>MDTE01086984.1_pt1 | contig 12834 bp, 11 predicted proteins | sample 811231 | NCBI WGS metagenome assembly MDTE01 (sample SAMN05326651, study PRJNA326480) | marine metagenome | isolation source: seawater | place: Indian Ocean: Red Sea | collected 2010
CATCAGGAGTATTTTGTGGTCTGAACTTACCTTTGAAGTTCATCTTATACTTCTGCTTTGGAGTTTCCTTCATTTTATATGGTTGCTTGATCTCACGTAGAATTCTCTTACGATTAGGATTATTTGATTCTTGCATTCCACCCCTCTCAGTAGTATCTCCAAAAGATCTACCACCTTGTCCTCTTCTCCTTTGTTTTTTCCTTTTTTCTTCTTCTTCTCTTCTTGCCCTCTCGGCAGCAGCAACTGCAGCATCAGTAGATGTTATTTCTCCTGGCAATCCACCATACATAAATCCAATTTGTTGGTGAACTTTATCCTGCAACCTATGCGTCATTTCACCAAAAGGAACATCAAATCTCATTATCTGATCACCTTTAATATTAGGAGGATAATTCCTAAAACCATCATTATGCTTTCTATTTTCAAATGCCTTATATCCCTCTCCCCTACCAGTTTGATCCGATGTTAAGAGACTAGCAACAATTCTAGATACAAAATCACCTACAGGAATTTCACCAGGATCTGATGATTTTAGATTTAAATACGCATGATCAGTATATCTAAGATAAGCATCTTTAGGATCTTTAGTAGGCAAAACAAGTTGAACTTGCGCCTGTCCTTGAACTGCTATTGGATTTGTTGTTCCAAAGGGATCCCACATAGGAGGTGATCCAACTGGTCTGGTATTATTTGTAGATGGATCTGGATTTACCTCTACCGATCCATCGGGTCTTTCTCTTATATTTTCATCTGCATATGGAATAGGAGTTTTAGTGACCTTGTAATAAGAAAAATCTTCAGTGCCAAACATATTAACATCAATTCCACCAAGAAAACTATTAATATCATTTGGTGCTATATCAGATTTTTGCACAACTACAGGTTCATTTCTTAATATAGAGATTGCAATATTAGATTTATATCTTGCAGCAGAAGGAATTGCCGAAGATTTTATATTAAGAAGAATATTATTTACCGATTTAAATAGATTTGGTGCTTCTTGTTCTGGATTTTGGATTGGTTTTTGTATTGGAGAACCAGGAAGCAGTGCTAGAAGATTTGCCTTTCCAATAGCAATAACCTCAGAAATTGTATAACCTTGATCGACTTTTGCATTTCCACCACCAGCTTTATAAGCAGCAAAACCTGCAGCACCTAAATCATCTATCGTTGGTTTAACATCTTCAGCAGTGATCCTAGAAGGAACATCTTCAATATCCTCAATTTCAGGATAATAATCATATCCATCTCTTGGTCCTTCTGTTTCTGGAGGAGCAATTCCAAGGAGTGGATGACTCTTAGAGAACTCACCGTCACCATACCACTTATCATTATCATATTTTTTCCAGTCAAGTTGCTTCAAAGATAAACCAAATTCTTTTACAGATTCCCACTCTTTCCATAATCTATCTGCATCTCTTTTAGCAGCTGCATAACGAGGGTATGTGGTTTTTCCACCGCTTGTTTGTGCATATTTTGATTTATCAGCAAGAATATCGCTTGAGTTTAGTGAGAATACCCAATCCATATCCCTTGCTGCATTACCCCAGGTAAAGTCATAGACATTCCAAGTATCATCAGTTAATTGATTTGGTTTTCCTTCCGCTCCATAAATCCCAGGATATCTCTGAAGATCAGAAATTCTATCAGCAACTATATCAGATTCCAAATTATTTGTTAAAACGTGCTCAAGATATTGAGTTGCAAGTCTAACTGCATCATATGCTGCTCCAGCATATCCAGTAAGCTGTGAATTAATTTCTCCCTTGTATACAGAATACTCCCAAGACAATCCAAGTCCAGATCTACCACCCAACTGACCAGTACCTAAAATTCTTCTTGCACGATCAACAGCATTGGCGTTGAATTGGGTAACACCAGTGAGTTCATAACTTTCTTTACCACCTTTATACCTAGGTGGAACAATCTTATACCTACTTCCAGGTCCAGCAACATCAGGAGTTTCTAAACCATAAAAATCTGGACGCTCTTTTGCTTTTTGATATTCGTCAAAAGAAACAATACGAGAAACTTCAAGTTGTGGGTCATCATACATATAGAATTTGCCGTCCCAACCAGTTGTTGGTGTACCACCTGGTTTCAAGTACCACCAACGCCAACCTGAACTCTGCCAATCACTAAGTGTTCTATACGTATCATCCGTAAAGTTAGTCAAGATACCAGATGGTAGACCTAGTATCTCCATGAATTTTGCCTGAGTACCAGGATCGGTTCCATTAAGAATTGCCAACTGATCACCAAGACTAAACAACTGATCCATTTGATCTGCTGTTACATCACTCAGGGGAATATCATACTCGTTTACAATATCAAGAATTTGATTAAATGCCTCAACAGGATCATCAGATAAGTTAGTTTGCTCTGCTTCCTGCTTAGCAACTTCAGATTCAGCATCTACAGCAAGTTCTGCAACTTCTTCATCAGAAAGTCCTTCGGCAGCCGCATCTGCAAATTGATCAGCAGTATCATTTACCTTTTGCTCTTGCTCTGGAGTTATATTTCCATTATTTGCTTGTACAGCATTAGTAGGTGCAGGTTCTACAGCAGTAGCAACTGCTTCCTGTTCATAGAGAATATAATCTTCTGTAAGGATTTGGAAATCGGAGAAAGTCCTTTCATTTGTTAAATCACCTCTATTAGTATTGAATCTCATCTCACCAGGTAACTTCAGTTTGGGTTTACCAATACCTTTTGGTTTTGATCCACTACCAGCAGTGATTTTATTTAAAATTTCTGCACCTCTTGGATCACCAGGAGGAAGTTTATCATATAGTTTTAAAAGTCTCGTATTAATAGTATCACTCTCAGTAGATCCTGGTTTTGCAACACTCTTGAGCAAACTATCAATTTGTGATGAGGTTTTGGAATCTAAAGTTCCTCCAGATGGAGTCGTTGGTGCAATATCTGGAAGAACCGTTGGTGTTTTTGGTGCGTTTAATTTATGCTGAATGTAATCACCATATGCTTTTGGATCAGTCTTGAGCAGACTATCCAATTTATCAAAGTTTGTAGTTCCATCAGGATTATCTACACTCTGAATTGTTTTTTGAAGACTTGTTACTTGTCCTTTTGCTGGTTGTGCTCCAAGAACACTAGCAAGTGAAGCACCTGCTGCTGCTTTGACTGCAGTTGGTGTTTGACTATATGCTCTACCAATTGCACGAGCAGGTCTTTCAATTGCTTGTCGAATTGCTGGAGTTGGTCCTGACCCAGGACCTCCTCTCTCAGGAGAAACTTTTTTGAGGAACTCAGGACTTCTTGGGTCTAAATCACGCCCCAAAACAGATCTATCTAGTCTACCCATAACTCCAGGTTTTTTTCCAGAATCAAAAGCAGTATTTGATTGTCCTCTTTGGAGTCTATCATTTCCAAACAGAGTATTTTTATTTACTTTGCTAGGATCTTTTGCAACCAACTGACGGGGATCTCCCCAACGCATTGTATTTTCACCTGGTTTCCTGCCTTTGTTATACCATTGTTTAAATGATTTTGCAGGACTTTTTGGTTTTGATGCCTTTGGTAATTGTGAAAAAGGAATGTCCGTTTGTCCTGATTTAAATCCAGCTTTTGTTGCCTTCTGTCTAAATTGATTTGCTCTAGAACTCTTTGGATATGCCCCACCTTGAACTTTTTGGAAAAGTTTTTGACCCTTTCGGAAAGTTTGAGGATTTACAACCCGCTGTGGTTCAATAAACTTAGTTCCTCTAGCGCCACCAGGAGTGATACTTCCAACAACACCTCCTGGTGCTCCAGATTTTCCTTGTGCTCCACCTAAAGGGTTAGAACCCGACTTAGTATATCTTGCTGCACCAGAACCTGGTCTAACTCCACCAGGTCCAACTTTACCAACGTTAGGAGAAGAATATACACCCTTTCCACCAGGACTCAGTAAACCTTTACTACCCTTATGAAGACCTTGCCCACCTTTTAGTGCATCATATCCACCCTTCTTTAAACCAGTGGCACCAACGTCAGCACCTTTCAGTCCTCTTGCCAATCCTTTAGGGCCACCACCAAGACCAAGTTTTTTAGCGAGTCCATTAGCACCTCTTGCTGCTCTAGCACCTTTAGCAAGATTCTGAGCACCTCTTGCTGCTCTAGCACCTTGTACTAATTTAGGACCTGCCTTCATTCCAAAACGCATAGCAAGTCTAGCAAAACCAGCAGCAGTAGTTCCTGGTTCTGGGAAAAGAACACCAGCAAGAGCGGCAAGATCTAAACCAAGGTTGAGCAGATTGAATCCAAGTTCTGCCAACTCCTCAGCATTCATACCAAAAAGCACTTCATCATCAGGAACTTCTCCATCAGGATCAGGACCCCATGGATATCCTGCTTCATCGGGATCACCAGTTACTGGATCACCTTGTTGTGTTCCAATATTAGGTTCACCACCAGATCCGTGAGTTTGGTCAGCATCTCCATTATTACCAGCATCTCCACCAGTAGGAGTACCACTAACATTACCTTGAGTAGTTCCTCCTGGTTGACCAGTTCCCCCTGCACCTCTAGCTACAGGAGTACCACCAGAATTAAAGTATGCAACGTTTTTTACATACTTACCTTCCTTAAGTCTATCATGATGCCACTGAAGCATCTCAAATGTAAAATTAGGATTAGTTGCTGTAAAACTACTCTCTAAACCATTCCAAACTCTAGAAAAACCTTCATATCCGTCAGCGTTGATTGGATCACCATTATCATCATCTCCCCAAGTTCCAGCAACAGATCCTAAAAGAACAAACTCCCTAGTATCTTTTTGAATATACCCAACATATGTACGATTATCATAACCATGATTTTGAAAATACATATCAACAAGAGGACCCAAGATAAAACTTCTACTATTAGGGGGAAGTTCAGTCTTCACACGCCCAGTAGTTTCATCAATCAGCGTCTTTGTATTCCTTGGATCATCAGTTTGAGTATCGTAGGAGAAATCGAGTTCAACAATATTATCATGTTGTACGGAGGGCACTGATCCTGGTCCCTCTTCCCAATATCCTATTGGTCTTACATATTTTCTCTCTCCAGGTGTTCCAGGAACTCCTGCTGGCCAAGTTCCATCAAGATTAGAATAAAAAGTTTTCTCAGGATCTTTTTTACCGTATCTCTGTCCAGGATCACTTATCGCATAAACTCCACCCATACTATTAGTGGGTGCTGCCTCTTCTAAGCTCTTGATTTTTTCATCCAACTCAGTGGACTTTAAATGCTTAATTACTTTGCTGTATCTATTTTTTGTCACTACTAAGCAATCTAATCGGTCGTAAAGATATTTATGTATTCTACACCAACTGGATTATTATCAAAACAAGCATTAAGAAATCCTAAGTTAGTTACTCTTGAGTGTTCTGTGTTGGGAGAAGTTGTAGATATATCATGAACTACATCTGGATTCATCCAGATAAATCTATTTGGTTTAGCAAAAATACCAGTTCTATATTTCTCATCTATCGCTTCAGTAATTTTTAACTTGCCCTCCCAGTTCTCATCCCAATGTGGATGAATATAATAAACATATGAACCATTATCAATATGTGGTCCATTAAAGTTTCCATGCCCATAATTTGCTGGACGGAATTGATTATATGATTGATTATGTGCTTCTATAGTTTTTGGATAATGATCTCGATATAATTCAATTTCTCGAAGTCTATCAAACACTAGAGTAGTTACTTCTTTCCACAAATCATCTCTTTCATCAGACCACTGGCCATTTCTATATTGTGGGGAGTTTTCTACCTTTGATGATATTGATGCAAACGTATCTTCAGGTAAAAAATTATCTATTAGTATAGCAGACCTGTGAGACATTTGTATAAGTTTTTTAGATATTTATTAGAACCTATACTCATCCAGAATATTCAGAACATAACTAAGATACTTCTGTGCCATATCTTTTTCTGCTCGATATGGTGTCGATTCCCACTCAACCTCATTCTTTAGTTTCATAACTCTTACTCGGAGTTCTTCTACACTAACTTGATTTCTGGGCATAAAAATAACCTCTTTGCCCTATTTAAGCAAAGAGGTTATCAAATGTCATCCTTATGTATTGATTATCACACAGGATTTGTCACTGGTTGCATTATACCACCACCAGGACCATTGTCATCATCATCTATGTCCTCTGTGAATATGGCAGCGTAAAAAATAAATGTGCCCATCAAAATGGACGCTAGAAGTAGCATTAATCTTTCTCCTCTAGTGTTTTGTTTGTGATGACAACTCTACCGCTACCTTTATGATATTCGATGTTGAACTGCAATTCATCATCAGGGTGCCATAAAAGTTCTTCGTATAGGTCGTCTAGTTTTTGAATGTCTCTCCACAGTGCGTCTGGATCAGGCATCAGTAAAGTGCCTCCTCCTGTTCGGTCTCAATAACCAAATCAGAAGTTGGATACGCAACACATGTAAGAACAAATCCTGCTTCAATCTGATCATCATCAAGGAACGATTGATCTGATTGATCAACAGTGCCACTTACAATCTTTCCAGCACATGATGAACATGCACCTGCACGGCAGGAATAATTCATATCAACACCTTGCTCTTCGGCAGCATCTAGCACATACTGATCATCTTCACACGTAATAGTGTTCTCAGTGCCATCAGGAGAGCGGAGAGTAATGTTAAAAGTCATGAGTAATTGTTCTTAGTAAAGAATTTATTTATCAGTGTATATTTTACCACACTCCTGGGATAACTTGCCCAGTTGCGAGGTAAGATCCTACTGCGGCAATGAAACCAACCATTGCTGCACGTCCATTCAGTTTTTCTGCTTTTTCGTTAAACATTTTAATTCCTCAAGTAGTTCGGTTTACTTCATAAATGGTGCTATCACCATATGTTTTGTGGTCCTTGTATCCCACCATACGCCCTTTAGTATTTTGGAGGGCGGGCATGAATACGATAAAAAAGAAGACTCCTGGTGCGCCGACAAAAAAGACGGCAACAATCACATAATAAGTCAGAAGTTCAATCAAAGAAGTTTCCATTAATACGTTTCAGCGAGTTGTTGTACGGAATAACCCAACAGTACAAAAAATGCAATGCTAGTAGTAGTAAATAATGCTGCGGTCATCAGAAGATGCCGAAGAAGAACTTACCAGTAGCAGCATAGGAGATGAAACCAGAGATGATACCCATCATTGCCCAGCGACCGTTATAGGTCTCTGCATACTGCTGTGGGGACTCAAGACCCTTACGATTGTAACTTTCGACAACCATTTGGGGTTCTTTGGCAAACATATTCTGTTGCCCATACTCATTAGTGGTTACGGTCATTGTCTTGTGTAAAGAACTGTTACATAATTATATAGCAAATGTAAAGTTCTGTCAAGTTTTACTTGTTTTCAAACCCTGGCGGAATCCTGTTAAAATATGGATCATAGTTAAAGAGTGCATCCCAATCGGTGATGTCTGCTGATTGGTTTTTCCAGAACTGCCACAAACCCTCGTAACTACTGCGGTGGAATACATCAATGTGAATATCGTGAATAGAAGATCCCAACTCAATCTTGTAAAGGAAAAGAGGCATGGCAAAGGTATTGCCAGAATTATAGATTAAATCATCGGCAACTGCTCTGGGTTTCACACCCTGATCCAGTTTATACTTGTCTCCACGACAATGAAGACGAACAAGTTTTTCGGCATGATGGCGAGTAATCAAATAACATGCCGTAGAAAAATCATTTACAAATCTGCGATGGAGTTGCAGATAAACTTGTGCTGGATTAATCACAGCAAACTGTACAACATCAAAATCATAAGGCAATTTTGATTGTACTTCTTTCCACGTAAATGGCCAGTGCTTTACGACGCTTATATCACAATCATCTTCCATCATAAGAAGGAGAGGATCATCAGAATTCTCCAACCAATGCTTAAGTGCTTTAAGGTGAGAAGTAGTACATCCAACCTCACCAGAAGTCATCATATCTGGATACTTACCTTTTAGAATATATCCCAGATCATTATCACCTCTACCATCATGTGCGGAGATACGTGTGTAATTTTCTATACCCCAATACTTAAACTGTTCTTCCATGTACTGTGCTCTCTCTGGTTGATCATCCAGATTGATATAATAGATGGGAGGAATACCCTTGAGTTTGTATGCTGCTTTATTCTTATCCATTAAATTACAATCCAGGATTCTGGTAAAAGATCTTTGGTATCCTTATCGGCATTATTAGGTCCAAACCAAGTTGATGGTGCTACAACTTTTTTACTTCTTGCCAACCAAGCACCCCACCAAGAGAATGATGAGTTAGCAATAATGTGATGTGTACACATAGACATAAGACATAGATCAATTTTGTTATCTCCAGATTCGGATACCATAAATCGATCATCAGAAAATAACTTCTGCTCTTTACACCATTCTGGATCATCAGAGAATACAATCACCTGTTGATTATCAAAATGTTTCAGTGCTCTTTCATAATAGTCCAAATCAAGATTAAAATGATTTACACTATTTGTCAAGTAGTCTGTACGACGAACATGCAATGAAAGAACATCATCAAGATCTCCCATCATTTCATTACATGGTTCTTGGATATGACTCCTGAATGTGAAATCTTCTCTGATACTTTCCTCAATGTTTTTAAAATATTTTTCGGACTGAAAGAATCCAAAAATAGAAACTTCATTAGGACACTGATCAAAGAACTCTTGATCGAAATGAAAGTGCTTTTCCGATGCAACAGGAGCATGTCCACCATCCAAGAATCTAATATTTTGTTTGGGTAAATGAACTAGATCAAATACCTCAAACAACTGATGGGTTCTCCACTCATCAGAGAAGTTAGAATCGGGAATACCAAAATCATACCCACGACGTGCGGCAATGCCCCTTAGAGAAGCATACTGGAACATTTGATTGCCCAAACGACCCAAGTGTCCTATGTGATTAAATGCCAGCATCTTTAAATCTCCTTGCCACGTATTCCTGTTCGTTCATATATTTGATTATAGTTTCTTTATCTTGGTTCTTCAACCACTGCCACAGATTGTGATTATCCATGAACTTTGGGTTATGGTAATGGGAGTTATGTGTTCTACCGTGCTCAAAATGCCAGATCCAATCATTAACTCGCCCAACACGAAAACCTAGTTTATTGTATCTGAAATAGAACTCACAATCTTCGGCACCCCAAGAAAGAAAATTTTCATTCCACAGTCCACCTTTAAGAACTGCATCCTTACTGTAAAACTGAGTCCATCCAATTGTAGAAGATTCTGTCCTACATTTTGGTTGGATAACATTCATATCAAATCCGCTTCCCAAAAACTCTTGGAAAACTTCCATAGGATAATCAACTTGATATTGCCACACACCACATCCATATGGATAGATGACATCAAATTGATTATCTTTGATTAATTTATATGCACTCTGATGACTCGATACTGGATATACAACATCCACATCATGACTACAGATCACACTTGTTTTGGCAAGCATGATCAGATCATTTAGTATTCTTGTTTTGTGAAACAAAGGATCATTGCTTTCCTCAAAAACATATTTGAGATTATCCGTATTTGCAATTTTCCTAATTTCAGGAAGTGCTCTGAACTTAAACGTTGCTCGTTCACTTACTTCTTTTACAATTACTTTCGCCTCGGGGAAGTTCTTGAGAAGATAAGATACTGAAGTAATGATGTTCTTGAGGCGATCTTCTGACTCAATCCTTGTAGGAAGAATATAGGTTAAATCGTTCATAGTTCAGTCCAACCATCAGGAATAAGATCATTCATATTGTAGTGATCAAACTGTGGTCCAAACCAATTCTTTGGTGCAATCACTTTCTTATCCTTATTTGCCATCAACCAGGCACCCCACCAAGAATAAGATGAGTTAGCAATAATTGCATCAGTACACAAACTCATCAAACACAAATCAGTCCAGGGAACTCTCTGCCCATCAGCAAACTCATCAGTAGTTTCGGACATGATGAATCGATCGGGTTTAAAGAACTCTTGTTCTTGACACCACTCAATAACATCAGAGAAGACTAGTACAGGAATATCATCTGGAAATTGTGCCAATGCTTCTTCATAATATTCCCAAGTCTGAACTGGATGTGCATTTTGCAAATTCACATATGCCCAAGGAAGTTTAGGATCGCCTCTACGGATGTGAAGAAAGATCATTCTATCTCCACCAAGACTATCAATCATTTCCTTACAAGGACCATAGATATCATCCTGAAACTCAAAGTCCTTACGAATCTCATCTTCGATGTTCTTAAAATACTTTTCAGTTTGGAAGTATCCATCCAGATTTACATTGTCTGGACAATGATTAAAAAGATCTTCATTAAAGTGAAATTCTTTCCAGACTGCCCAACGTTGAGTATCAGAAACACCATGATGCTCTGGAGTGGCATATGGCAGTTTAAACGTCTCAAACATGCAGTAGTTGTTTTCAGTACCAAACTCATCGATACCAGAAGTTCCTGGGGGTGGAACTGCCCAATCAAACCCTCTATTAGCAGCAATACCACGCAGGGCAGCATACTGGAACATTTGGTTTCCTAGTCTACCAGATTTTCCAAGTTTGTTAAAAGTAAGCATTAAATTTTCTCCCAGGACTTAGGAATAAGATCATTCATATTATAGTGAGCATAGGCACTACCAAACCACATCTCAGGTGCAACAACTTTCCCTGCACCATCCTGCAACCAGGCACCCCACCAACTCATACTACTATTAGCAATTATAGCACCCTTACACATAGACATCAAGCACAGATCCCAATATGGAACCAAAGATTGCTGAACTGATCCATCACCTAACTTAATCTTATTAGGATACTTAACGTGATTCTCAGAGAGTAGAAACCGATCACTATCAAATAGTTTTTGCTCCCTAACCCAATCAAGAGTATCGGAGAAAATTAGAACTGGAATATCAGAATCAAACTTACTCAGTGCCTCCTCATAATACTCAATTGGTTGTACTGGATGATGATTTGGTGTTGCAATATAATCACCACGACGAACATGGAGAAAAATTGCATCTCCAACATCTTTCATAATCTCCTCACAGTCAGATACAATATTTTGATTAAAGGTAAAGTCTTGTCTGATCTGCTCTTCGATACCTTTAAAATATTTCTCTGTTTGGAAATACGAATTAAGATTTACGTTATCTGGACAGTTGTTAAATAGATCTTCATCAAAATGAAATAGTCCAGTGTCAATAGTTTGCCAATTAGAAGGACCATATCCTAGATTCTTCTCCTTGACATTAGTCATCTCAAAACATTGGAACAATCCGTAGTTACAAGTTGACTCTGCGTTGGCAGGAGGAATTACCCAATCAAGTTTACGATTAGCAGCAATACCCCTAAAACCAGCGTACTGAAACATTTGGTTTCCAAGGCGACCATTAGATCCCAGTCGATTATACGATATCGTCATAATTTTTTTTCATTTTATTAAACACTTTTGCAATTCCATCTTGCATATTCGTTTTAGGCAACCACCATCCCATGATATAACTGTCTGCCTCATTTCTCTTATCCATCTGGACACTATCTTTTGCAAGTCCAGGTTTGATGTGAACTTCTTTACCAATCAAACGGAATTGCCCCATAATAATTGCTGCAACATCTTTAATGGTGGTTGAATGGAATGAAGTGATGTGCAGAGGATCCTCTGGTTTAAAGTCAGTGAAGTTTTCCATGATGGTTTCTAGTGCTTCACAACAATCCTCAGCATAAAGGAACTGACGCTCTTCAGTACCATCTGTCATCATCTCAAAGTCACCTTCCTCAAATCCTTTACGAATGAAGTCGGTAATGACATGTGCCTTTTCCATATCATTCTCAATGCCATAAACATTCCAGAACTTAACAGTTAGACCTTTAAGTGCGGTAGTATGCAATTCACCAACACGCTTCATAACACCATAAGGTGAATATGACATGTTACTCATCTGAGATGAAGCAAATACAAACCTCTTACGATACTTCTCAAGCAAAGCAAAAGTATTTGCCATCATACGAGTATTGTTATTAATAAAATCAAACGTATGCTGATACTTCTTCAGATACCGAGAACCACCAACATCAAAAGAAAGAAAGAATACAAAGTCTGCATTCTTGATAATGCTCTCAACATAAGTGTTTGGAGTTACGCGAAGATCATTCTGTGGTCCCTCTACAATATCAACTCCAATGACATCATGGCCCTTTTCTTTTAGATACTCTTCCAAGTAAGCTCCGATCTGTCCAGCAGATCCTAAAATAGCAATGTTCATCAGTCTCCTTTTTCAATACGAATACTATCTTCATCAAAATGTTCGGTAGAAAACTCAAACATTTCAGTATCTTCTATTGCATACATTCTGTGTTTCATACCAACAGGAACATGAAACTTGTCTCCTGCCTTTAACACAATTGCATCTGCAATATCGATCATATCATCCCATCCATAATATACCATAAGTTTTCCACTGTGAACATAGAAAACTTCATCCTTCTTCTCATGATAGTGCCAAGAGCATTGCTTACCCCTTGCAAACCAAAGGATTTTGCCACAATACAATGAACTATTAACAATCCATTTTTCATATCCCCAACCTTTGGAGACAAATTTAATTGGATCTTTAGGAGAAGAAGTCATCGGAGTGTACCCCCTTATCGTCAATATAATAGTCTGCAGAGGGTTTACCTAGAAATAATTGATGATACTTACATCCCCACAAACTTAATTGTATCTCTGTAAATTCGTAAAATTCTTCCTTTGCCAGGTCTGCATTATTTTTGTACCGACCCATTCCTCTGGCAGTAAGG
>MDTE01155595.1_pt1 | contig 12833 bp, 11 predicted proteins | sample 811231 | NCBI WGS metagenome assembly MDTE01 (sample SAMN05326651, study PRJNA326480) | marine metagenome | isolation source: seawater | place: Indian Ocean: Red Sea | collected 2010
AATTCCGAGTTCCAAGGCTGTATTTCTTCCTAAATGTTGATCAGGTAAAAACAGCACTCGGTCACCTTGCTGATATGCCCATTCCATCACTTTCTTTGCATTCGAAGAAGTACAAACAGCACCGTTGTTTCTTCCACATAAAGCCTTGATCCCTGCTATAGAATTCATATAAGTCAAAGGAATCACAGAATTATCTTCCGGTAATATATTCTTCAGGTCATCCCACGCATCGTCGACGTCTTCCATTGGTGCCATATCTGCCATGGAACAACCAGCAGTAATGTTTGGGAGAATCACTTTTTGAGAATCGTCAGCTAGGATACATGCAGTTTCTGCCATAAAATGGACACCACAGAAAACGATGTATTCTACATCAGGCAACGCTGCAGCTTCTTTTGACAATAGAAAAGAATCCCCTTGGAAATCTGCATATTTAATAATTTCTTCACGTTGGTAATGGTGACCCAGCACCGTAACTCTATCACCTAATTTACTTCTAACCTTGTGTATCCTTTCATCTAGTTCTTCAGGAGTAAGGTGTAAATAATCAGATGGGATGTTCTGCCATCTAACATTAACCTTCATTTCTTCAGACAAAGGTTTAGCAGGTAGTTCATCTTCAGTGCTACAAAACGCAGTTTGTTCTATTTCAGTTAAAGGTAATGTGTACGTTCTATTTCTTATAGTCATTTCAAGTCCCGTGTTATTGCTAACCTAGTTTTGATTAGTTACTGACCCCGTTAAAGACCAAGGACTACTGTTCTCAATTTTGATATCTACTATATTATTCTTTAGATTTTTTGTATTCATACTAGTATATACTAGTTTATCATTTCTATTCCGTCCGTACCATTGCTGCTTGCGTCTACCTTCAATTAAGACAGAATGAAGACTTCCTTCTGTTTTCTTATTATTTTTCTCTTGGATCACTTGCTGAACCGAGTCAATCATCTTTCGGCGTTCCTGTTTGATATGAGTAGGTATATTGTCAACCAATTGACGGGAAGCTATTGTACCCGGTCGGTTCGAATATTCAGCAGAATGCACCTTGGAAAACTCTAATTCTTCTATTATCTGCATAGTTTTTTGGAAGTCTTCCTCAGATTCACCTGGGAATCCAACAATGATGTCAGTACTGATAGTAACTTCAGGTACAGCATTACGAATTTGGTCTACCAATCTTTTATATTGGTCACTCGTGTAAGGCCTACGCATTCTTTCTAAAACAGTATCACTACCTGCTTGTATCGGTAAATTGATGTGCTCACACACTTTGGGCAAGTCTTGAACAGACTGAATAATTTTTTCACTCATAAATGTAGGGTGAGACGTCAAAAACCTTATCCTTTCTAATCCATCGACATCATTTATCGACGAAAGCAGATCAGACAAATCAACATCATCTTCTAAATCATGCCCATATGCGTCTACAGTCTGTCCTAAAAGAGTCACTTCTTTGACTCCTCTATCAACTAATATGTTTACTTCCGATATTACATCTTGAATAGTCCTGCTAACTTGCCTGCCACGGCGATACGGAATTATGCAAAATGAACACATAAAGTCGCAGCCCTTGATGATAGGTACGTGACAGCTAACTAGCGGATCTGTTTCCGCATAATTAGATATACAGCCATCAATATCCAGATCATTAATTACTGCGATATGCTCCAAAAGAGGGTCGAAATCCTGAGGTCTCAGAAACATATCCACAGACGGAAATCTTTTTCGTAAATTATCACTTTGAAGGCCCACCATGCATCCCATCAGCACTAACATTTGATCCTGTCTGTCTTTTTTAAATTCCTGAGATATATTGACCCTATGAGAAACCTTATCTTCTGCACTTTGTCTTACAACACAAGAATTTAATACTACCAAATCAGCATCTTCAGGCTGACCTGCTTTTTGCAATCCAAGCTGGTCAAGCGCCGACGCCAACTTGTTTGAATCGGCTTCATTCATTTGACAACCTATTGTCCATATATTGTAGCTATTTATGTGCATGATGTTCTTTTAGTTGCCTACTCTCTTTATGGCGGAGGGAGAGGGATTCGAACCCTCGATCCCGATTACTCAGGATAGGCGCTTAGCAGGCGCCCGCACTAGACCTCTATGCGACCCCTCCGTATCAGGAGTGGATTTTATCAAACCCTCTTCATTCGAGCAATCAAACGTCTCATTTACGATTCTTTCGTTACCATCATCATTTTGATCAAATTATCGAATCAAATCATCAGAATTCGCAGAAAGTTTGACACAACTCGCCACAAGAATTAGTATTAGTGACGTTAATCGGCAATCGTAATTGAGGAGTCGTAAATGGATGATTTAGACGTCAATATAATAAACCTACTCCAGCTAGATGGTAGAGCTTCAAATGCGAAAATAGCCAGAGAGGCAGGTGTAAGCGAAGGGACAATACGACGTCGACTTAAAAAACTAATTGAAGACGGCTATCTCAGCGTAATCGCTATTCCTAATTTAGACAGATTGGGGTTTGCCACTACTGCAATGATTGGAATCCAAACCGAGCCTGGCATGTCGGAGAAAGTTGCTACCACCATAGCGGAATTAGAACAGGCCCATTATGTAGCGGTCACAACCGGTTCATTTGACGTCTTCGTATGGGTGGGAACAGACACAGCGGAAAACTTAGGATCTTTCCTACGTGAACAAGTAGGAGTAATCAACGGAGTTCAAAGGACCGAAACCTTTGTTAACCTGTCTATCAAAAAAAGAACCTCTGGATTAGTAATTTAATTAGAGCCACGCCCTGTTGGCAGTAATACAAAAGTTACACAATTCTGTGTATAATACAGACACAAATTGTCAGTTGGGTTTAATCGAACCCTAACCGAAGAGAGAGAGGAAACAATGACCTATATAATTACAGAGCCATGTGTAGGCCTAAAAGACGCAGCATGCGTAGACGTCTGTCCTGTTGATTGCATTTACACAAGAGAGCAAGACGACCAATTCTACATTAATCCAGATGAATGTATAGATTGCGCTGCATGTGAACCTGTATGCCCTGTTACAGCTATATTCTCTGAAGATGCTGTACCTGGAGACCAACAGGAATATATTGCAAAAAATTACGACTATTTCAAAGACAAAGATCTATCAGACCTATCACGCGGATAAAGTCTCCAATTCCCTAGACTTTGGGGATTAAAACAATCTCAACCTTGACGCAGCATTTGTGGCTGAGTGCTCCGTCACTAATTAATAAACAGACTTTGAATAAAAAGAAGGGGGGATACATGGTATCTATAGACTCGACTCCAGAATTCGTGCTTGAAGCATATAAAAAAATGGAGAAAAACCTAGAAGTTGTGAGAGGTCGATTAAACAGACCTATGACTCTTGCTGAAAAATTGCTTTTTTCCCATTTAGACAATCCCGAAGAGGCAGAATTAATACCTGGAGAAAGCTATCTGAATCTTAGACCGGATCGTGTTGCGCAACAAGATGTAACTGGTCAAATGTCCATTCTTCAATTCATGCAATCAGGCAGAGAAAGAGTAGCTGTGCCTACGACTGTACACTGTGACCACTTAATACAAGCGAGAGTGGGCGCGGGGTCAGATCTTTCAGAAGCTGTTAATGAAAATAGTGAAGTGTACAATTTTTTGGAATCCGCATGCAAAAAATACGGCATGGGGTTTTGGAAACCCGGCGGAGGGATTATTCATCAAGTAGTTCTAGAAAACTATGCTTTCCCAGGGGCCCTAATAATTGGAACTGACTCCCATACTCCTAACGCGGGAGGATTAGGATCCTTAGCCTGTGGCGTAGGAGGAGCAGATGCTGCAGACGTCATGGCTGGACTCCCTTGGGAAGTTAAATATCCTAGATTGATTGGCGTACATCTAACCGGTGAGATGTCAGGATGGACAGCTCCTAAAGACATCATTATTTACCTGGCTAAAGTGCTCACAGTTTCTGGAGGAACCAATACAATCATCGAATATTTCGGACCAGGCGTCGAATCAATCTCATGCACAGGAAAAGCTACCACCACCAACATGGGAGCTGAACTTGGAGCTACAGGGGACGTATATCCATTCGACAGCCGTATGGCAACTTACTTAGAAGTAACACGAAGAGGAGAGCTTGCAAAACTAGCAGAACAATTCAAACACCTAGTAACTGCAGACCCCGAAGTCGAAGCAAATCCAGAACAGTACTACGATCAAATTGTCGAGATAAACCTGTCAGAATTAGAGCCACACATAACCGGGCCTCATTCTCCTGATCGGGCTAGACCGATCTCCGAATTGGCTGCAGAAATCCAAGAAAACGATTTCCCTGAAGTAGTTTCTGCGGCTCTAGTAGGCAGCTGTACAAACTCTAGTTATGAAGACATGAGCCGCTGCGCGGATCTGGCGCAACAGGCAGTAGACAAAGGTATAAAGGCAGCAACTCCTTTCATGGTTACGCCTGGTTCTGAACAAGTTAGAGCAACAATCGAACGGGATGGTCAACAAGCAGCACTAGAAAACATTGGCGCAACCGTCCTCGCAAATGCATGTGGGCCATGCATAGGGCAATGGCGTCGTATTGAGATGAGCGATGGAACTCCTAACGCCATAGTTACGTCTTACAACAGAAACTTCCCAAAACGAAATGATGGCCACACTGGAACTATGAACTTCATTTCAAGCCCAGAAATAGCTTTAGCAATGAGTTTGAGTGGGAAGTTGTCCTTTAACCCCCTAGTAGATACAATCACAGCCCCTGATGGTAGCGAAGTCAAATTAGATCCTCCAAAACCAGCTCCTGAAATTCCAGCTAACGGATTTGAACAAGGACAATCATACTTCGTAGAACCGCCCGAAGATGGATCGGATATCCAAGTAAACGTTGATCCAAATAGTACTAGATTGGAGATACTTAACCCTTGGCCAGCATGGGACGGCAACGATTACGAAGAATTGCCCATTCTACTAAAAGCACGAGGCCAATGCACCACTGACGCTATATCACCTGCTGGACCATGGTTAGCATACAGAGGTCATTTGAGTAATCTCAGTGACAATATGCTATTAGGTGCGGTGAATAGTTTCACCGATGGTACAGGAGAAAGCGTGAACCAACTGTCCGGAGAACAAGTTATGACTCCTCCAGAAGTTGCCAAAGCTTACCAAGCTCAACAAATGCGATGGGTATCAATCGGAGACGAAAACTACGGAGAAGGTAGTAGCCGTGAACATGCAGCTATGTCACCAAGAAAACTTGGCGCTGCAGCGATCATAGTTAAAAGTTTCGCAAGATTACATGAGTCCAATCTAAAAAAACAAGGAATCTTGACACTCACATTTGAAGTTCCAGAGGATTATGACAGAATACTAGTAGACGACAGAATCAGCTTGGTAGGACTTTCGGATCTACAACCTAATAAGACGGTTGATTGCGTAATAAAGCATTCTGATGGCACCGAAGAAACCGTGAACCTCAGACATACATTAAATGCAACCCAAATCGAATGGTTCAAAGCAGGTTCTGCTATGAACCATATGAAAAACACTGAAGCTTAAGCATCTGTGCCTAATTCAACTATATCAAAGAGGTTTGATTAATATGGATAACAACAGAGACAGTGTACCTGCATACGATGTAATAGTTATAGGAGCAGGTCTTACTGGCCTGCTTTCCATATACCATTTACGAGACAAAGGATTTACTGTGCAAGCTTTTGATGATGCGTCTGGAGTTGGTGGCACATGGTATTGGAACAGATATCCGGGATGCAGGTTTGACTCAGAAAGTTACACTTATGGATACTTTTTCTCAGAAGAGCTACTCCAAGAGTGGGACTGGAAAGAACATTACTCAGGGCAACCAGAAAATGAAAGGTATTTTAACTATGTAGCGGATAAGTTTGACTTGAGACAGCATATTCGATTCAACTCCCATGTTGAATCTCTGCGCTTCAATGAAGACACTCAAGATTGGACAGTGTCGATTGAAGATGGATATCAAGCAAGAGGAAGATTCGTTATAACCGCCGTAGGTATCCTATCAGCAAATTACGTACCTAATTTTGAAGGAATCCACGACTTCAAAGGACCTTGGTGCCATACAGGGAAGTGGCCAAAAGAAGGAATGGATCTAAAAGGGAAAAGAGTTGGAGTCATAGGCACTGGAGCTAGTGGAGTTCAATTAATAACTGAAATAGCAAAGGAAGTTGGGCATCTAACGGTATTCCAAAGAACTGCCAATTTCTGTGCTCCACTTAGAAACAGACCAATTACAGATGAAGAACAAAAAGAAATTAAAGCAAATTTCCCAGAAATTCTAGAAAAATGTATGGCAACAGCAGGATCTTTCATGCACAAATTTGACCCTAGATCTGCTATGGAAGTTTCGCAAGAAGAACGTCATGCACAATACGAAAGCCTATGGCAGGAGTCAGGATTTAAGAAATGGCTAGGCAATTTCTATGATGTTATGCTACCAGGAGAAGCCAATGAAGATTACGCAGAGTTCTTTAGAAATAAAATCAGAGAACGAGTACATGATCCCGTAGTAGCAGAGATGTTAGTTCCTAAAGATCATATGTTTGGATCAAAAAGGCTACCGTGTGAAAGTGGATATTACGAAGTATTTAATCAAGGTAATGTCTTGCTAGTAGATGTTAAGAATGCTCCCATCGAGAAAATCACCAAAACAGGAGTTAAAACTACTGAATCCGAGTATGAATTGGACGTAATCATTTATGCAACTGGATTTGATGCCATTACAGGCTCCCTTTTAGGTATAGATATCTATGGTAAAAATGGTGAGTCTCTCAAAAACAAATACAAAGACGGGCCCAAAAGCTTTATGGGAATCATGAGCGCAGGTTACCCCAACCTATGGACAGTAAATGCAGCATCAGTAGGTAATTTCCCTAGAGCAGCAGAACCGCTGGTTGGCTGGGTAATAGAAGCAATCGAATACATGAGAACACATAATTATGCAACAATTGAACCTTCTGTAGATTCAGAGCAAGAATGGGGCGAACACGTGAAAAGCGAAGGTGCAAAAATCCTGAGATCGCAAGCTGCATCGTGGTTCGTAGGAGCTAATATCCCCGGAAAGGCTGTAGGACTTTTAACCGCACCTGATAGTGCACCTGTCATGAGAGCCAAGAGAGAAGAAATAGCCAAGAATAATTACCAAGGGTTCATTCTGAAATAACCAACAGATAAAAAATCGCCTTAACCAATGTCATTTAAGCAATCTTTTATATCTTTATATATGCACGTAAAGATTGGAACGTCAAACAAAGTATAAGGGCGTGCCTTAGACTCTCTTAGATCCTTCACAAGATCCAAAAAAACTCCTGGTTCATCCGTCTCAAATCCTAGAACAAACTCTTGATCATCCAGACCAAATGAATATGAGGTACTAATTTTTACATTCGGGTATTTATGCCCAATTTCAAAATGCTGAGTCATCATCTGTTGTCGTTTTTCAAACGGTAATTGATACCATTCGTGAGTTTTAGTGAATGGGTATAAAAATAAATATTTCCTTCCTATAATTCGCATAGCGGACGAAGTTCCTTCTTGTCCTTCATGTACGTGCTCAGTAACATAGGGTGATTGATTAGTCATAGCAAAATATGAATGCGGCATATCAAGATAAGCCCCAAGGGAAGTACTGTTTATCCCAGCAGCAAACTCATTAAGGGCTTCTAAGCTCTCACTGACTTTCCAAACCACTATATCAACGTCACCTCTTGTGCCGACTGTTGAATATGAAGCCCAGTAAACTTTATCTTCAAATTTTTTGATGGTTTCACAAAATTCGGCTTTGGCATATTCTATATCTTCTTTCGGGAGCCTTCGCCATTCTGGACGAACTTTAAACAAACTATATTTAACAAACATGCGAGTATCTGGAGTTGTAGACATAAACTATGAACCTCATTTTTAACCTTTCGATACACAATTATACCTTATCTATATCTATGATTTTAGATTATTAATTCCTGACGCTTAATGACGTGTTACAATCGACCTAAAAGTCAGAGAGGGGTAAATTATGGCTATATTAGGAAAAGGTAATTACGAGTATCTAGTAATAGAAAATTGGGCAAATCTCCCTGAAAACTATTCGCTTAAAGAAACCGCAGGTGTTGCCACCGATGACGAAGACAATGTATATGTGTTCAATCGTGGGGAACACCCGATGATGGTTTTCAATAAGGACGGCGAATTTATCAAATCCTGGGGCGAAGGGGTATTCCCAAGAGCCCATGGCGTTACCATGTCACCTGATGGAAATATATTCTGTACAGACGATGGCGACCACACAGTCCGAAAATGCACTCTTGATGGAGATGTATTATTCACCCTAGGCATCAGTGGTAAACCCAGCAACTTCATGAGTGGAGATCCTTTCAATAGATGTACTCACGTAGCGTTTGACCCTAAAACTGCTGATTTTTATGTTTCTGATGGTTATGGTAATGCAAGAGTACATAAATATTCCTCCGATGGGCAACTAATGTTTTCATGGGGTGAGCCAGGAAACGATCCTGGACAATTCAATATAGCTCATAACATTTGCACTGATGAAGAGGGATGGGTTTATGTTGCAGATCGAGAAAACCATCGAGTCCAAATCTTTGACTCTAACGGTAAATTTGAAACACAATGGGTAAATATGGCTCGGCCATGTGGCTTATATATAGATTCGGAAAACAGCCTTGTGTACATAGGAGAACTTGGTTCTGCAATTGGGCCTAACCACGATGCGTTAAACTTAGGCCCCAGAGTTAGCATATATAACACCAATGGTGAATTAATAGAAAGGCTTGGCAATAAACCGGAAGGAGAAGAACCTGGACAATTTATTGCTCCGCATGGGATTTGCGTGGACTCCGAGCGTTCTATATACGTCGGAGAAGTATCATGGACCCACACTGGAAGTCATCTAAACCCTCCTAGAGAAATTAGGTCTCTACAAAAATTGGTGATTAATTCATAAGCTGCAGAAGGGACGATATGAACATTAAAGTAGGAAGCCTTACTCGAGATGCATTAGAGGCACAAGGAGTGACAATAGTCATCGATGTGTTCCGAGCATTCACAACAGCTGCTATCGCATTCGATAGAGGAGCTTCTCAGATTACATTAGTTGCAGAAGCAGACGACGCCTTAAATTTGTATAAAACCGGATATGGGAATGTACTTATGGGAGAAGTCGGAGGAGCCAAACCCCTAGGTTTCGACCTGGGAAATTCTCCTCATGAAGCAAGTACATTCCCTTTTAAAGACACTGACATTATTCAGTCCACCAGGAATGGAACCGTAGGCGCATCTGCAGCTTCAAATACTGCTTCACATATATTTCTAGGATCCTTTGCCGTAGCAAAGGCTACTGTAAAACAAATTCTTAAAATAGCACCTTCAGAAGTTTCTATAATAGCTATGGGAGAACAAGGCTCAATAAAATGTGATGAAGACGAGCAATGCGCTTTGTACCTAAGAAATTTATTAGAAGGGAGAGACCCTGACACCGATTCAATCAGAAACCTTATCTTGACGGCTGGAGCTACTCAAAAGTTTTTTGATCCTTCTCAACCACAATATCTACCTGAAGACGTGGAATGGGCACTCAAATTTAACTATTTTGACTTTTGTATGCCTGCTACAATCGAAAACGGTCATCTAATCGCTCGTAAACTAAATACGTAACTTAAAATCTATCCAAGCGTAGATGTTCCAACCCTTTCATACTAGGTTCATTTTCTAAAATCATATCCACTATACCATGACTCATAGCAGCACTCCAAAGGATTCCTTTACGCCCTGCACCAGTCGCAATATATAAATTAGATATGTCAGGTACTCGATCTACGATTGGCATAGAATCTATGCATAATGGTCGAAGGCAAGCGGTATGGTGCACAAGTCTTGATTCATCCAAACTCGGAACCATTGTTAACAAATCCATCATGATCTGATCTCTAGCTTCTGCAGTTGGATTTTCATCAAACCCAACTTCTTCTTCAGTAGTTCCAGCCCATATTAGTCCATCAGGTTTAAGTCCTACATAGTTACTCTGGTGAAATACTGACGTATTAATATTAATTCCTGGAGCTTCCATCCTCAAAATTTGCCCTTTTAGTGGCCTGACAGGAATATCAAACCCTATCCATTGTGAAGCGGATTGGCTCCATGGCCCCATAGCCAACAACGTTACATCCGCCAAATGCTCTGAACCCTCTGTTTTAACCCCTATGCAAGTGCCTCCTGCAAAAATCAGATCAGAAACTTCTCTATTTATAATCGAGGTCCCTAATTTCTCTGCTGCGGTTGCAGCGGACAAAGTCAATTTGTAAGGTTCAACTGATGCTTGGTCTTTTATAAATGTTGCACCCAAACACTCAGGATTCAGTAGAGGTTCTATATCAAACAAATCTTTCCCTGTAACCCAAGACACTTCAAACCCTTCGATATCTTTTTGCCATTCAATTTCTTTTTTTAATTTTTGTTCTTGTTCTTCCGTGAAGGCCAAATTTAATTTGTGATTGCTTTGATAATTGGTAGGAATCCCACTGACCTCCTCTATTTCAGGTATTAAAACCTTATGAGCATTGAAAGATGATAATGTGAAGCCTAATAACGGATCAGGTATTCCAGATCCTTCCAAAGCACTCATCTCGCCAAACGCGAAACCAGATGCATGGCTACCCGGTGAATCTGGGTCAAAAATTATCACTTCATGTTTAGATTTAGATAATAGATAAGCGGCTAATGTTCCGACTATTCCTCCGCCCACAATATTTACTTTCATGCTATGTCCTTTCTATGTAACTTTTTCCACTCACTTCCTGAACAGGCGTAAAGCTCTGTCTATGTATATCACACGGGCCATACAATGACAAAGCATTCATATGAGCCTTGGAGCCATATCCTTTATTAGATGCGAAATCATACCTAGGATATTTAGAGGCTATTTGTACCATTAAATTATCACGATACACCTTAGCAATAATAGAAGCAGCGGCTATAGAGTAACTTTTTGAGTCTCCTTGCTTAATCACATCATGAGGTTGTTCCCATGAATCAAGAGGGACATAATCTAGCAATAAATAATCTGGTTCCAAGCCCAGTCCTAGAATAGCATGTTTCATAGCATTTTCAGTTGATTTAGTCAGACCCCATTTATCCAAGTCCGCAGGTTGCACCAAACCAATCGACCAAGCTTTAGCATTTAATTTAATTGCTTCTGATAACTTTTCTCTTTTCGTTGGCGAAATTTTCTTACTATCATCAACACCAACTATCCATTGAGGTTCCTTAGTTTCTAGTACTACTGCACCGGCAACAAGCGGGCCTGCCAGACACCCTCGGCCTACTTCATCCAGGCCAACAATACAAGTATATCCTTTCGAGATGGCTGACTGTTCATAACTGAAATCCGGCATACAACAACCTAATATCTTATACCTTCACCGTGTCCATAGACCTCTCAATTACTCCTCCACCTATAAGAACATCATCTTTATAAAAAACAACAGCTTGCCCAGGAGTAATAGCTCTCTGGGAGACATCAAACTGAATTACTGCCTCAGTAGAGTACATACTGATGATCTTGGCTGGACTTTCCTCTGATTTGTATCTGATCTTCACAGTCACATCTAGAGGACATCGCTTATAAACTTCACTGGTAAAATTAACACCACTAGCTAGTAACGAGTCTTTGAATAATGCTGAGTCAGGTCCAACCATAACCGTATGTTGTTCTGGATCTATATCCACCACATACAATGGATCCTCCGAGGCTATACCTAATCCTCTTCTCTGTCCTATTGTGAAAAATTCTATTCCTTTATGAGTTGACAAAACATTACCTTCCAGGTCAATGATGTTCCCTGGAATTGAATCAATTTTCTTCTTCAAGAATTCTTTATAATCACCAAAAGGAATGAAGCATATATCTTGACTATCAGCTTTATTTGCATTTGGGAACCGATGCTCAAGGGCAAATTTCCTTATATCTGATTTGTCGTAGGAACCACATGGCATTAACGTAGTACTTAACTCTTTTTGACCCATTCCAAATAAGACGTAAGACTGATCTTTACTCTCATCAATACCTTTCTTTAATAGATATTGACCATTCTCTTCTTCTATTCGAGCATAGTGACCTGTAGCAACATAATCCGCTCCCAGCAATAATGCTCTATTACGTAAGAAGTTAAACTTGATTTTGTCATTACATGCTATGCATGGATGTGGAGTCCTGGCCTTTTGATATTCGTTACAAAAATAATCTATTACATGTTCTTGAAATTCTTCTTGAACATTAAAAACATAATGAGGAATACCGAGTATGCCACACACCCTACGTGCGTCTTCTACATCATCTACGGTACAACAGCCTTGATAATTCGGTGGAAGTTTACTGGTGTCAAAATCGTAAAGCTTCATAGTCACACCAATAACTTCATAGCCTTGATCCTGAAGCAGCAAACATGCGACAGAGGAATCTACTCCGCCACTCATAGCTACTATTACTTTTTTCCCGTTACTCATTTCACACTATAGGATATAACTCAGACAAGCCAAACACAATATTTAACAGTTTGATCTAAGCTATATCTAAATCATTTGATATCAGTGATAATAGCTGATAATCAATCTTTGGAGGTTACTAATGAGCATTACTTTCGGGGTATCATTACCCAGTAGAGGACTCTTAGCTAGTCCAGATAATTTAAAAACAACAGCACTGTTAGTCGATAAATTCCAATATGAATCCGGATGGGTGAGTGACCATATAGTAATTCCTCGTAGCATAGATTCAAAGTATCCATACTCTTCTAC
>MDTE01201872.1_pt1 | contig 12833 bp, 4 predicted proteins | sample 811231 | NCBI WGS metagenome assembly MDTE01 (sample SAMN05326651, study PRJNA326480) | marine metagenome | isolation source: seawater | place: Indian Ocean: Red Sea | collected 2010
AATTACAGATGACGAAGAAGACGAGGAGTCAAAGTTTAATGAGATTGCACAGGTCAGCTGTCACGCTGAGACAGGAGCAGTAACTTACACAGACACTGCAGTTTCAAATGTACACCCTAATGCGTATGAATACAGGGCAATACCTGTAGGGCCAACAGGTTCAGAAGCTCCGGAGCATACTGCTTCTGTCGTTGTCAAAGGAGTTAAACCTATAGGGCATGCAGCGTCAAGGCACAGTGATCCGGATAGCAATGTGGCAATATCATGCCTTAACAATTATGACAGGGTGAGAGTTACAGTTGAATCGATACCTGATGATGTTGTTGCGATACGGTTGTTTAAAGAAGACTTAGTATCAGACTCTTTCATACATAACAGCAATCGAAGATTTAGGCCAATAATTCCAGCAGGTCAGAAAAGCAGCATTATATCGCTAGGAAAAGATACGACTTCGGTCACTGTAGATGATGTCGATGTTGTTCCAGATAGGACGTATCGATACAAGTGTGTCTTAAGAAGGCTTCGACAGCCTGAAATAGAAGCAAACGAAGAAGAGACAATACTTTACATCAAGCCTAGAGTGAGGACACCTATTGAAGCTGACATTAACAACGTTGAAACTAAAATAGAAGACGGTAGAATAGAAGTTAGTTTTGAGCTTAGCGCAGAATTTACAGACCCGGGTTTAGAGCTGTTAGGCGAAATATTCGAAGCTTCAGGTGTCTCAGGAAACTTTATAGAAGACATAAGAAAGAACAGAGACCAACTAAAAGAAGTTCCTGCTTTTTTAGTGTCAAGAGTCGATCTTTTCACAGGCAGGTCTGTATTTTTAGGCCTATATCCTCCTGGAGAATTTAAGGATGATGTTGCACTGCAAAGAAAAGTTAGGAGTGGAATTGTCCCAGGAAGAAAATATAGATACATTGCTAAGCTAACGATAAGGCCGCCTGAAGCTTTCTTTAAAAATGCTGTGACAAGCATCGATGCTCAAAACAAAGGTGTGCTAGGGCTGAGTGAAACTGATAGATTTGAAGTCCTGTCACAAAGATTCCTGTCTGGCTTTGGTGCATCAAAAGGTCTTGCCAGTGACACTGAACTAAAGAGAATGACAAATAGTGGTCTTTTAGCACAATTTGAAATGGGCAAAACGGGAATAGAGTTAGACGAAGTCATAAAAGCACCGAGAAAAAGACTTCAAATCTTAAAAGCTTCTGCTCGTGCTAGAAAGAGAGACAACTTAGTAATTTGGCAAGTTGAGGGCAACACGTTTGAAATAAACTTCTACGCGATTGTCATGAATTACAGAGGAACAAGAGGCCTTGTGGGTACTGTCCCTTCTAGAAAGTCTCGCTTTAACTTTTATAGGGACAAGCTGTACAATCACGAGCTAGGAGAGATAAGCTACACCATTTACCCAATTTATAACAACATGCGTGTTGGAAAGCCTATTGAGACAAATGTTGTGAGACGCTCACGAGATGTTTCAGAAGAAATGATGAAACGTATGCTTGATAGAAAATCTTCGAGAGGCGAGAACGATAGATGAGCACTACATCAAAGCCAGACTATGGTGCCATAGAAGAGCAGATAGCCCAAGCTATGAAGAGCGCACAAGACGCACTTCAGAAGCACATGAAAGACATCGAAGAGCAAACTAAAAATATTGCTGCTGCTTTAGATGAAAATGGTGAAGAAGAAGGGCTGAAAGTTGATGGAATTAGCTCTTCTTTTGCTGCACCTGAACCGGTCGAAAGAGAATTTCAAGACCAGACTGCAGTCGAGATAGATATTGACACCATAGATGATTTAGACGATTTGTCTATGACTGTTTTGCGTCCTGAAATTTTAGCAAGATTTGATGGCTCTCGTGGTCAACCTTTTAGAGGACAAGGTTTTGGGGGTAGAAACTTTAGAGACTTGCTTGAAGCAAATATTTTAAGAGACCAGTTGGCTGATGATGTCTATAAAAAAGTGTACGATCATATATTGGAAAACAATCCAAAAGAGATAGAGGCAGCTACAGAAAGAGTGACGTCACTTTACGAAAAAATTGATCTGGAGGTTGAGGTTTTAGTCGCTTATAGGTCGATGATCGATCAGGCGCTTAGCTCTTTAGACTTGCACGAATCAGGTGTTGAGCTAGGTCAGCTAATGCTTGACGGTGTTGAAGAGATTATTCAAGATGAAGACACATTAATTGAAAATTTGCCTTCAAACTTAGAGGACTTTATAAATACAGCGCTAAGGGTCAAGTACGACATTAACGAAAAATTTTCTAACTCAAAGCTATTCTTTGCTCTGATGGCAATTGTGTACGAACACACCACAGGGTATGGGTCTCATATGACCAGAGGGAACTACCCAGTAGGAACTTTTAATTTTTATTGCTTCCCTAGATCAAAATATTCCTTAGCAAAGTTTAAGTCAGACCAAATTAGACAGACAAGAAGAGGACGAGACACAGTCGCAGTCAAAGGTTACAGATCGGCAGCAGCAGCTATAAATAAGAACAATTTAATGCAAGAGTTGTCTCAGCTGTTAAGCTGTCTAAGCAATGAACTAATAATTTCAGGAGGAATTAACAGACTTGCTGGAACAGAACTAGGAATTAAATATGGATCAACAGGTGAAAATCCACTAAGGTCTGTGTTTGGAACTGAAATGTCTCAAATATATTCTAGAAACTTTAGAATAACTGATATCAATTCTAAAAAAGGGTCGCTTACTGACTTTATAACAGCTGAAGACGTAGACTCTTCTCGTGTAGTGCTTCCTTTTGAAGTTTCTGACATTGTAATAGGCAACAAAAAGTTTCTTGCAGGCTCTTCTTATATGGTTGAAGGACCTGCAAGAAAGATTGACAAAGGATTCGAAAACCCTTTAAAATCATTTTCAAAAAATTTAGAAGGTGAGACTAAAAGTGCTAGCAGCTATTTTACTGAGCTCATGGCGTTAGACGAATCAACACTGCTAGCACCCCAGTCAATTTTAGTTAGAGTTCTAGAAGATATATTGCTTTTGTGTCAAGAAGCATCAAAACCTAGAGAGGAGGTAGACTTTAATTTTATGCGGTCTGCAGCCAAAGTGTGGTTATCTGATCAAACTGCTACCGTTCGTACTTCTGAAGACAAAAGTCTAGGACGAAGAGGCCATGTTATGTGTGCCGGTGACTTAAGGTTTATGCTTCAGAAAATCATGTCAGAAGACGAGCAGCCTGAATACAGACTTGAAGTCGATCCTGTTGTCAAAAGGGAATGTGAATACAGATCGACGAAAAATCAATTTGGTAATAGGCTGGAAAGCTATGTTGAAGAATATTGGAATGTAACTAGAAGGCTTAACCCAAGGAGCGGCGCAGGTAAGAGTACAAGAAATGTAATACCTATAGGTCATCGTTCTTCAAAATTTAATATTGATGCAGAGGGAGAGATCCCTACTGTCCATCGAATGATAATGACCTTGACAGATGAAATTATGGCTGAAGCCGACTCATTTGCTAAGAGAAAAGGTTCTGAGGCTTCGATTAAAAATGACGCAGGCTTTACTAGATACTCAAACCTAGACTATTCATTTGTACTAGCCACTGTGTACCAGATATATCATGTTTTGATTAAAGAATTCTTTCACTGGGAATGTCTAAGATTTAGCAGCAGTGGAAATTCCATGTATAACAAAACAATATTCATGGATTCTAAAAAGAATAAAGAGGCAGCTACAGCCATTACTTCTCTCTTGACTGCTTTTAAAGACGGCACAGACTTTGATGATCTTTTTGATGAGTCTGGCAACGCTTTAGCTGCAGAAGGAACTTCATTTTCTTCTAGAATCGGAAAAAGCCAAACCTTTGGCCAGCTATTAGGCGCTATAGAGAGCTTAAGAAATCACAGGACGTATTTAAAGTGTGCAGTTGCAGGAATAAGCGCAATTCAAAAAAATATAGTTCAAAAGTCAACTCCTCTCATGACATTTCAGTCAAGTGCGAGCGAAGTCTTGTCAGGAAGAGTAAAGCTAGCTAATGTAAAAAATGACAAACTCGCGGCGTTTGTAAGACTAGTTCAACAGCCTCTAGGAGTTGAAGCTCTAAGAGGACTTACTTCGATGCAGGTTAACAATACAAAAGCAGCACTAGAAAGAATGCGCCCAGAACAAGAGACTGAAAGTCGACAAAAAAGATATGTCATGTCTCCCGGCATGGTCGAAGCTCTAAGAATATTCCAGTCTAGCAGACAAATAAGGTCTATGCAGAATATTGTGTGTGTAGGGTTACCAAACGGGATGATAGACAATCTGAGGTCAAGCACGGTCAGTATTAGCAAAAGAGAAAACGAGTCTAGCGACCTTGGCAAACTATTCATTAGGTTTACTGCTGATAATGAGCTGCACTCAAGCATAGAATTTACTGACGTTGAAGTACCCTTTGACTCAAGTCTTTACATAATGCCTGATTCTTTTGATTTGCTGTCTACTGATGAAGACGAAGAAGAAAATGAATCGCGCCAAAAAGCTTCAAATCCTTTTGATGACCTAGTTAACAAGACTGTTTTTTACAGAATGGAATCAGGAAAAGTTGTAGAAAGACTAACAGGCGAGGAGCTTATAGAAAGAGATGGCGACCAGACTCGCGAGATTTTAGAAAACCACATTTTCAGTGAGCTTACTCGTGTATCAATCGACGCTGCTTTAGGTATTGATATTCATGAGTCAGATTTTAAAAAGTACAGCTCTTTAAATTCCTCACATGTTTCAAGTGAAGGCCTAAGCCTGATTAAAGCCATTTCAAAAATTAAAGGTGAGTATCTATTTAGAGGCAATAGTAGCTTAATATCAAGGACAATGAGCCCTGTAGAAATTGATGAAATAACTGAGTTTAATGAGATGCTAGGAAATTATGTGGGCTATAGAAGTTTTCGTTTATTAGGCGATAAGACCACCAATGACATTAAAAGAGCAGGACAATCTTCACTCTATACAGCTGAACTAGACAGACACAGAATAATCGGAACGTCTACATTTGATAGAGTCTTCTACGTGCCGATCAGCAACTATTCTTTTAGACTTGACTATAGGCAAGGCAGTCGTCTGGAAAGGAATAGTTATTTAGGCAGAGGTTACGGTAGACGAAGGCTTTCTTATAGAAGGTTTGATTTGACCGGATACGTTTGTGATGTAAGGGTGAACTGATGCCAAAGAAATGTTACATCTCCAGAGAAGTTTTTGCTTCAACATTTCCTGCTGTGTATAGAGTAGATGCAAAGTTTCAATACAACTTTTTTGTAAGAGATGAGTCTTTGACCCGTCACGAGAGAATAGCCAGCAAAACAATAGAAGCTAAGCCGATTGACACTTCTACAGCAGATGCCATTGATAGAAGTGTCCTTCAAAAAAAGGTACCTAGATATGTGATCATAAGTTTTAGAGGTACAAAGGCTGGAAACTATCTTGAGTTTGACGATGAAGCAAGAACTGGTCTAGTGTCTTCAAACCGTCGTGACATTAATTTAGAGACACATATGACAACCAACTTCTTTACTACAGCTAGGTTTCAAGACAGCAGTGTAAGGAAAAAGATAATGGATCAAGTCTTTAGGCTGGCTGATCTCTCTGAGATAGACTTAGACAAGAGGGCAGAAACTTCTCAAGAAGACATTGCAGACACAGTTGACGCTGTAACAGGTGATTACATTTCAAAAGACGTTTTGCTAGAGCTGGTTCATGACGAGGTATTTAAAAAAGTTAATTTTGTCAATAGCGTCGATCAGATAGATAGGAAATTATTTGATGACGCTCAAGATTTTAAAGCTTCAATGCATATTGATGCCAGGTTCATATCAGACATATACACAGTCAACAATTGCAAGCTCAACAGAGGTGTAAGAGGCTTGGCATTTGCGCCTTATATTAAGAGGCACCAAGAACAAGCCAGGTCAGTATCGATGGCATCTGTTAATTTGGACGTTGACTATGAGCCGACCATTAAGATTATTAATGAAGGTGAAGAAGTAGAGAAGCATCGACTTCCAAATATGGCTTCAGTTGGTTATGTCATAATAAAAAGCAAGTTGATTAACGGCGTCAAAAGAAGAATAGACACTTTTTATATGGACGGTGTGCATAATACTCAATTTTTGGATCCAAAGGTTTCATACGGTCAAACTTACATCTATGAAGTCTGTACAGTTACTTTAGTTGAGATGACTATTGATGTAGATGAGGATGAGGAAGAGCCAACAATTCAGTTTGTTAGATTTTTGGTGCAAGGCAAACCTACAAGCGATACGAAGGTTCTATGTGTTGAAGATGAAGCGCCTCCGCCACCGGAGGCAATATTTTATAGATTTGACTATGACAAAGAAAACCTGATGATTGACTGGCGAATGCCAATAACACCCCAAAGAGACATAAAAGGTTTTCAGGTTTTTAGAAGAACATCAATTGAAAGACCTTTTGAGCTACAAAAACAGTTTATGTTCGATGACTCCATCCTTAAGTACCCTACAGACGAAAAGCCTTTGCCTAATTTGATAGAAAAGGCACCTAGAGGAAAAGAATTTCCTGTCTTAGCATACGAGGACACTGAGTTTGATAGAGGATCGAAGTACATCTATACTGTATGTTCTGTCGATGCACATGGCTATCTATCGAATTACGGCACTCAAACTGAAGTTACGTTTGACCGTAACACAAACAGAATACGCTTAAGAAACATAAGTCAGCCTGGTGCTCCTAGACAGTATCCTAACATGTATATAAGCCCTACAGAGGCACAAAACATAAATGGCGTGAGAATTACAGAAGATGTCATGAAAGACAGCATGCACCAGAAAATGAAAATATACTTTGACCCTGAATATCATAACGTTTCTGATACAAGAGGCAGAGATCTTAAGCACTTAGCTACTGTAGACAAAAACGGTGTCTACAAGTTTGAAGTCCTAAACATTGACAGACAAAAAAGCAAGACTTTGACTGTAAAAGTTAAGAATCGAAGATCAAGAAAGTATAGGCGAAGAGGAAGAAGATTTTAGTACTTGTTCAAACAAGAGACCAAACGATTTACCGTAAACACCGTGTGGGTTATATTTAATTGAAGAAATGTAGGAGAATTGCAACATGGGTTTTTTAGACCACTCCACGAACAATATTATAGTTGATGCAGTCTTAACAGACACCGGGCGTGAATTTTTGGCTGCAAACAAAGGCGATTTTAAGATCGCTTTCTTTTCCCTGTCTGACGACGAAGTTGACTACACCATTGTAGAAAAGTTTGGTAGATCAGTAGGAAAAGAAAAGATCATTAAAAACACACCGATCTTTGAAGCTCAAACAGTAGGAACTATTGCTCAAAAGCATAGAATGCTAAGTCTACCTGACCCATCTATTGTCAGGTTACCTAAGGTTTCGATCGAAGGGACTGCAGGCTTGTCAGGCAACACAGTTTCCTTTAATACTAGTAGCAACACTTCTAGAAGGGTTGTGTTTGAGCAAACAATTGAAGGTGAAACTAGAATTCCTGATGGCGTTTCTGATACTTCTTTTACAGTAGAAGTACCGGACAGGTTTATATCAGTTACAGAGAGAACACCCTTTAACATTGAGGCATCTACCAGAATTGCTTCGTACACAGTTCAGGCTGGCGTACCTAACGAAAAGAACGGAGCTGTTGCAAACTTTGAACTAGCCCTTCAACCAGGCTTAGATGACACTGTCTTTTCAACGTATGGTAATCAGGGTAACAAAAATACTATTACAGCTGTCGTCGCGATTATCGGCGATCAGTCTGGATATAGAAAAGACTTTAGCGTCACAATAACAAGACCTAGCGCATAAATTTTAAGAGGAACAAATGGCACAACTCACAGGTGGTAGTTTTAAAAGAATTTCACCGGAAGACATTAAGGTTAGAAGGTCAGCTTTAAATCAGCTGGTCGATGTAATTCAAGAAGACGTTTCCGGTTCTACAACAAGAAGAGCATATCAGGTTTTCGTCACCGGTGGTGTTGGGCCAGGTGTTACGTCTTCTCTGTATCAAACTGTTTACGATCAAGACTTTACACTTCAGACAGCTAACCCTATTTTTGATATGACTGTGGGTTTGTATGAGAGTGGATCAACGGTAACAAACAGCTCGACAGGTATTGACTCAGCTGGCAAACTATTGTTTCCGTCTCAGTCACTTATGATGCGTGAAAAAGTTGATATATACAAGCAGTATGCTAAAACACTTTTAGGTGACTCTGATTCTTCTTTTTCGTCTCCTTTTGGTAATTCAGCAGAAGTCAACAGAATCGATGAAGCACTCTTTGTTTCATTTAAGCGTCTATTTGCACGTGACAAGATTAAGAAAGAAACGTTTGCAATGCGCTTTTATGAAACAGGTTCTATGTCTATGCACGAAGTGACCGGACAGTCACAGCTAGAAACCCTTACAGAGACATCAACTTCAGGATCTATGATTTTTACAGATATCGGCGCCGCAACAAACACACAGCGTACTTTCGGTGGAGATGTCGCTGCAATTGTTGCTGCAACAGATACGTCTAGAAGCGTAGGTTTACTCTTTTATGACCATGGTACAGCAGTTTTTGATGTGGCTAAGATTATATCAGGTTCTCAGCACGTATACGGCACAATCGATGCCATGAACGCAGGCACCGCAGGTACTTTTGAAAGAAACATAGGCGGATCCGCCTCGAGTATTACAAAACCAATTGGCACTATGATGATCGGCGGCGGTCTTGGAAACTTTAATAAGTCTGGTGCTGGTCGCGCCATGGACCCGTCAGACAATAACGGTGCTACGGATGCCAATACAAGAGATACTAGAGCAAAGTACATCCCAGACTTGTTCGTCTCTGCATCGATTGATCAGATCTTAGACCACTTTGCGACATGTCGTTTTCAGTCTGGTACGTTAACAGCCATGACGTTTCAAAATGTTACAACTATTAACAGTACCTTAATTTTCTGTAGAGCTACAGCTGATGAATTTAACTACTCTACAAATCCAACTTTTACTGATTCTACCGGAAGAATTCGTGTAGTCGATCAAGGGCAGGAAGACACTCAACGTTCTTTTACATTTCCTACTACGATTGGTCTTCATGACGAGTTTGGTAATCTACTTGCGGTTGCGAAGCTATCAAGACCGATCGAGAAGAATGACGAACGGGACGTAACGTTTAGAGTTCGGCTCGACTTCTAAGGAAGTGAGGGCTTATGGCCATTGTACCGATCACTAGTGATAATCTGGAAAAGTTTAAACTCCAGACAAATCCAAAAAGAACGCTAGTTTCAAGCTCTAATGGCTTAACAGGTTCTATACCTGTGTTTGGTCGAGTGTCGCCTAGAGAAAAAGACGCGTTTCCTCCGGCTGACTTTACTAGCCAGTTTGATTCTTCAACAATTGAACAGTCTAGGTTGGATGCCAAGAAGAAGTATGAAAGTGATGCATTAATTGGTCTTACTGGGTCAAACATTCAAGGCAGTTTAGAAACATACCTAAATGCTGTCAACAAAGCACCTCAGTCATTAGTTAAGTCAAAGCGTGTTGAAATAGTAAGATTTGAGCCTTCTCATAAATTTACTAAAGATAGCATGAGAAAGAATGTAGTAAAGAACGTTCTTTTTCCACGCTACAGAGCGCAATACAAAGCATGTGACTGGTCTTATCCAAACTATCACACTCTAAATTTCTTTACAGGCAGCACAGTGAGCGGCAAGTCTTGTCTCATTTATCCTAATTCAAAAGATAATATGCAGACGGACGTTGCAGACGATTTTCCTTATACACCCGGTAATATATTCACATTTGAGTTTTGGATTAATCCTAGGTACACTACTGAGCTTCCTACAGATGGTCCAGGCGGTTCTATTAATGATCATCATTATCATGCAGGTACATTAATGCACCTGTCTTCTTCTTACTGCATATCACTAGTAACAGGAAGCACAGTCGATAGCAATGGTTATCCGGATACGTACCGAATAATGTTGCAGCTTGGACACGCTGCACAGATCAAGCCCGATAAAATTGGGCTCTACAATTCTGACGGTACTTCTTCTAGCACTAACCCTAGAAACGGCGCCACTCTTAAAACAAATCAACAGCTATTCAATACTAGAAACAGCGTAGAGGCAAGGCCGTCTGTAACATTTGATCTCACAGCCCCAGATACACATGGAACAATATCACTTACAAAAGATAAGGGACTTAAAAGAAATCATTGGCATCACGTAGCGATTAGAGGCGGCAAAGGAATTAATGGCAATGTTGGTTCTTTTTACATCGACGGTGTTCAAGCAGGTGACTTTCCAATTTGTACCGACTCTTATACTGGTGATCTAATGCCAACACAGATGTCTGTTGATGACGGAGATCCGGATGCTCTAATAGTAGGCAACTATTTAGAGACAATTTATACAGCAGACCCTACTCCAGAACCTAGAAAACAAACACTAGCACAATTTTTTAACGTCAACTCTGCCTATAGAGAAGGATTAGTGTCTTTTTATGCAGGTGTTTTCGATGAAGCAATGGAGTTGTCAGGTGAAGCATCTCACAGAGATATGTATAGTAAATCTGAAATTAACAGGCTTCCTCTTTCTTCTGAGCCTATGCCTACAGCTGTTTTTGACTTTTCAAACCCTCTAAATGCTGAGGTTCATGAGCTTAGAGTTTGGAAGGAGTACAGGTCTGTCGACAGTATCGTGACAGGTTCACAAAGGTCGCTTACAAATATTAGCAAAAACCTAATATTTTATCTTCCTCCCTGGTTCACAAAAGAAACACGCATTAGAGATGTACTGCAAACACCGTTTCAGTCAATAAGGTCCAAAACTGACGATCCCTTTAATGTTGCACTTTCTTTTGGAGTCGGAGGTCGAGAGCTTAATCTTCACAACTTTACTAGAGAGCTAGTTCAAGGAGTTTCACCTAGACATTATGATTTAATCTCTAGAGAAAACCCAGGACAAACTGAGTTCATGTCTGCAAATGAGCTTTTGTACGACGCAGAGTATACTAATATTTTTGGTGAGCAGATTGGCTTTAGAGATGGAGAAGATAGAGGTTTTGCATCGATAAGAAAAGGTAACCTGACTGTCTTGCCAAATGATAACGGTTTGTTTAGCCCACAGTGGGACTTGTTGGCAAAACCTAATACACACTTAGGTAGTTTTGGAATTAGTCCGGCATCTGCTTCTATAAGTTATTCAGGACAGCCAGCTAATAATGACAGAATAGCAATCACGTCCACAGTAGGATCAACTAGAACATTTGTGTTTAAAGACTCAGGTACAAACGGATCAAAAGATGTGGATGGAATTGTAACAGTTGTAAAAGGTAGTACAGAATCGTCTCCAGAAGACGAAACCTACTCTAATTTTGCTGATGCGATACGTCAAGAATTTGGTTCACATGTATACGTTACCACTTCTTTCGAAAACAATACAATAACACTAATGCAAAGAAGAAACGGTGCAGCAGGCAACACACCAGTTGTGGCTTCGTTTCCAGGCAGAAAAGACGACGCAGGTAATCCATCACCTCAAACGTCTCTCACAAACGCTTCTGTTACTAATTTTTCAGGAGGCCTAGACGACCCTGCTGTTACAGGAACGCCTACAGATAAATTTGTGGATGACTTTGGTGCACAAAATTTAGGAATAATCAGTTTAGAAAAGATGGTAAGTACATCATCAATTCCTGAAGGATTAGTTGACATTGTCAGTGAGTTTAGAGGTAAACCGGGTATTGGTGCTGCGAAAGCAAGTGCGGAAATTACTTGGTCTGCAGACGTTGAGATAGAAGACAAAGCCACAATTACACTCAGGACACACAACGACAGGACTGCTACATTTAAGTTCTTGAATTCTACGCTTCTTTCAAATCAAAAGAATGGAAGCATAGACAGCGACGGAACTGTAATCATAGATGCAAGAAGAACAGTTGATTCTGATGATAGTCCTGCAGGCACTGAAAATCAACCTAACATTAATGACGTTTGGTACCGCTTTTTTCAAGCAGTTAATTCTACGCTTGGAGGTTTTATAAACGCTACTATTCCTATTCCACTAGGTGGAGCTGTTTATGATACATTCGCTTCAGGTGATATGAGATCTGTTACACTCACACAAGGAATTAAAGGTGAAAAAGGAAACACAAAAGTCACAAGGACTGGTAACTGGGACAATACAATTACTATACCGACAGCGTTTACAGGTGGCAGAGACAATCCAGACGCCAGTATTTTAAACAGCCTTGAGGGAGCTTCACCAGAAGATCCGGGCATAGCATCTACAGGCATACTAACCATTTTGAACAGAACGAGGGATCCTAGTTCTAACGAAGTAGTCTTTTTTGATGCATCAAATTTGTTTTACGGAAACAAAATTAAGCCAGGCAGCTTCCGTGTTAAAGACACTGCTGTTACAGGATCCGGAGGCAGAGTCTCGATATCACTCAGAGATAACGGAGAGGGCGGTCTTTATAGAGACGATTGCTTGTCAAAAGTCGCGACCTGGAACGAGATTGGCGCAGTAATTTATGAAGAAGGAATCTCTGTGGTCAAGACTCCAAACATACCTTTCTTTGGAAAGGACCAGTTTGAAGTGACTATGGAAGGTGAGCACAATGTTCATGTGCTAGAAATCAACGTGCCGGCACCAAAAGGAAAGATCAACTCTTCTTCAAACCCATCTTATAGAAATCTAATACCATCAGATTACGCATCGGAGACTGCGGATAAATTTGTCTATATAACAACCATCAATTTGCACGACGAGAACTTTAACATTATCGGTCGAGCTAATTTGGCTCAGCCAATTGTAAAAAG
>MDTE01195980.1_pt1 | contig 12832 bp, 31 predicted proteins | sample 811231 | NCBI WGS metagenome assembly MDTE01 (sample SAMN05326651, study PRJNA326480) | marine metagenome | isolation source: seawater | place: Indian Ocean: Red Sea | collected 2010
AAAAATGGCTGTAAGAGAAGCTGAACTTTCTAATCATCGCTAAAACTATTTAAAAATCAGGAGGTTACAAATGGGATATGCACATTACTGGAGAATTGAAAACGAAATAGGCCCTCATCATTTTGAGAAGATACAAAAGCAAGCAGCAATCTTTTGTATGGAATCAAAAGCAGCGGTTGATTTACAAATTGTCTCTATAGGAGATAAGAGTGCATTAACGCCTTCGATAAGGATTGAAGGAATTAGTGACGATGGACATGAAACATTTTACCTAGAGAATAGAGCAGTTAGTTTTGATTGTTGCAAGACAGGTGAAAAAGCTTATGACGAAATTGTAGTTGCAGTATTGATATACGCTTCTCACTTTGGGGTTGAATGGTGGTCTGATGGAGGTAGTTGGAAACACTTTAACGGAAGAGTTTTATATGCCTGTTCTGGACTACCTCCTGCTTACAACTGTTCTGAACGCCCTACTGATACGGTTAGCAAAGCTAAGACTAACTGGATTAATAGTTCAATGGAGGAGGCATAAATGCAGAAAAAACATAATGAACATTTCCATTGCAAAGAATGTGACTGCATTCTTACTGGATATGAGGTTGATATCTGTTGTTGGTGTGATGAAGACAGAGAAGAACCTGATTCATGTGGAGAAACAATAAGTTATTGGGAGGGTTTTGATTATGGATAAACCATCAACTAATGAAAAACAATTCCAAATAGAAATACTTTGGGCAGATGAAACAGAGCCAGATACTTACACTTTTACAACTCAAGCAGAGTTAAAAGGGTTTAGATTAGGTATTGCTGTAGCTTGTGGCTGGTCTAAGTACAAAATTGTAGGGGAGGATGATTAATGGATGAAGAATTAATTTGTGGAACAGAGGTTGAGATTGATGAATACGAAAAGCTAGAGTGGCTTCATTTTGCTGTATCAGAAGCGATTAATGGAAACATTGGCGAGCTTTCTGATGCCTTAGCAATAATTGAGGAGTTGAGAGAAGCGCATTTAATAGAGAAGGAGACTATCTAAATGAAAATACTGCTTTGTGGAACAGAGGTTGAGATTGATGAACGTACATCCAGTGACAACTGTGATCTTGACCTTGAAATTGCAGAAATCTTAGGGTTGACAGAAGATCAAGTGGATAAGATTGCATTGGAGACTGTTGAACTTTTACGAGAGGTGTTGTGGAGAAAAAATTGGATTGCCTATCTGACAAAGGAGACTATCTAAATGGATGAAGAATTAATTAAACAATTAATTGCTCAAATAAAAGGACTAACGATTGTCATAGAAGAATTGCCTGACAACATGGCAGACAAGTTAGAAGAGATGTTAAGAGGTCTTAACCAGGAAGAAGATAATCCTTATTTATCTGAGGAGGATATATGAAAAACGCTCATGCTGAAAATATGCAGTCTTGTATTGATTGGGTTGATACTTGCCCTTACACCTATGCTATCACTTCTATGCAAGGAGGGTTTCTTCACCTGAAAGTACAAGTACCTTACGAAAGACTTCCTAAAGAAGAAGAGGAGGATATATGAGAGGTAATCCATACCCAGAAGGTGCATTGTTTGATTCAAACGCACCGTGGAATTTGGTGACTTGCCCAGAGTGCGAGTTTGATGTGGAAACAGGGTTCATCGACGACTGTGGTGTTTGTTTCGACTGCCTTGAAAAAGAAGGAGCTGAAGTATGAGTGGCTACCCTGAATATTACACGGTTGTATATAGGAATGAGCAACGAGTAGTCATACTCAATGAGAACCCTGAAAAAAGAGTTAAGCCTGTAAAGAAAAAGATGGTCAGAAATATGGCGGAAGAGGCTACAGTCGAACCCACATTTCGATGGAAGTTCTTTCTTGATTTAGTTGAAGATAAAGAATACTGGAGAAATAAGTGAATACAGAACTTACAGTTAGTAAAACTAGAAACTATGGGAATGATGTTATCTATCCCGAATGTTCTCAGTCAAAACTGTTTACACAATTAACTAAAACTGAAACTTTGACTGACAAACATATTAGTATTCTTAAACAATTAGGATATACATTCACCGTAAAACAGGAGGTTATTTAATGCAGTATCCAAAAACAGTAGCAAAAGTAACTCAACATTCTGAGGATGATTGGCAAGTACAAAGACTCATATTTAATGATCAAGAACAATTCTTAGATTATATGAGAATAAAACCAAATAATATTTATATCCTGGAAGACGAAAAGACTATGGGGAAAGCACTAGACTTTGATCAGTTATTTTCTTTAATCTTTAAAAAGAATGGCAAGGCAACAGACTAGAACTCCTTGGGGCAAGCGGTGATGTCCTTAATGATAAGTATTGAGCAGCTAGTCTGTTGATTCATGGTACTGCTTAATACTATTCACCGCATTCTTAACTATTAGGAGTTTCATTATGGTTGATTTAATTGTTCTTAAAGAACAATGGGAAGAGTTTAAACAGTTATACGCACAAGATATGTACAAAGACAAGATATTACACATGACAGAGGAGGCAGACAAAGACAATGTAAGAGTAACTTTTACCGATTATATTGGTTATGAAATGTTATTTAACTTTATCCAAAGCAAAAAAAGAGGTCAGTAAAATGGGCAGTATTATTTTAGATTTTCCAACTAAGCAAGACGATATATTTCCACAAGGATACGGAGATGCTGAATTTGATTTAGATAAATCACCTCTGTATTACTACGATTCTAATGGAGAACTTCAAGTATCTTCAAAGCATTCGCTGTTTAGAACAGATACAGGTGAAGAGCTTGGAGTACATGGTAAGAACTACACTAAAGATCTTAGGCAACTGTCTTATAAGACTATGATTGATAACCAACGTGAGGTAATTCGCTCCTCTGGTCTTAATACTACAGATATTACTGAAGAGATATCTATTGGAGGTGTAGGTCAAAAGTGTTTTGTTCGCCATGTATTACCACATGAAGAACTTAAAACTCCTGGAGGCGATCATGCTTCTATCTCTTTCTTAGGAGTTAGCTCTCTTAACGGTATCTGGCCTATGAGTTTGTCTGTTGGAGCTAATCAGTGGGCTTGTCAGAACAATCAGATATTTACTTCTGGAGCTTCTATGCTTTACAAGAGCAAGCACAATCTACAATTAGATATCGACAAGGGTTATAAATTAATTGCTAACTCAGTTGATATTTTTAGCCAGGAAGTAGACCTCTGGCACAACTGGGCTTCAATAAGCGTTACTGATGAAGATGCTTTTATACTGTTTGCAAAGGCTGCTAACTGTAAATATGTAACCGATTACTTAAGAGAAAATAGTTATCTTAGAGTTTCTAGTATGCTTTTAGAAAATAAGGTCTATAACAATACTGCTCTTATGTATATGTGGAACAGGTGGGCTGACCATTACAGAAGTAAATTAGGTTTTAATTACTGGGCAGCTTACAACACATTAACTGATTGGTCTTCACATGGCCCACAGTCTAAGCGAGGTCGTCAAACTAAAGGTAACAATATAGTTACTTTAAACCATGCTAGATCTGAGCGTGTTCAAGAAGTTGTTATCCGAAACTTTGCTAAAGCAGCTTAAGGAGGACAGATGGATACTTCACAGTATCGAGACTTTATAGAAGAGGAATTTACTAAGGCAATGGCTCACTCACTTATGGTGAGCCTTCCTCGTAAATCCGTTGTTGATTTGTTTATTGCGTATGTCATTTCTACATTGCAACTTACTAAAAGCGGTATAGCCAAAGGAGGGCGGGAGTTAGATGGACAATTTGTCAGAGATTGCATCCCTCTTTTTATGGAATACCTAAAGTCTCACAGTAAAGAAGAAGAGTTACTTACTAAAAGATATCTACCAGGAAGACCATACTCTAGGAAATTTGAAATAGGTAAGGTTACTAATGAATAGACTTGAAGAAATGCGTCAACAAGTTTCCGAATATCACAAAAAACATCCTGATGTTTGGGAAATGTTTGAAGAATTTACTTTTCAAATGATTAACCAGGGTTATAAAAATTATAGTGTCAATGCTATTTTTGAAAGAATCAGATGGGAGAAAGATGTAGGTGGAGATGGGGTTACTCAATTTAAAATTGGTAACAATTACAGAGCCTTTTACTCTCGAAGATTTATGAAAAAGTATCCAAAGTACGAAGGATTTTTTAGGACTCGAAAACAGGTATCAGAAGATAAAGAAGCTACTAACTTGCCTGAAATTAGTCCTGAATTTATTACTTAAGTACTTGACACCGTTATATTTACACAGTATTCTGGAGTTCTTTAGAACTTCTTAAGGCTCAATCGAGCCATCACTCACCAACCAAGGAGATATAAATATGCCTATAGTTTCAGGAAAATCTATGTGGGCTTCTATCACTAAACCTAATACAACTTACGAGCCTGTTTACTCGATCAATTTAGTTGTAGATGACAAGACAGCTAAGAAGTTTGCTGACGATGGGTACAAAGTTCAGAACAAACCTGTTAGTTGGAGCGATGAAGAGTTGCCAACCATTGTTATCAAACGTAAAGTTAACGGCCCAGGATTTACACGGGAAGCTCCTGAGCTTGTTAGCACTGAGCGAGATGATAATGGTAGCTGGAAGGCTGTTAGTTATAATGTCGGCAATGGTTCAGAGGTTAATGTTAAATACAAAGAATGGACTTCTGAGCGTAATGGCGAGACTTATAAAGGTTTGGATCTTCAAAAGGTACAAGTTGTTAGCCTTGTTGCTTATGGCGATGACGAAGACTTTGAAGATAATGAGGACTTTTAATAGCCATGCAGACTTATAAATTAGAAGACAAAGTGTATGATGTCTCTAAGCTTGGCGAAAAAGCGCAGTTAATTTTTGCTGCGCTTGTTCAAGCTACTGGAGATAAAACTAATTTACAAAAGCAATTATTCATTTGTCAAAGTGCTATCACTCAGCTTACTAGCACTATGAACGAAGAGTTAATTGATGATGCTTTGGTTAATCAAGAAGATCTACAACAAGAGGACTCTTAATTATTAAAGCCTAACTAGGAGGTCGTAAATGGCTTTTGTTAAAACTCACCAACCTTGTCCTGTTTGCGGGAAAGATAAAGCATGTGGCATTAATGAAGACAACTCTGCCAAATGTTTCAAATGTGATGCTTTTATTCCTGATTACAATAACCCTGAAGGTATCCGTAAAAGCGATGTATGGGAACCTTCTTCAAATAATAAACCTGCTATCAATAAAGTAACTAATATAAAGACTCACTCATCCAAAGATCCTGAGTTAGATATTACTAAATGTAGTTACAATGCTCTTAAAGATCGTGGGTTATCGTTATCTACTGCAAAGTTTTATGGGGTAAAAAGCCTTCTGGATTCAGAGGGCAACCCTTTGCAGCATTGGTATCCCTACTACAAAGATAATGAAGTTGTTGCTTACAAAGTAAGGAAAGTTCCTACAAAAGATTTTAGATGGGTACACCTTAAGGAAGTAAGCAATAAGAATTTCTTTGGTCAGCAACTCCTTAGTAAGAGTAGAAAGATACTTACTATTGCTGAAGGAGAGTGTGATGCAATGGCTATCTATCAGATGCTTGGTAGTAGTTTCCCTGCCCTATCTGTTAACAATGGTATGGGTTGTATCAATGACATTAAATCTAATATCGAACTAATTGAATCCTTTGAAGAGGTTAAACTTTGTTTCGATAATGAAGATGCTGCAAGAGAGATAGCCCGTAAAGTAGCTGATTTAATTCCAGGTAAAGCACAAATCATTATTCTTCCAGAAGAGTATAAAGATGCCAATGAGATGTTGCTTGCTGGTCAGAAAGAGTTATTCGTTAAAGCTTTCTGGGCTGCACAGCCTTACACACCGTCAGGTGTTATTAACCTATCCAATAAGATACATGACTTAAACCATAGGGAATACAAGGAGTCTGTTCCCTATCCTTGGCAAGGGCTTAATGAAAAGCTCAGAGGTCTTAGACAAGGAGAGTTAATTATCTTTACTGGAGGTACTGGGCTAGGCAAGTCTTCAGTAGTAAGAGAACTAGAGCATTGGCTACTATCAGAGACTGATGACAACATTGGTATTGTTGCCTTAGAAGAAAGTTGGGAGCGTACTGCTGATGGTATTTTATCTATCGAAGCTAATCAGCGATTGTATATTGACGACATTCGTAAAGAGTATGGAGAAGATAAATACAAAGCGGTAGCTGAAAAAGTTCTAGAAGGTGACAATGAGAATAGACTTTGGATTTACTCTCACTTTGGAGCTAACAATGTAGATGAGATCTTAGCTAAGATTAATCACATGATTGTAGGCTGCGATTGTCGTTGGATTGTTTTAGATCACTTACACATGATTGTTTCAGCATCTGACGATAAGAATGAAAGATCCTTAATTGATAAGGTTATGACTGAACTTAGAAAGATGGTAGAGAAAACAGGGGCTGGTTTAATCCTTGTTTCTCACCTTAAAAGGATTGAAGGCAACAAAGGACACGAAGATGGGGCATCAGTAAGTATATCTCATCTTAGAGGTTCAGGTGGTATTGCTCACTTATCTGATGGCATCATTGCACTAGAACGTAATCAACATGCTAGTAATGGTGATGCTCATAAAACTAGACTTAAGATACTTAAGAATAGATATACAGGTGAAGTTGGTATAGCAAGCCATCTACAATACAATCTAGATACAGGAAGATTGCATGAGGTTCCAGCATCTGACGATGAGGACTTTGTTGCAGTAGAACTTGCAGAGGAGGATGAAGATGCAATACCCTGGTAGGAGAGGAGGTTATGAAGTCTTATGTCTTTGACATAGAGACAGATGACATTGAAGCTACAAGAATATGGTGCATATCTTTAATAGATACTGATACAGAAGAACAATTCACCTACGGCCCCTCAGAGTTAAACGAGGGGCTGCAAATGTTAAAAAGAGCAGATAGGTTAATTGGTCATAACATTCTTGGCTTTGACATACCAGTAGTTAAAAACCTTACTGGTGTCGATCTGTACAATAAAAACATTTTAGATACTTTAGTTCTATCTCGCTTGTTCAATCCTGTTAGAGAACAGGGACATAGCTTAGATGCCTGGGGTCTTAAGCTAGGCATTAAGAAGTTAGAGTTTGAAGAGTATTCAGAATTCTCCATGGAGATGTTGGAATACTGTGAGCGTGATGTACTTGTAAACTACAAACTCTTTAAGCATTTACTTGAAGAAGAACAAAAAGGTTTTTCTAAAAAATCTATAGAACTTGAGCATCAAGTTGCTAGGTTAGTCTCTAATCAAATTAAACATGGTTTCTTATTTGATATAAGACATGGCACTACATTGCTTGCTCATTTAGAAACAGAATTAGAAAACCTTAAAGATGATATACAAAAGGATTTTACTGCTAAGAAAGAGATCATTGAGATCTTTCCTAAATATAACGATAAAAATACCCTCTTAAAAACTGGCAGAACTGCTGAAGGTAAAGGTATCAGACTAACTGAATCTGAACTTAAGACTATGGCAAAAGAAGCCAAAGTTATTCGGATCAATGTTGAAGAGTTTAATCCTGGGTCTAGAAAACAAATAGGGACTTATCTACAAGAACTTGGATGGGAGCCAAAAGAGTTTACTCCTACAGGTCAACCTAAAGTAGATGAGACTATCCTGGCTGAACTTACTCATATCCCCCAAGCTATTTTAATTGCTAATTATCTAACTCTTCAGAAGCGAATAGCTATGATGAAAAGCTGGATTAAAGCATTAGGAGATGATGGAAGAGTGAGAGGCTATGTTAATTCTAATGGAGCTATTACAGGTAGGATGACTCACAGTGATCCTAATATGGCTCAAGTACCTAGTGTATCTTCTGCTTACGGTAAAGAGTTTAGAGCTTGTTGGACTGTGCCTAAGAAATACAAACTGGTAGGTATAGATGCGAGTGGGCTGGAATTAAGAATGTTAGCTCACTATATGAATGATGAGGATTATATTAATGAAATTCTTACGGGTGACATACACACCGCTAATCAACAGCTTGCAGGACTTAAATCAAGAGATCAGGCTAAAACTTTCATCTATGCACTTATATACGGAGGAGGAGATGCAAAGCTTGGAGAAGTGGTCGGAGGAGGTGCTAGATCTGGTAAGAGACTTAGAGAATCTTTCCTCTCTAGTCTCCCAGCATACAAGAATCTTAAAAATAGAATTGAAAGAGAAGCTAGAACAGGAAAGATTAAAGGGCTAGATGGTAGGAGTTTAATTGTCCGTAATGATTACAGTTCTTTAAATACTTTACTTCAAAGTGCTGGGTCTATTGTTATGAAGCAAGCTCTTATTGTTTTTAACGATTTAATCTCTAACTTACAAGCATCAGTTGTAGCTAATGTACATGATGAATGGCAAGTAGAGGCGTATGGAGATCATTCTGTAGATGTAGGTGAACTAGGAGTACAAGCAATTAAAACTGCTGGTATACAGCTAGAGCTTAACTGTCCTTTAGATGGGGAGTTTAAGATTGGAAATAACTGGAGTGAGACACATTGATATGAATACTCTTATTGAAGATATAAATAAATCATTACAAGACTTATCTTTAGGTAAAGAGAAACTATCTGAAGAACTAATAGAACAGTTTGGAGAAGATGTTAAAGAAGCTCTTAGGCATTGGTCTACTCCAAGAGAACAAAAAGGATTTACATTACGAGTATCTAATATAGGTAAGCCTCTTAGAAAACTATGGTTTGAGAAACGCTACCCTAGTGATGAGCCTATCTCTTCTTCTCTTAGTCTTAAGTTTCTGTATGGTCACTTACTTGAGCATTTAGTTCTAATGCTGGTAAAACTATCAGGACATACTGTTACAGATGAACAAAAAGAAATAGAGCTTAACGGTATCAAAGGTCACATTGATTGCAAGATAGACGGTAAAGTAGTTGATGTTAAGTCTGCTTCTAAGTTTGCCTTTAATAAATTTGAAAATGATTCTTTGTCTGAAGATGATCCCTTTGGGTATATAGCCCAGCTATCTACTTATGAACAAGCAGAAGGGACTGATGGAGGATACTTCCTGGTTATTAATAAAGAAACAGGTGAACTCTGTACTTATGCACCAGACGATTTTGATAAACCTCATGCTCCTTCATTAATTAATAATGTCACTACCTCTTTAGATTCTGATTCTATTCCTAAAAGATGTTTCCCTACAGTAGCAGAAGGAAAAAAAGGCAACCAAAGGATTAATAAAAATTGCAACTACTGTGAGTTTAAAAAGGAATGCTATAAAGATTCTAACGATGGTAAAGGTCTTAGAGTATTTAAATATGCTAAAGGCCCAATGTACTTAGAAACAGTTGTATCCGAACCCAAGGTAGAAGAAATTTATGAATGGTAGAAAGTCTAGAGATTTAAATAAAAAAGCTGATGATCTTTTAAAAGATTGGATTGTTAGGAATGCAAGCAATCCTGAAGATTTAGATGATTCTAATATTGAAAAGTATCTACCCCAGGATACTCACTTTACAGATGATGTAAGCCGTAAGACTAACTTTTATACAAAGCGATGGACAATAAGAAAATTAAAGAAGATCCAAAAAAGAAACGGAAGCATTCCAGAAGATTTAACAATAGAAAAGATGCTTAAAGTATGAAGTCAGGATTTAGAAAGAAAAGAGTTGTAAGACCTCAGATTAAAAAGTCTGAAGTAGAAGGATACGATTCTAATTGGGAGTATGTTCTCCATACTTCTATCTTAAAAGATTGGGAGATACATACTGAAACTGTTGAGTATACAGTTGAGCATACCTATCACCCAGACTTTATAAGAGAGTTAGAAGGCAAAAAGATTTTACTAGAAGCTAAAGGTAGATTCTGGGATTACGCTGAATATAGTAAGTATGTTTGGATACAGAAGATCTTACCTGAAGATACTGAATTAGTTTTTCTTTTTGCAGAACCTACTGCCCCTATGCCTCAAGCTAAACGAAGAAAGGATGGTACAAAACGTACTCATTCTGAGTGGGCTGAATCTAACGGGTTTAGATGGTTTAGTCCTAAAAGTATCCCTGAAGAGTGGATAGACAAAGAAAGTGAAATCCAGGATGAACCTGGGTATATATTGGAGGTTGAATGAAACTTGAAGATAGTAGTAAGTCAGATGGTTTAACTGCTCAGTACTATGAGTTACCTGAAGGAGCAACAGAGCTTCATCATATTATTTCATATAAAAATATGAATGCTAATTTAGGTGAGATTATGCGTAGCTGTTATAGATATGGAGAAGCTTCTCATAGTGACAAGCTAAGAGACATAAGAAAAATAATTGCATACGCAAAGTTTGAAGAAGAAAGACTACTTAAATATGAGAATATAAAATGAGAAAAAAAGTAAAAATAAAGAAAACAAATAAGCGTCAGAACTTTGTATACAGAGCCACAGTAGATAAAGTTTATGATGGTGATACTATCTGGGTTACTTTAGACCTGGGCTTTGATTTGTTTTATAAATGTTCTGTTAGGTTGAAAGGAATAGATACGCCTGAATCTAGAATCAATACTAGAAAGTACCCTGAAAGGTTAAAAGAAAAACAGTTAGCTAAAGTTGCTAAGAAAAGAATGAAAGAACTTTGTGGTAAAGAAATATGGGTAGAAAGTAAAAAGGTTTTAAGAGGCAGTACTGAAGAAGATAAAAGAGAAGGAACTGCCAAAGAAAAGTATGGTCGTGTGCTTGGAAATATTTATCAAATAGATGGTACACACATAGCAGAAACTTTAATCTTTGAAGGATTAGCAGTTAGGTATTCAGGTAAAAAGAAAACACATAAATGGGTTTAACTTGTGAATTGTTGGATTTGTAATCATCAATTAATTTGGGGTGGAGATCACGATATTGAAGAAGAAAGTGAGTCTTTTTCTATGGTCACTAACTTATCTTGTCCTGAATGCAATGCTTTTGTAGAAGTTTACACACCTAAAATAAATGAATAGGAGGATTTATGAAACTATTAGATTGGTTAAAGAGTTTGTTTGTTAGTAAAGCTATTCAAAATAAAACTGAAGATGCTGTTGAAGAAGTTAAAAGCATGGTAACTGAAGGGGTTGAAGAAGCTAAACATAAACTAGACTCTAACGTAACTAAACTAAAAGAAAAAGCTAAGAAAAGAGCTAGAGATAAATTAGGTAGATTCATACCTGACGATCCTAATACACCTGAAAATGAAGCCTATAAAGATAAAGACTAATGGAAATAGTTTTTTGTATAGGTTTCTTACTAGGTTATTTTTTAGGTAAGTCTCAATAAAAAACCCTAGCTCCGCTCACCAACAGAACTAGGGTTTAAGAGACTATTCAATAACCTGGAGGTCGGTTAGGTTAAGGAACAGGACTATAATCTACGAGAGTAGATAGCTCGAAATCTAGCAAAATATAATAGAAATGTAAAGCCAGCCTAGCATCTTTAAGGAGAGGGTAGTTAGTAGGTTGATACCAAGCTGGCTAAGACTATCTTACCACTTTACCTTATGACTCCAATACCTTGCTGATAATTTAGAAGGCTTGGCATCTTGAGCATTATGTCTAGCGTAGTAAGACTTTTTCCTTGCTTTATCTTTAGCTGTCTTAGGATTCTTACCTGCTCCTCTTACACCTTGCTGACCAAAGCGAATAGTCTTTACTTTATCGCCTACCTTAGCAACTACTACATGGCTTTTAGTTTTATGCTTAGGAGTTCTTTTAGGTTTGTTATATCCACTTACTCCTGCCCTAGCTAATCTAGGATCACGTTTAGATTTGCTTTTCCTAGACTTACCGCCTTTCTTATATTCTTCTCTCATTACTTCTTCCTATAAGCTCTAGTCTTTTTAGCAATACGTTTAGGTTGGGCTGAATGTTGCTTACCTTTCTTAGTGTCTTTTCTTTTCTTTCTTGTAGTAGCTGCATACTCTTTATCACTTAAAGCTTTAATAGCTTTTTCAGGTAAGTACCTTTCACCTGTCTTAGCACTAGGTTTACCTGATTTAGTACGCCACTTTTGTTTAGTCCACTTCTTAAGAGACTTCTGAGGTTTCTTTAAGGTCATTTATAACCTCCACCTGCATCCTTATATTGTTTAGCCAGCATCTGAGCTTTCCTTGCTGACCATTGCCCAGGCTTACCACCTTTAGATCCTGCTTTAATTTTATTAAACAGTCTCTTTCTCATAGTAGGTTTAGTGTAGTTACCTGCTTCATTAACTCTACTTTTAGATTTAGGTTTAGCTTTAGCTTTACGTTTCTTTTTAGCTGCCATTAGGGTTCCTCTCACTAGGGTCTAATTCACAATCTACATGATCATTACTTCTTTCAATTACAAATGGTTCATTTCCCATGAAAGGAACTGCTGAAGGAAGCTGAAGTTTTATGGATTTAGTGCCGCAGGTAGGAATAGAAGAACAACTAGAAAGTAATAATATTATTAATACTGTTACTATTTTTATCATTTAAATAACTCCGTTCCTTTTGGAACCATTCTAGGGATACAGTATGCACTTACATTCTGTTGCATTCTAAACTTTTTTGTATGGTCTGAACCAGCCTTACCTTCCTCAATAGCAATAGCAAACTCATTGCATCTATAAATACTTTCAAACAACATCCTATCATCAGATACAGTTTCACCACTGACAACTACCACTAAAAGAAAAGCAATGATCATTCAACGGGGCTATTCTCCAATACCCACACTACTGCCCAAACACATCCCATAAAAAATACCCAAGCAAATGCGATTGTGCCACCAAGTTGTATGTATCCTTTTATTTCTTTTCTTCTTTTTCTAATCCTTGCAACTTCTTTTTCATGGGCTAATCGA
>MDTE01028960.1_pt1 | contig 12829 bp, 8 predicted proteins | sample 811231 | NCBI WGS metagenome assembly MDTE01 (sample SAMN05326651, study PRJNA326480) | marine metagenome | isolation source: seawater | place: Indian Ocean: Red Sea | collected 2010
CCCGCCTCGACCAACCGCCGCGCCATGAGAGCCCGCTGTCCCCAGGCGTGCATTCCGTAGCGTTCGCGTAGTTTTTGCGGTTCTTTCGAAAGATCAAACGCTTCATGCATTCGTGGGCTGGTCAACAAGTCTAATGCTTTGTGGCTGAACTCATCCATCGCCTCCATTGCGCCGCTGGCATCTACTTCTCGTCGTATCCTGTCCAGGCCGGTCAAAAGTTGTCTGCGATCGCTCAGGCGCTCTTCCATGCCCTTCCCGAGAAACATGTTTCTTACCGCGAACTTGGGCGAGCTAGGATCGTCTCCCACTGGGAAGGAGTTGTACTTCATTCCCAAATACGCTGCGCCTTGGGCGTATGTGTCGGCTTTAGAGCGGCCACCGTTCGCCATCGTGACGCAATTCGGCAATCCGACGTCGACGTTCTCACGCATTTTGTTGACGATCGAGATCGCCGACGGAGCGTCGTTCTTGGTACCCGTTGGTGTAGCGGGAATGCGACCTGTCATGAACCGTTTGCTTCCGCCACCGTGATCATTGAAGGTATGGGCGATACTGCGAATCAAGGTATATTTGTCAGCGCACTTCGCATGCATGGGCAACAGTTCACAAACGTCGATACCGGGCACGTTGGTGCGAATAGGACTGAAGAGGCCTCGATAATCCGAAGGTGCTTCCGGCTTCATATCGTAGGTTTCCATGTGGGGCGGCCCCCCCGCCAGCCAGACAAAAATAACAGACTTGTTCGACCGGGGAGTGCCTGCCTGCGCCTCGGCCTTGAATAGTTCTGGCAAGGTCAATCCCGTGGCGCCCAACCCACCAATTTTTAGAAAATTTCGGCGTGAGACCCCGTCACAACTCTGCGGTGTCCAACCTGCCGAATCAAAAGTGCCATTCATGTTTTTGATTTCCTTTAGACTAGGGTAATATCGGCTGAAATTCAATAATTCACTAACCTGTTTTTCTGTTTTTCGACGTGTATTGCTACTTCAATGAACTTCGCCAATTCCTCCATGGTTAAAATCCTCTTTTTCCCCTCACACACCTGATCATCTCAGGTAACTCATCAATCACGATGAGACCTAAGTCTCCCTGAAGATCTCACATATCTCGACACAGATTACACAGTTGTCTCCACAACTAATTCTCTGAGTCTTCTCTGAACCCAATCCGAAGAATTCCAGAAACCCACAGATTCCAATTGGGATAGTCCGGAAAAGAGTGGGATGTATTTTGGGAATCGAACCCAACGAACATCGAATTCCTAGTATTTTGGATTTTATGTCGGCTATCCGCGGATTTAATGGCAATCCAAGGCCTAGTTTGGCCAATTCGGGGGGGGTGGTTCGGAGAATTGATGGGGTTTTTTCGCCGAAACATGGGGTGATTTCTGAAAACCATGGGGTGTTTTGGCCGAAACATGGGGTGATTTCTGGAAACCATGGGGTGTTTTGGCCGAAACATGGGGGTGGTTTCTGGAAACCATGGGGTGTTTTGGCCGTTTATCACTCACAAACCAACAATCGTCATTCAACAATCCGGTCGAATGGATTGTTGGTTTTTGAATTAACCCCGGGTGAATCTTACTTTCTTTGGTAAGTCCCCAGCGGCAGAAAGCCCTTCATGATGGTGCTGTGGAGGGTCATCTGGTTGGGGTTGTTGAAGGAGATTTGGGCGAGGTTGCCGCGGTTGACGGCCCAGATGGTCATTTGGTTGCCAGAGACGCTGAGTACCTGAAATTGGCCGACGATGGGACGGGAGCCGCCGGTGGAGGTCATTTGGCGGGGATCCTTGAAGGTGATGGTGACGCCGTTGGTGGCGGTGGCACTGCCGGCCCATTCGCCGGTCAGGAATTTTTCCGCCTCGGATGCGGTTTGGGGCATGGCCCGGGCGGCGGCCTTGGGGCGGGATGGCGGCGCCTTGGTGGTTGCGCCGGGCGGCCGGGGCGGGGTGCGGCCGGGGATGATGGCCTTGGCGGAGCCGCCGCCGGTGGCCTTGCCTTCTCCCTGGCCGGGGCCGCCCGGGTTGTTGTTGTCGCCTGATCTTGGCGGGCCCGTTTTGTCCGGGCCTGCCTCATACCATTCAATGCCGATGAGTTGGCCGGTCTGGGGCCGGAAATAAAGCCGGATGGCGCGGGAATCATCACCACGCTGGTCGTGGTAATCCAATCGCATGCCAGTGAGTTGGTAGGCTTGGCGTTCCTGTGGGGTGAGCAACTGGGGATTGAAAGCGCCCAGTCCGTTGGGTCGATTGTTGCTCGGGTTTATCAAGGTGCGCAGGTTCAGGGTGGCGGCTTGGGCCTGGTTTTGGGGTTGGCCCATGCTTTGCATGACTTGCTGGGCAGTGGGCCAGCGTTGGGCCGGCAATTGGGCGACCTGCGAGAGTTGCCGCCACGCTTGCCGGGTTCTTTGGGAATGGGCACCGTTGCCGCCAGTGCCGGGGCCTGGGCCTCCTCCGCCGAGTGCGTTTGCAATGTTTTCAAAATTGGCAATGGCTGAGCTGGCCACGCCAAAGACCAGGCTGGCCTTGTCCATGTCGGCCGTGGCTTGGGGGAGTTGGATGCCTTGGGATTGCAGCATCAACAGGACTTGGGCGGCCTGCGGGGTTTTGCGGACTGTGTCCAGCAGGCTGTTGAAGCTGTCGGCGAAGGTGGTGGCGTGGGTGGCTTCGGAAAACTTACCGGTTGCGGCCAGGCGCACGGTGTTGCCCGCGATGCCGCCGCCTAATGCCCCACCGGTGATTTCCTGCGCGGCACCCGCCAAGGCTTGGGCCTCGGGTGGGGCATCATCGGGAATTCCCTGGGCGGCTTCGCTGAGCTTGTCCTTAAACAGGGAGGGATCCGAGGGCACGAACGCGGCGGAGATCAGCATCTTGGAATCAAGCAAATCCAGCCCCTGCCGCGCGCTGAAGCTGCCTTGGCCGTCAATGTGAGCGACGATTGCGCTCTCCGAACCGATGACGGCGGACTTTTTGTCAGGAAAGTAAGCGGCTGCAAAAACTGGATCCGGGTCATCCGGGTTGTTCGGATCATCGCCCAAAATATAGTATTTTGTATCCCCATGCTCTTTTACTATTTCAGGGGGGACGTTCCCGTCGATTAAATCCAAAGTTTTTTTGGTCATGTCGTTGGCCAGTCGCACATGGGCACAAAAATGAATCACGGGGCCTTGGGCCGCGGCAGGCCGAAAGCCATTTGCCAAGGCGTCCTCAAAGGCTTTTTCCATCGCTCTTTCATCCAACGAGTCCACGGATTTAAAGGTTTGGGAAATGCCGGACGCACTGATTGTGATATCTTGGATATCGTACGGGTTGAATCCTGATTCGGACTGAATAAATTGAATTTGCCGGCCAATGAGCATGCGGCCGCCGGAGCCGGGAGCCGAAGGAGTCGAATCGTGGTTTCTAATGAGCCCTTGAACCAATGGGGATTTCAAGATGGCACCGGCTTTCAACTGAATGACGGCCTCTGCACCAGCGGCAATGAGCGCACCGTCGGGCAGGGTTTCCCAGCCCGTGGGAACACTGGCCAGGGGGGCATTGGAACTGTTTCCATCTCCGCCGGTGCCATTGGCATCGGTTCCATTGGCGTCTCCACCGTCGCCGCCGAAGAACTTGGTGTAGCCAAAGTATCCACCCGCGCCCAAGGCGGCGACGGCGAGGACGATGGCGATGATCTTGACCGCGCCTCCGCCTTTGCCCTTGGCAGCCATGGGTGCGCCGTCCAAGGGGGCGTCCGCGCTGGCGCCGGCGGCGTCGGCCGCGGTGGGGGTGGCTGGGCCGGCGGGTTTGCCGGGGGGCGGTGGACCACCGGGGGGCAGGGGGCCGCCGGGCTTGACGCCGGGAATCTGTGGCAAGGGCTGCCAGTCCGCCGCGCCATCATGCCAGCCGAGATCCGAAGGCAGCAGGGTGCCGTCGGCGAGGTATTTTTTCACTTCCTCGACGGAGTACGGGCCGAATCGTTGGCCGCCACGATCGATGTGGATTTGCATGGACGTCGTCTGCCCGGGTGTCCGGCCAGATGGATTTAGAATACGTGGTGTGGCTGGCACGTCAACATCTGTGCGGTTGTAAAATGACGGATTCTAGGGGTGACGAAACGGCCGGGAGTCGTTAGGATGACCATCCCGAGAGGGAGAAAGTAATTGCTTATGTGGAAACAGGCTTTGGTTGGATTGCTGGCGTTGCCGGGATTGGCGTTGGCACAGGAGTTGTCGGACGCGGCGAAGGTCACGTTTTTTGACAAGAAAGTTTACTCGATCCTCAAGGAAAATTGCTTCAAGTGCCATGGCAGCGAGGAAAAGCTCAAGGGGCATTTCCGGATCACCAGCCGCGCGGGCATCCTGAAGGGTGGCGAGATTGGACCGGCGGTGAATTTAAAGGAGCCGGACAAGAGCCTGTTGCTGGCGATGATTTCCTACAAGGACATCGACCACGAGATGCCGCCCAAGGCCAAGCTGCCGCAGGAGGACATCGACATCCTCACGCAATGGGTGAAGTTGGGCGCGCCATATAATCCCAAGTTGGAGATTGCCGGCAACGACGAGCCGGAGAAGCTGCCGAACACGCAAATCAATGCGCGTACGCGTGCCTACTGGGCCTACCAGAAGATGCATCGGCCCGAGGTGCCCAAGGTGGATAATGCGGATTGGGGCCGGAATCCGATCGACGCCTTCATCTACGCCAAGCTCAAGGTGGGCAATCTGGCACCCAACGCACCGGCGGACCGGCGGCAGTTGATCCGGCGCGCGTACTACGACCTCATTGGCCTGCCGCCCACGCCGGAGGAGGTGAATGCCTTTGTGCACGACAAATCGCCGCGCGCTTGGCGCAACGTGATTGACGGCCTGCTGGAACGACCCCAGTACGGGGAGAAGTGGGGCCGCCATTGGCTGGACCTCGTGCGCTTCGCCGAGACCAACGGCTATGAGCGTGACAGCCGCAAGGATCTCATCTGGATGTACCGAGATTATGTCATCAATGCCTTCAACGAGGACAAGCCGTACAATCGTTTCATCATGGAACAAGTGGCTGGGGATGAACTGCCGGACAAGACCTCGGACTCCATCACTGCCACGGGCTTTTACCGGCTGGGCATTTGGGATGATGAACCGGCGGACCGGCCCTTGGCTCGTTATGATTATCTGGATGACATCCTGCGTACGACCAGCGAGACCTTCCTGGGCATGACGGTGGGCTGCGCGCGCTGCCACGACCACAAGATCGATCCCATTCCGCAGAAGGATTACTACTCCCTGTTGTCGTTCTTCGCCGATATTTCCCCGCATGGCAAGGGCGGCACCAACCATGTGCCCATCAATAACACCCCGGCGGACAAGGCTGCCTTTGACCTGAAGGTGGTGGCCAAGCAAAAAACCGAGATGGCGCTCACTGGTGAGATTGCCGCGATCGAGAAGGGGTTTTTAAAGGACCTCGCCAAGAAGCATCCCGAGGTGGCCGTGACCCTCCAGAAACGTGGATCGCGCAATGCCGAGGTGCTGCCCGACTCCATCAAGAAGGGCCAAGTCTGGGAATACACGCTGGAGAAACCGGCCAACAACTGGTTCGAGATCGCGTTTGACGACAGCAAATGGAAGAAGGGCCCCGGCGGCTTTGGCACGCTCGGTACGCCCAACAGCCATCCGCGCACACACTGGAACACCAAGGACATCTGGTTGCGCAAGGATTTTGGGCTGGAGGGCATTCCGTCCAAGCTCACGCTCACGATTCATCACGATGAGGACGCCGAAATTTACCTGAACGGCAAGCTCATCCATTCCGTGAAAGGCTACGTTGACAACTACAAGAAACTCGACATCACCAAGGCCGCGCTGGAGGTGCTCCAGACCGGACGCAACACCGTGGCTGTCCATTGCCGGCAAACCAACGGTGGACAGTACATTGACATCGGCCTGACCGCGGACCTCAGCCAAACCTCCACCGACGTGCTCGTGCGCAAGTTTGGGCGCGAGTTGCTCGGCGACTCCAAGCTTGCCCACTGGAATAGTCTGCGCCGTCAACTGGCGGCCAGCCAATCGCAAAAGCTAACCTTCCAGGCCGGCAAGGCCATGGCTGTCGCCGAGCGAGGTCGCCAGCCCACCTGGGTGTTAAAGCGCGGCAATCCCCAGCTCAAGGGCGAGGAAGTGCAGCCTGCTTTCCCACAAATCCTGGGTGCTGGCGAGGTGGAGGTCCCGAAGGAATACGACAGTGGCAAAACTTCCGGCCGCCGCCGCGTTCTGGCCGAGTGGCTGGCCAGCAAGGAAAACCCCATGACTGCTAGGGTGATGGCCAACCGCCTCTGGCAGCATCATTTCGGCCGCGGCATTGTGCGCAGCTCGAACAATTTTGGTTTTATCGGTGATCAGCCGACGCATCCCGAATTGCTCAACTGGCTGGCCGCCGAGTTTGCCGAGGGCGGCTGGACGCTCAAGCGGATGCACCGCCTCATCATGCTCAGTCGCACCTACCAGATGTCTTCCGCCGGCAACAAGGCCGCGCTGGCCAAGGATCCCAACAACGATCTTTTCTGGCGGTTTGATATGCGCCGGTTGGCCGCGGAGGAAATCCGTGACTCCATTTTGAACCTTACGGGCCAACTCAACCTCAAGATGGGCGGGCCGAGCATCTACACCGAGATTCCGCAGGAGGTGGCCAAGACTGCCTCCCGTCCCGGTGCCGCTTGGGGCCGCAGCTCCAAGGAGGACGCCGCTCGCCGCAGCGTGTACATCTTCGTGAAGCGCTCCCTGCACGAGCCCTTCCTCGCGGCATTTGACTGGGCGGACACCGACAACACCTGCGATGTTCGGTTTGTTACCACCGTGCCTACGCAAACGCTTACCATGCTGAACAGCAAGTTCCTTAACGATTCCGCCGAGACGCTGGCCAACCGCTTGCTGGACGAGGCCAAGTCTACCTCCGAGCAGGTCAGCCGCGCCATCGAGCTGGCCACCAGCCGTCCTGCCTCCAAGGAGGATATCGACGACGGCGTGAAACTCATTGCCGCTTTCAAACAAAGCGGCGTGGACGATAATCAGGCTCTGCAGCGCTTCTGTCTGCTGGTGTTGAATCTCAACGAATTTGTCTACCTCGACTAAAAAGGAAAAAATCCCTATACTGAAACAGGCTTATGGCGAAAATTGAAAAACCGGCAAACACGTTCTGCGGGCAAACCTCGCGGCGGGAATTCTTGCATCAGGTCGGCGGCGGCTTCACGTCGCTGGCACTCACCGGGATGATGACGGGTGACGGCTTTCTGGCCAACCAGGCGTTGGCGGCGGATGGCAAGACGCCTTGGGAAAATCCCCTTAAGCCCAAGAACCCGCCCCTGCCCGCGAAGGCGAAGCACGTGATTTTCCTCTTCATGTATGGCGGGCCGAGCCAGGTCGATACGTTCGACTACAAGCCCAAGATGTATCCGCTCGACGGCAAGACCATTCAGGTGAAAACCTTTGGCCGCGGTGGCAAGAAGAACGGCGGCCGGGTGGTGGGCCCCAAGTGGAAGTTCAAGCAATACGGCCAATGCGGCAAGTACATCAGCGACCTATTCCCGCACCTTGGCAAGCAGTGCGACAAGATTGCCTTCCTGCATTCGATGACCGCCGACTCGCCCATCCATGGCTCGGCGATGTTGATGATGAATTCCGGCCATGTCCTTAGCGGCAAACCTTCCCTGGGTTCCTGGGTGAACTACGGCCTCGGCTCGGAGAATGAAAACCTGCCGGGTTACGTGGTGATGCTCGATCCCACCGGTGGTCCCATCAGCGGCGCCAAGAACTGGACCAGTGGCTACATGCCCGCGGCCTATCAGGGGGTGACCGTCAACGCCAGTGGCACGCCGATCCTTGACCTCAAGAACGCCCGTGGCATGAAGCGCGAGGAGCAACGCGCCATGCTCGACGCCTTGAGCAAGTACAACAACCGTCACCTCAGCGCCCGCGCGGACAACTCCAACTTGGCCGCCCGCATCGCCAGCTACGAGTTGGCTTACAAGATGCAGATGAGCGCGCCCGAGGCCGTGGATTTCGATCAGGAACCCGTGCACGTCAAGTCGCTCTACGGGATCGGGGAAGGCCGCACGGATGATTTTGGCAAGAAATGCCTGCTCGCCCGCCGGCTGGTGGAACGCGGAGTGCGCTTCATCCAGATTTACAGCGGCGGCAACCACAACGATGCCAACTGGGACGCCCACGGCGATCTCCAGAAGAACCATAATTACCATGCTGGCAACACCGACAAGCCCATTGCCGGGTTGTTGCAGGATCTAGAGCAGCGCGGACTGCTGGGCGAGACGCTAATTATCTGGGGCGGCGAGTTCGGGCGTCAGCCCACTGCCGAGTACGCCCGCGGCACAGGTCGCGATCACAACAGCTACGGCTTCACCATGTGGATGGCCGGCGGTGGCATCAAGGGCGGCGTAAGCGTTGGCCAGACTGACGAGATCGGCAGTAAAGCCGTGGAGAATCGTTTCCACGTGAAAAACCTCCACGCCACGGTGCTGACGCAGCTCGGCTTTGATCCAAACCAGCTCACGTATTTTTATCGGGGGCTGGACCAAAGGCTCGTCGGCGTCGAAGGCGCGGAGCCGATTAAGCAGATTATCTAGTGGGGAACCGCCAAGTCACCAAGGCACCAAGGTTGAAAAATCTTGGCGCCTTTTGCGTCTTGGTGGTTAAACGTTGAAACGAATCTCCAGCACCGTCCGTTCCGGAATCGGGAAATCCTTGTCCACCAGCTTAGTCAATCCCTGCGAGGCGGCGTCCTTGAAATTGTGCGCAGTCATCAGCTCCTCATGGCTCACAATCTCCGCCTTGATGAACCCGCGCGCCAGGTCCGTGTGAATCTTCCCCGCGCACGTCACCGCGTCGGCATGCTTCTCCACGAACCACGCTCGTACCTCCTTTTTGCCAGCGGTATAAAAGAACATCAGATCGCCCGCCGTCATCACCTCTTCGCAAACCGTATCCGGAGTCGGCGGTTTATCAAACACCGCCGTCGGCTTGTTGCTCAATAACCCGAACCCGTTCACAAACTCGTGTTCGGCGTCGTCCAGTTCCAAATTGCAAACCGGCTGCTCACCCTCGAGATGCGCGAAGCACTTCGCCAGTACCGCCTTCTCCGTCGCATCCTCCGCCACGGATAACCGCCCCTCAATCTTGTCCATGTCCAAAATTAGCAAGTCGAGAACCGAGTCACGCGCAATCGCAATTCCCTCCGCCGCCTCAAACCCTTCGGGCAACAGCTCGATATAGTAAGGCGAAACCTTGTCCGGCTTAAATTTCTTCTCGAGATCCGCAAGAATGGCGTCGTTATACTTCACCTTCCCCTCGGGCAACTCAAATCCTGCAAAGGCTATTTTCATGAAAACTGGTATGGCACGCGCACGTCTTCTTCCGTGGCGGGAAAATCCCGGGTATTGCGGGTCACCAAAACGCAGTCGTGCGTTTTCGCGGTGGCCCAGATGATGGCATCGGGCAGGCGCAGCTTGCGATGCTGGCGGCGAAGGGAAACAGTCCTCTCTGAAATCTCCGTGGTGAGCGAAGCCACTTGAAAGCGGCGTTTAAGAAAAGCGCGGGTTTCCGAATTGTCGACGCCCACCAAAGATTCGATCCACGTAATGCGGCTGATAATCGCCGCGTCGTATCGGTCATATTCCTTTGCGGCTTCTTTTTTGCCGTTCAGGAGATCAATGACGATGTTCGTGTCGAAAACAGCCGTCACGGGCGGTGATCCCATTCTGCGCGGATTTTTCCCTGAAACTCCAGGCCGTCAATGTTCAGATTTTTCCACGAACCAAACCCGGGATCATTCTTGATGCTGCGCTTTTTCTCCTTTGCCTTGGCGGGCACAAACTCACTCACCGCCCGGCGCACCGCCTCGGCGCGCGACACATTTTCCTCCTCGCAATAATTGTCCAAGGCCGCAATCTGCTCCTCGGGTAAATCAACGATCGTTCGCATGCGTGGATGTTATCAGATGACGCCCAGTTCACAAGTGTTATCTGATAACGCCGCCTAATAAAGTATCTCAAAATTCCCATTTTTCAGGGCTATTGCCGCGCTGAAACTCCATGCCGGCATCCCCGCCCGCCCGCCGTGGGGGAGGGCGCCGTCGGTGGGTTTATGGGGCACGATTTGCCAAGCGAGCCGACCACCTTTTTTCCAGCCGGTATTTTCGCTCCAAGCCACGAGTGTGTCGCCGGCTTTATTGACGGCGATGCTGGGGTGGCGTTGGCGGGCGTGCCGGGCAATTTTGCGCGCGTCAGATTTGCCGTCGAGCGGCCCCACGAAAATGTTGCTTTGAGCCTCCCACGCACCGAGTACGCCCTTGGGCGTCTGCGTGAATGCCGCACTGCTCATCACGCACTGGCCAATCTTCCACGGACCAACCACGCTTTCGCGCGCCTTGCCCGGCTCGTGGCCGATGAGCAGCGTCATGTCACGGTTCACCACCTTTTGCGCGCTGCGATAAAGCGTGAACAGTTGGCCCTTGTCATCGGTGAACGATTTCAGCCCGCAACAGCCGCACGTGCCTTTCTTCGTGCTGATAAGTTTTTCCTTCGCAAATGTTTTGCCTCCATCTTGGGACGTTGCCACAAAAACGCCGCGCACATTTTCACCCTTCGGGCTGTCCTTCGGCGCGGCGTGCCAGACCACGTGCACATTGCCTTTGCCATCCGCCGCCACCGATCCGCCGCCGTCGAGAGCGGTCGTCCACGTCATTAAGTCACCTTCCTTTTCAAACCCGCTGCCATCGAGCTTCATGCGAGTGTACAACATCGGCGATCCATGATGCGGCCGGCCGCCGGCGGCTTGCGAACCATTCCACGCCACATGAACGCGCCCGTACTTGCCCAGCGCCAAGTGCGGCCCGCGAATGGTGCCCACTGCCACTGCGCTGCCCGGGATGGCATTCACCTTCATCGGCTGCGAAGATTTGCCGTCCTTGCGTGTGACGTAATACACATCCGAGGCCCGTTCCTTGCCCGCGAGAAAAACAATGTGCGCCGTGCCCTTGGCATCGGTGGCAACCTGCGGCTGCTTGCCATGCATCGGTAGGCGCACGAGTGAAACAGTCGGTGCAGCAGACGCGAGCGAAGCACAAATAAAGGAGAGAAGGAGAGCTTTCATCAGCGAAGACTAGTTCAGAAAATCAAATTATCAATGGCCAATTTCGATGACCACAGATTATCGAAAAATGAAAATCTCAGCTGCCCGGTTGAAGAATCACCTTCATCAATCCCGCCTCCGCCGCGTACAGGCGGTCAAACCACTCGGCGCCTTCGTCGAGGTTCGCCTTGGCGCTGATGAGGGGCTCGACCTCGATGATGCCGCGGGCGATGAGGTCCATGCACTCGGGGTATTCACCGTTAGAACCGCAGGTGCCGTGGACGGTGAGCTCGCGGGTGACGACGGATTGCAGCGGAAACTCGACCGTGGGCGCGAGGTTGCCGACAAGCGTCACGTGACCGCCCTTGCGCGTAGCCTCGATGGCGGTTTGCACGGTGGGTGTGGCGCCGACGACTTCCATCGCCACATCCGCGCCATGTCCACCGGTGGCTTCGCGAATGGCAGCGACGACTCCATCGGCGTCGGTGTTGTTGGGGTTGATGCCCAGTTCGGCGCCGAGTTGTTTGGCCAGCTCGAGTTTTTCGTCGGCCAAATCCACGGCAATAATTTTACCGCAACCGGCCGCCTTGAGCGCCTGCACGACGAGCAGGCCGATCATGCCTGCGCCGACCACCACCGCGCTGTCGCCCAGCGTGATGGGCGTGCGGTCCACCGCGTGCACCGCCACGGATACCGGCTCGATCATCGCCGCGTGCTCGAAGGCGAGGTTGCCGGGCATCGGATAAATGATGTGCTCGGGCACGACGGCGTATTCAGCGAAACAACCGTGCTGCCGATAGTCGCCGCACGACACGCCCAGCACGCGGCGGTCCTCGCACAGATTCATCTCGCCGCGCCGGCAAAACTTGCACGCACCGCAGGACACCATCGAGTCAAACGTCACGCGGTCGCCTTCGCTCACAGTTGTCACCGCGCTGCCCGTGCGCGCCACTACGCCGCTCGCCTCGTGCCCCATGATCAGCGGCGGAATGCGCCGCCCGCTCGAGCCATCAAACCCGTGAATATCGCTCCCGCAAATGCCGCAGGCCTTGATTTGTACCAAGACATCACGCTTGCCCACCTCGGGTTCCGGCATGTCTGTCACGACCAGTCTTTTGTATTCCTCGAGCAACAGGGCTTTCATGGGCGCGGAGAATAGGGGCGGGGCGCATTCGGGGCAAGGGGGATCGTGGCCGGGTGATTGGGGGTTGAATTGGCCGCCGCATTTGGCCACGGTGCGCGGGCGTGAGTATACAGAACTTAGCGGAGAGTCCGGTGGCGCGGTTGGATGCGGGGCGCAAAGGTGTGGAGCCTTGCACGATTGTGATCTTTGGCGCCAGCGGTGACTTGACGGCGCGAAAATTGATCCCAGCCTTGTTTCGTTTGTTTTGCCAGGGGCAATTGCCGGGGCGATTCCGGGTAGTGGGCTTTGCGCGCCGGGAAAAGAGTGATGAAAGCTGGCGTACGGAGATGCGGGCTGGCGTGGAGGAGCATGGCCGGCTGGAGGGCGGAGACGCGGCGCGGTGGGATGAGTTTGCCGTGAATTTATCTTATCACCGGGGAGACCTGACGGATTCGGCGGCGTACACGGGGCTGGCGCAGCGGCTGGATGGTTTTGAGGATGCGGCTTTGCGGGAGAATCTTGTTTTTTATCTGGCCATTTCACCGAGCTTGTTCGAATCGGCGGTGGATCGTTTGCATGAGGCGGGACTTTTGAAGAGGCAGGAGGA
>MDTE01011014.1_pt1 | contig 12828 bp, 8 predicted proteins | sample 811231 | NCBI WGS metagenome assembly MDTE01 (sample SAMN05326651, study PRJNA326480) | marine metagenome | isolation source: seawater | place: Indian Ocean: Red Sea | collected 2010
AAATCAGAACCTGAAAAATACGACATCGAAATAAGCCTGCATGGTCAACACGACGCCATGTCCGAACCAGAATTCAGCAGAACACCTGTGTCCAAATCTAACACTGGTATGCCCATATCGGAAGCACTGTTAAAATTTCAAAACACAATCGCAGAATACTACCTCGTAGGCAACAATGTCCTTAATGTAAATCGAGCCTTCTTAGTAGAAGCAGTACGCCGTCACAGGAGATCAGCCGACCAAGCATCCCGCATCATCGATGAAGTAGACGACCTGCCAATACGGAGATTTATAGACCTTGGAGACATTCATAAGGGGCTATCAGCCGGACTTACACCTGAACCAAAAGAAACCATAGCTAATTACAGCCGAAGATGCAGGTCATTTATAACAAACATGAACAACGTAGAAATCTCGGATATATGCCGCAGATTAGAACTGACACAAAACGAATCACTATCTCAAAATCCTACAGATTCTCTGGAGACTGAAAACCTAGTGTTTGAAACTTTTTTTAAGTTATTCGATTAGAATTAATTCGGCATAGAAATCCTGATAAAAACTGTTAGGGAGTTACTACAATGCGATTCACAAGCAAACCTTTACGGTCAGTTATGTTTGTCCCCGGAAACCGAGAAGATTTGATGCTAAAAGCCCCTAAATATGGAGCTGATGCACTTATCCTTGATTTAGAGGATTCCGTCCCGGAGAATGAAAAGGAATCAGCTCGCAATCTAGTAAAGAATGCAGTTGAACAACTGGGCTCTGAGGGCGTTACCCTTTTCGTAAGAGTAAACCGATTAGAGACCGGCTTAACAGGATTTGACCTAGAGGCTGTGACTTCACCTAAACTCTATGGAATTTTATTGCCGAAAGTTGAAAACCCAGCCGATGTGACAGAAGTAGACACACTACTACGTTTTTTTGAAAGAAAAAACCATATGGAAATCGGCTCTATTTGTATTGACCCAGCCTTGGAAACAGTCCATGGGATTCGGCAGGCGTACGACATAGCAATGGCCTCTAATCGAGTAGCCCATATGGGGGGTAGTGGAGGCAAAGGCGGAGACACTTCGCGATCGATTGGCTACCAATGGACGCCAGAGGGCATGGAGACTCTCTTTGTAAAATCTAAAGTGCTAGTCGATTCACGATCTGCGGGAATAGAATTCCCAATTAGCGGAGGGTGGTTCGATATTCATGATCTAGACGGGTTACGAGGCCTCGCGATGCAGCTTCGACAACTAGGATACACAGGAATGCATCTCATACACCCGTCCCACGTCCCTATAGTGAACGAAGTATTTACTCCTAGCAAAGAAGAAATTTCGTACTGGCAAGGATTGTTGCAAGCTATGGACTCACAAAGAGGCCAAGGTAGCGCAGTAGTCACCTATGCTGGAGACATGGTCGACATAGCACATGAACAAACTGCAAGAACCATGTTGGAGCGAGTAAGGCAATGGGGAATTATCTAGAAATCACGTGAGGATAATATAAATGGATTATTCAAATTACGAACACCTAGAAGTCAAGGTGCTTGATGGGGTCGCTTTAATTACTATGAATCGGCCGGAATCACTAAATTCAGCCAATTTCCAACTGCATTATGAGCTCAGCAAGATATGGCTCGACATTGGCAATGATGACTCAGTGAAAGTAGCAGTAATAACAGGATCAGGAAATGCTTTTTCAGCAGGCGGTGATTTTGAGATGATCGAAGCTGCAATAGGCAATCCAGCAGTGATAGCTCAAAATACCAAGGAAGCGGGGGACATCGTATACAATCTAATGAACTTGGACAAACCAGTGATTTCCGCAATAAATGGGGTCGCAGTAGGAGCTGGATTAGCCGTTGCATTACTAGCAGACATCTCAATTGCTTCAGAAAAAGCTCGTATCACAGATGGACATACCCGTCTAGGAGTTGCAGCAGGAGACCATGCCGCTATGATCTGGCCGCTATTATGCGGAATGGCCAAAGCCAAATACTACTTGTTAACCTGTGATTTTCTTGATGGATCAGAAGCAGAACGCATTGGTCTTGTCAGCAGAGCAGTACCTCATGAAACTCTAATGGACACCGCCATGGACATAGCGAGAAAATTGTCCCATAGTTCCCAGCCAGCGATACGATACACTAAACACTCGTTAAACCAATGGCTTAGACAATCCGGTCAGGGGCCATTTGATTATTCACTACTTGCCGAAGCAATTGGCTTCTTTGGCCCAGATATCCAAGAAGGACTAAGTGCGATAAAAGAAAAGCGGACCCCAAAGTTTCCGTCGGCTAGTTAACAGGTAATATTACCAGCTTTAAGAAAGAAGGAGGCATCAGATTGGCTAACAAGAAAGGAACCGGACTCTTAATGGTATGGGTAGATGTGCCCGAACAATATGAATATGAATTCAACAAATGGTATAACGAAGAACATATCCCAGAGATTACTTCTATTCCAGGAGTACTGAACGCAGCACGATACGAAGCGGTGAAAAGCGGTCCAAAACATCTGGCTTGCTACGAATTAGAAAACTCTTCTGTTACTGATAGTGACGCATGGACCCAAAGAAACCCGTCAGAGTGGGCGCAACGAATAGGACCTAGAATCATTGGGACTAACATGATTAATAACGTATATGAGATGATACATCCACAGTCCTTAGATGATTCCATATCAAATTCTGACATGGCCCCTGCACTACAAATCGGACGCATGGACCCCGTTTCTGGCAAAGAAGAAGAATGGAATGAATGGTACAGCACAGTATATGTTCCGAACTACGAAAAAGTACCAGGATGTATCAGAGGCAGGCGTTGGAAGTGTGTTAAAGGAGCTCCGTCTTACGCAGTTGTCTACGAATTTGAAAACGAGCGAGTATCAGAACAATCTGAGTGGGAACAGCAACGAGACATAAACCCAAAAAACCCTGCAATGCGAGACGCTATGATCCACGCCCCAGGTTCACCCGGCATTTGGAAGAAAACCTTCCAGTTATAGTATGGGTTATGGCTGGTTTACCACTCTCACACGGATCTCGTAAACCAGCCATAACCACCAATAGTTGCACTAGACAAGACAATGTTAAATAATATTCTTACAAATGCTTTATAAACTAGCGTTCCCACTAATAGCTTTACTGATTCTGATCACACCAACGGTAATACATGGTCAGTTTACTGAATCAAGGCCTTATAAAACAGAGGCTGGGCCATACATACTAAATATCCAAGCAGACCCCTCTCATTTATCCTTAGGAACTGTGGATTACACGATCATAGTCAGCAATGTATTGGATCACTCTGCAGTTTCTGACGCTAGGGTCCTGATATGGGGAACCCATGCTACAAATGGGCACAGAGGCTGGGCCAACGCCTTGAACAATCCGCTCACGCCTGCTAAATACACCGCGAGGGTTCAATTAGAAGGGCCTGGTGTCTGGGAAATGAGCATAGATGTGATGAGTCCACTTGGCCGAGTGGCCATTCAGGTACCGTCGCAAACCATCCCGCGCCCCCGACTCTCCCAGTCAGGTAGCCTAGTATTTATAGGGGTATTCGTGGTACTGATTGGAGCTACCGTGTACGCGACTTTCAGTATTCGAAGAAGTATGAAAGCCCGAGAAAACATTAATGCGAGTTAAACCATACTACCTAGTAGCAGGTCTCCTATCATTATCCACATGTATGGTCCTCAATAGTTCTAAGGCATACGCTCATGGTGGGATCGAACCCGGAGACAACCTACTTCTTGCTTGGAGCAGCAATCCATTCCCAAGCCTTATTTTATTAGTAGTTGCTTATATATACGTGAATGGGTTAAGGAGATGGAACAATCCCAGCCATCCAATCAATATCTGGCAGAAAACATGTTTTTTTTCAGGTCTGGCATGTGTATTTATAGCTCTACAATCTCCAGTAGACCCTCTAGCAGAACATCAATTCTCTATTCATCAAGTTCAACATCTATTACTCAGAATGATCGGCCCCCTACTAATACTATTAGGAGCGCCACTAACTCCTATACTGAGAGGAATTCCCAGGTGGGCTCTAATGAATATAGTCAGGCCTACCGTAGGAAACGGACTCATAAGAATTCTTTATTTTAAAATTACAAACCCTGTACTTACGTCAGTAATTTTTATTGGCTCATTATATATATGGCAAATTCCGTTTCTGCACAACTTAGCGGTACGAAACGACGTTTTCCACGAATTCATGCATTTTTCCATGCTGTTCTCAGGATTATTATTCTGGTGGATAGTGATAGACCCTAAACCCCACAGGTCTAGACTTCATTATGGGCTCAGAGTCTTATTCCTAGGACTGTTAGTACTACCAAACACTCTTCTGGGAGCAATCATCACATTCTCTCGCAGTACACTATATGAATCTTACTACGAATTTCCTCAACCTTTTGCCTTAGCCCCCATGCTAGACCAACAAATTGGGGGTCTAAGTCTATGGGTAGTAGGCGATATGATGTGCATATTAGTAGCTGGTATCACTATGATTTTCTGGTATAACAATGAGAAGTCTCTAGATCAAGTTCCATAATAAAATCAGAATATCTTCTTGACCCAAGTACTGTTCAACTTTAGGATATAGCCCAGCTAAATGTTATAACTCTAGAGGAGATCCCAGTGACAACCTATTTGAACCGGCCCCACCCAAAATTTGATTGGTTTATACCAATAGATGGTGACGGATATAAAGCCGGTACACTACAGGCGGAAAGAGAACCTACTTTCAAATATCTAAGCGAAGTAGTTCAAACAGCCGAGAATCTTGGTTTTTATTCTTTATTGATTCCTACCAGATTTGCCAACGGGCTATTTTCAGAAGACGCACCTCTCGCTGAAACGTGGACCATGGCAACTGCTCTAGCAGCCGTCACAAAAAAAATTAGATTTCTTATAGCCGTGAGACCTGGATTTATCTCTCTAGGTCTTTTCGCTCAGATGGCAGGAGCTTTACACGAAATCTCAAATGGTCGTATAGACATCAATATCGTTCCCGGCGGGATACAAAACGATCTAGAAAGAATTGGCGAAACCAGTGACCATTCCACTAGATACCAGCGGGCCGAAGAATTTATAGATGCGTGCCGAACTCTCTGGAACACGGAAGGCCCCGTCTCATATGAAGGTTCATTCTACAAGTTGAACGGTGCATATTGCTCACCATCTCCAAGTTCTAATCCCCCACGTTTTTACTTGGGAGGAGTGTCAGACAATGCCATAGGTCTATCCTCGAGACAAGCCGATGTACATCTGGGATGGATAGAGCCTCTCGAGAACACCGAAAAGAGGTTGATCCAACTCAAAAACGCATTTGAGACCTCCGAACGATCTCCTTCGTTTGGGTTAAGAACACACATCATAATGCGCAATACAGAAGAAGCCGCATGGAAAGCTGCCGAAGACCTAATATCAAGTGCTGATCCTATAGTGAAAGCGCAAAGACGATCGTCAATCGAAGGCACTGTGATGGTCGGACAACAAGCTCAGGCAATTAAAGCGCCAGACCATCGTCTCGGAAAATATCTATGGAATGGACTGTCAGAAGTCCGCGTAAACTGTGGAAGTGCCTTAGTAGGGACACCAGAACAGATATGCCAAGAATTACTAAAATACTGGGACTTGGGTATCGACGAATTCATTTTATCCGGATTTCCGCACGTTGAGGAATGTCACAGGGTATCAGAAGAATTACTGCCAATGTTACGCGATGCAATCGAAACCAGAATCGATCATAATTCAAACTAGTAGAATAAACCGTAACTCCTAGAATCCTAGTTCTATATTAGGCTAGCCCTCGATGAACCAACTAAGAATTATAACTTGGTTACTGCCCAAGCACCTACGCTCTTCGTGGATAAATATAGCTATTATTTTGGTAGGAGCATGTATTGCTCTAGTCTCTGTTGGGTTAGGATATATTTATTCCCAAGCCATCTCCGAAGCAGGATTACAGTACGCGATTGCATCCAGCTCCCCTGGGTCTTTAAACATTCGGATCACTACTCAAAACAGACCAATTGCTCCTGAAGATTACTCGGCACTCCAAGAATCAATAGAACGAGTTGTAGACGATAATATCGGATTTCTCGTCCAAAATTTCGCAAGGAACGGACGAACACAATCAAATTTGTCTATTACAAACGATCCCATGGATACTCTATCTTTATTTGGTGGACCTATTGGAAGGCCATTTTTCCTAACTGACTTTGAGAAACATAGTAATTTACTTGAAGGAACTTGGCCCAGCACAGCGGAGACAGAGCATGCAGATAATCATTTGCAGATCGACACAGTCATTGGAAATGATATTGCTAAGTTAATGCATTACTCCCTAGGTGATACCGTTTACATACTGCCATATAAAGGTGATACATCTGAATTGATTATCATGAATATAGTTGGCATAGCCGAACCAAACGATCCTCAACAAGAATATTGGATGGGAACACCAAGTTATTTCACCATTCAAAAAGTCAATGACAAACCAATTATCCCATTTTACGTAAATGAAGATGACTTTATAAACAAAATAGGAAATAAATACCCCAACATGGTAGGGGATTACGAATGGCTAATATTTATAAACGCCAATATGATCACTCCAGACATAGTAGTAGCAACCCAAGGAGCCCTGGAAAACCTAGAGACCGAAATAAATAAACAATTCCCTAGATCAACAGTTTTAACTTATCTTGAGAACAGCCATCGATCAGGTCTTTTAAGCAAGTACACCAAAAATAAATTGCTCGCCCAGATACCTATATTTCTATTTATATCGTTAATACTAGTTGCTGATTTCTATTTCTTAATAACTATCATTACATTGTTTGGCCAGGGACAATATACAACCTCAAGTTTAATCAATAGTAGAGGGGCGAATTTTCAGCAAATATTTATGCTGCAAAGTAGCACATATTTTTTAATCATTTTCGTCGCGTTCTTGGGGTCTCCATTTTTGGCCGATATTATCGCGGACACATGGCTATTAACCAGCATACCCTCGGTTTCAGGCTTGCGAAAGAACCTACTGTTTAGCAGTCCACACATATGGGTTTGGACTGGATGTGCGTCAGCCATCACGCTATTAGTACTAATACTCAGCGGTGGGGTAGCACTTAAGCGGACATTGGCACTAACTACTCAGAACAAATCACGACCTTCCGTAACTCCTATGATACAAAAGTTCTATATAGACGGATTGATCGGGATATTATTTCTTCTACTACTATGGCAAACCCAATCGAAGTCTGGATTCGTTGAAGAGAATATTTCCGACAATAGGCTGTTTGTGGAACCTAGTCTTCTAATAGGACCAGCTTTAGGATTTATGCTTGGCGGATTACTATTAATGCGATTAGCTCCATATATCTTGAGGGTAATAACCTTTACAATCCATTTTTGGGCTCCATCATGGGCGGTATACACACTAACCAAGATGAGTAGAGATCCTTTCGGCTATTCTGCTGTATCAGCAGTACTGATGTTATCCATGACCCTAGGGGTATTCGCGTCTGCGTTCCAACCAACGTTATCCAGCATAGAAAGTTCCCAGGCCCTGTACGAGATAGGAGGTGATCTAGTCATAACCGACATATCATTCTCGAAAGTGAATCAAGATGAAGAGCTTGGGAAATTAACCTCTATACCTGGAGTCCAACATATAAATCCAGTGCTTAGGGAAAATGTAAAACTCGTTGATCAGAAAACGAACAAACCAAGTTATCTGTTGGCAATAGAACCCAAGAATATGGAAAGCACCACTTGGTTCAGGGAGGATTTCTCGGATACTTCTTCTGGTCTTGATGGTTTAATACGACCAATGATGTCAGACTCAATACCGACGCCAGACAAACCAGGCGGAGTACCGATCCCTTATAAAGACCGTTACATAGGGATTAAAGTTAATGTCGATGTTCCAGAGTTTGTCAGAAAGAATCAGTGGATACAGTTTACAGCCAGAATATCAGACTCATACGGGCACTACACGAACATTGAGTTAGGGGAAATTGCTACTGGGACACACAACCAAAACACATACGAGACATTATCGGCCCCGCTACCATCACAATTTAATCTCATACCACCATTATTATTAACATCAGTGTTTGTAACCGCATCGCCATCATCGAACATACCTACTGGTTCAATTCATATTAATAGTCTTATTTCAGGGGAAGATATAATTTCCGAATCCCACGCTGCTATTCCAGAGTTTAATAGTATAGAACAATGGCAATTATTACCAAATACGACGCAAGCCACAGACAGTTTGAAAATATCCCAAAAAATCTCCGACAGTGACTCGCCCGGACTCACATTCTCATGGTCCTCTGATTTGAATGGTGACGCGCGAGGCTTATTCATACCAACAGGACCATTTCCATTGCCCACTATAGGCAGTCCAGAGTTCTCTGTTGGAGAGGTAGTACATGTACAAGCTGGGAGAGAAATAATCCCACTAAAAGTGGTTGGAACAACTCAGTTTTTCCCTACCATAAGCCCAAAGTTGCAACCATTTTTCATTGTACCTGTCACTGAATACATAAACTATGCTACTAGAATCGGAAGGCCTTATAAAGGCCCTGAAGAGTTTTGGCTATCCCTAGAAGACAACGCAGATAGAAAATTTATCGTCTCTTCACTAAATGAAAAGTTATCCAACGCTATAGAAGTGAAAGATAGAGATGCAGCCGTTTCTATGGCTCTAAATAACCCCTTATCGGGAGGTGCTTGGGGAAGCATAACGTTCGTATCCATAGTCGTCTTAGTATTGACCTCGCTTATATCTCTGACTACGCATAGTGTACTTACTTCGTATCGTACCCGCACAGATGTTGTAGTGACGAGAGTCCTTGGGCTAACAAAACCTCAGATGATATTGTCATTAATATTTGAAAAACTATTTATCTGTGTAATCGCCATACCTGCTGGTCTGGCTATGGGAACAATATTGTATTCGTGGATACTCAGCTATATGGGCACGACACAATCAGGGCAGCCCATCGTCCCACCAATGATAATAGATACTCAGTTAAATATCGTAGTGCTTTCTTTGTGTTTAATACTGTTGTCAGCAATAGTAGCGGTCATAATGGCTTCTATAACAGGATTACATTACAAAACGTCTGATATACTGCGGTCCGCTGGCTAGGTGCCTAATCAATAAGTCACAAGCATGTAGGCAATGAAATGTCTTTAATAAAACTCGGATATATAATAGCTTTAAGACGAATCATATCAGCCTGGCATATTGAGGCGATACTTTTTATTGGTATCTTCTTAGCCGTGACATTACTCTCTAGCAGCGTAGTATTCTCTCAACTACTGTCTGAAGTGTCATTAAGTCACACACTATCCAATAGCAAAGTAGATGACAAGCAATTATGGTTAAGGTCTTTCAGCGATTTGAAGTCTTTACAGCCTGAAGAATCTGTATCTATATATTCTCAGAACGCCGTGTTTGTAAAGCAACGGGTAATAGACAAACTCAGAACTTTCACGCTTGACCACCACTTAGTTCTTGAAACTGCAACGTTTTTCTTTGAAGGTTCACCTACACTCTCACAAGACGATCAGGCCAGACCCAGAGGAAAAGTACAATATCTAAGTTCCCTCCAAACATCGGAAAAGTTTTCCCTGGAAGCTGGTGCATGGCCTGACGCTTCCGATAATCCTGATTCTCCTATGCAAATAGTACTCGATCAGACAGGGTCCAAGATTTTGGAACTTGGAATCGGAGACCAATTTACGATATTCCCATCATCTCAAACGCAACAATCTGGCATTACTACTGATGTAGTAGTTGTAGGAATATTTTCGAGGGAAAATCCGGATTCAGACTATTGGAAAGGGATGGAGGGTGATTTTAGCTATGTGGATCAAAGGTGGGGTATCGTGCCTTTATTCACTAAAGAATCAAACATCACCGTCAAATTAGCTGATTCATATGATGGCCTATATACGAATACCACTTGGTTGGTGAATATCGATCCACGGAAGATCCATTCAGGAGATGTAAATCAACTGATACGCACTATACACAATATCAGATCAGAAACTGCAACAAACTTGGTTCATGGCACAGTATCTGCGCAACTCGATAGACTCCTTGAGGCACATGAAAAAGAATTAACAGTATCCAGAATTCCTCTTTTGCTAATGGTATTCTTAGTCAGCGGAGTTCTAGTCTACCATCTACTATTGATATCTAATCTCACCATAAAATCTCGATCAGCAGAAATCGCGATTTTAAAAAGTAGAGGCGCAGGAAATTGGCAGCTTGCCGCCTTGATATTAATAGAAGGATTAGTATTATCCATACCAGCCATCGTTCTTGGAGTTTTTCTCTCTCCTATAATTGCTGACGTGTTAGGATCCCTTTTCTTCCAGTCTTCCCAAACGGAGAAGGCCTCGCTGACCCTGCTGTCGGGCGTCATAGGAATATTAGGGGCCTTATTCGCCGTTTCTGTACTAACATTATCAACTTTTATAATATCTAGAAAAGGCATAGTAGAGTTCCGTCAAACGGGCTCACGTCCTGCGCAAACACCATTTATACAACGGTATTATCTTGATGTCCTATTCCTAATAGTGGTAGGTATACTATGGTGGCAGGCACATAACAAAGGATCATTTATCATACAATCCCAAACTAGCGATACTTTAAGCATAGATTATTCATTACTGATTGCCCCGATCGCTGGATTCATAAGCATTAGCCTATTGGTACTTAGATTTTTCCCAGTCATTGTTGCAATAATCGCGAAGTTGCTTGAGCCAGTTGCGCCGATATGGGCAGTTCATGGTGCCAGGAAAGTTTCTAGAGACCCGATTGTACCAGGCAGTCTAGTAGTCCTAATCATGCTGGCAACTTCCTTAGGGGTTATAGGTAGTTCCTTTAGTTCAACTTTACTAAAGAGCCAATCAGATCAAGCTATGTATCAAGCAGGATCAGATATTCGAATAACCCATAGATCCTCTCCTAGTATTGAAGCCAGCACATCTCTAGACACATTCTTAACTGCTGATAAAAATATCAACAACGTAGCCTACGCACACCGCGTAGACGGCCATCTGAATACGGATGGATTCGTATCAACGAAAATATCCACTCTAGCAATCGACCCAATTGCCATAGATGAAATTGCATGGTCTCGGTCAGATTTCGTCGAATCATATCACGCAACCAATCTAAGCAAGGCAGTACTTCCAGATAAATCCATATGGGAGTCAGATGGCATAGATATACCAGTTGGTTCAGAAGGCTTATCTGTATGGGTACGGCCAAATCGACCATATCAACTGCTAACTCTCACCGCTAGGTTAAGAGATTCTTCAAACAATTATTTCGATCTTCCCATTGGACAGTTGTACTTCAAAGAATGGAAAAATTTAAGTGCCCGGTTTGACAGTCTAGACGATATCACTCCAACACGCAGGCGAGCTGCTAATAATAAATTTAGAGGCATTCCCACTTTCTCAGACCTAAAACAACCATATACCCTACTAGCCCTGCATTTGACCAGCAGCGCCGGAATAGAAGAAGCGGGAGCCATATTTGTTTCGGATATGACGGCATATGCAAGTACAAAACAAACACTGCTTACTGACTTTACTAACACCGACAACATACATGTCATCGAGGACCACACTCGACCAGGTTTATACGATATTAGTCACAATACGTCTGTAGTGAGAGATCCAGAAGCCCATTCCCTTAGATTCGGATGGGCTCCTGGTGGAAATGGATTACGCGGCATTAGATTCGGAGACCCAGAAGCACCAATTAAATCAATAGTAAGTCATGAAATACTGGAACAATCCAATTCCAGAGTTGGAGACGTTATTACCCTTGGCATGTCATCCTATTCAGTACCCATCAAAATTAACGCGGTCGCAAAATACTTTCCTACTCTAGACCCTAAATCAGATCCTTTTGTCATAGTCGATAGGAATAGTTTTGAATATTATTCAAACACCCATAGCCATCGTATTACACCTGGACCAACTGAAATATGGGGGAGTTTCGCCACTTCGGACGTCACGACTGATCAGATTACGGATTCCCTCATACAGTCTAAAATCACTCTTCCTAATATACATTTTGCACAACAATTTATTGAACAAAGCTCTGCCAAACCCGTTAAAAACGCAAGCTGGGGAGGCCTGCTCATTTTGATGTTTTTGACACTCATAATAGCCAGCGTATGCGGCATCATTATGTTTTCGTACCTTGATGTAATACAACGCCAGGGCGAATTTGCATTAATCAGGACCCTAGGATCGTCAAAGCATCAAGTTTTATTCGCTGTGTGGTTTAGCCTACTAATAATTTTTGCCTTTGGAATAGTCTTAGGGACCTGGGTTGGCCAATTAATTGGTTCTAGCATACTACCCCTTCTTGAAATAGCAGAGGACGGCAAACGTATTACTCCACCAATGTTACTGCAGATGAATTGGATATCTCTTTCTTTAACATATCTCATGCTATCTACTGTTATATTTGGTACTACAGTGTGGCTAGCATGGTTTACAGCTAAAATAGACATCCAAAGGGTACTAAGAGCAGGGGAATCCGCAAGATAAATCCTATTGTAAAACAAACACGAGGCAGCTAATAACAATGACCACATCTCAAAAACTAAATATTTCACTGTCCCAGAGTAACTATGACAGCTCTTACATCACCTGCCGGGATTTATTCAAGATATACAAACCAGCTGATCTCGAAGTAGTAGCATTGCGCGGAATTGACTTAGATATCAAACAAGGCGAGCTCACAGCCATAGTTGGCGAAAGCGGTAGCGG
>MDTE01174810.1_pt1 | contig 12827 bp, 11 predicted proteins | sample 811231 | NCBI WGS metagenome assembly MDTE01 (sample SAMN05326651, study PRJNA326480) | marine metagenome | isolation source: seawater | place: Indian Ocean: Red Sea | collected 2010
ACATAAAGCTTCATCTTTAAGCCTCATACCTTTACATTTTTCACAATCAGACTCACTTTGGTATTGTGAAATTTCTTCTCTTTTCCACTCACTTTCAGTTTCGAGATATCGTCTTTCAAGATTATTTACCACCCCTTCAAAAGTTTTTTTTGTTGAATATTTTTCGTATCCATCGTCATAAGAAAATTTAATTTCATCATCATTAGAACCGAAAAGAATTATATCTTTTATATCTTTTGGTAGTTTTTTCCATGATACATCTAATGAAAATTTATAATGTTTTGATAATGATGATAAAGTTTGAGCATAATATAATGTTGTTGATTTAGACCAAGGTTCGATGGCTCCCTCTGCTAATGTTTTTTTGGTATTAGGTACTACCAAGTTAGGATCAACATTTAAATTCACACCAATACCCTCACAAGCCTCGCAAGCACCATAAGGACTATTAAAAGAAAAAAGTCTTGGCTCTATTTCTTCAATAGTAAAACCACTCTCTGGGCAAGCAAATTTTGACGAAAATACAATTTTTTCTATTTTTCTATATTTCTTGGGTAAAGTTTCATTTTCATACTCTACAAATAATAAACCGTCAGCTAAATTAAGGGCGGACTCTACACCTTCTGCAAGTCTATTTCCTAAATCGCTATTAATTATTATTCTATCTACAACGATAGAAATATCATGTTTTACTTTCTTGTTTAATTCAGGAAATTTATCAATATCTAAATATTCTCCATCAACTTTTATTTTTTGAAAACCTCTCCTCTTGAAACTTAAAATTTCTTTTTTATATTCACCTTTTCTACCTCTAACAATGGGAGCCAATAAGTAGATCGTGTTTTTCTTTGGTAAATTTTTTATTTTATCAACAATTTCAGCAACACTTTGTGATTTAATTGGTTTTCCAGTAAATGGTGAAAAAGGTGTACCAGCTCTTGCATACAAAACTCTCATATAATCATAAATTTCTGTAACTGTTGCCACTGTAGATCTTGGATTCTTAGAAGTATTTTTTTGTTCTATCGATATAGCAGGGCTTAATCCTTCTATTAAATCGACTTTTGGTTTTTTCATTTTATCTAAAAATTGTCTTGCATAAGCAGAAAGGCTCTCTACATATCTTCTTTGGCCTTCAGCATAAATAGTATCGAATGCTAAAGACGATTTTCCTGACCCAGAAAGACCTGTTATTACAATAAATTTGTCTTTGGGTATTTCTAATGAAATATTTTTTAAGTTGTGTTCTTTAGCGCCTTTTATAACGATTTTTTTAACCATATTTTTTATAGAGTATATCTAACCTATTAATAAAAAGATGGAAATATGTTATATTTGTCTATATTAAACAATTAATCTTTTACTAAATCTATAAATTATATGGCAGGTAGTCTAAATAAAGTTCTCTTAATTGGCCGATTAGGCGCTGATCCTGAAATTAAACAAATGGTTAACGGAAAAAGTGTAGCCAGATTGAGTATTGCAACTAGCAATACATGGAAAGATAAGAATACAGGAGAAAAAAAAGAAAAAACTGAGTGGCATAGAGTTGTTATTTTTAATGAAGGGTTAGTTAATGTAGTACAACAGTACGTAAAAAAAGGTACCCAAGTCTATATAGAAGGTCAATTAACAACAAGAAAATGGAAAGATGAAAAATCTGGTATTGATAGATATTCAACAGAGGTGGTTTTACAAGGATTTAGTTCAACATTTAAAATATTAAGCAGCAAAAATAACCAAACAGAAAGTATACAAGAAATTAACCAAGAAAAAAGTTCGCTTCCAAATGATGAAAATGTTCCATCGAATGAACTGGATGATGAAATTCCTTTTTAAATTTAATGGAAAAAATTGAAACAAGCTTAGATAAAAAAAATTATAAACCAATTCTGGTTTATGATGAGATGAGTTCTTCTTATTTATCATATGCAATGAGTGTGATTGTAAGCAGGGCTTTACCCGATGTAAGAGATGGATTGAAACCGGTTCATAGAAGAATTATTTATGCTATGTATAAAGGTGGTTTTGACTGGTCAAAACAATTTAGAAAATCTGCAAGGGTAGTTGGTGACGTTATAGGTAAGTATCACCCCCATGGAGATCAAGCAGTATATGATGCTTTGGTAAGACTCACACAAAATTTCTCAATGAGTTTACCTTTAATTGATGGTCAAGGAAATTTTGGATCTATTGATGGAGATCCTCCAGCAGCAATGAGATATACAGAAACTAAACTAGCTAAAGCTTCGCAGTTTTTGATTGACGATATAGAAAAAAATACAATTGAATTTAGAAACAATTATGATGATACAGAAAAAGAGCCAATTGTTTTACCATCCCAATTCCCAAATTTATTAGTAAACGGTGCTGGAGGTATAGCAGTGGGAATGGCAACAAGTATTCCACCACATAACCTAGGAGAAATTATTGATGGAACAATAGCTTTTATTAATAATAAAGATATTACTATTTCACAATTAATGAAAAAAATACCGGGGCCAGATTTTCCTACAGGAGGTATAGTTATTGGACAAGAAAACTTAAAACAAGGTTACAATAAAGGCAGAGGATCAATAAAAATAAGAGGAGATATTGAAACTGAAAGTTTAAAAAATGGTAAAGAGCGTTTAGTAATAAAATCAATACCATATCAAGTCAACAAAGCAGTTTTAAATGAAAGAATAGCAGAACTAGCAAGAGAAAAAAAAATAGAAGGTATTAGTGATATTAGAGATGAATCAAACTATCAAGGAGTAAGAGTAGTAATTGATTTGAGAAGAAATGTTGAGCCTGAGACAATAAAAAGACAATTATATAAATTAACTTCGATAGAAAGTTCGTTTGGTTTTAATACATTAGCAATTGTTGAAGGAAAACCAAAAATATTAAATTTAAAAGACTTTATTTCTGAATTTGTTGATTTTAGAGAAGAAACTCTAACAAGGAGAGTTAAGTTTGATTTAAAAAAGGCTCTTGATAGGGCTCATATATTATTAGGTATATCAGTTTCTGTAGAAAACATTGATGCTGCAATTAAAATTATTAAAAATTCAAAGACAGTAGAAATTGCAAAAAAAAATTTATTAGAAAAAAAATGGAAAATTAACAAAACAAGTAAATTAATTAAACTTGTAAAATCTGAAAAGGGCACAAGCTCCTATACACTTTCAGAGGAACAAGTTGTTGCTATCTTAGAATTAAGGTTACAAAAATTAACTGCTTTCGGTATTAATGAAATTGAAAATGAGATAAAAAAATTAGCTACATCAATAAATGAATATGAAAAAATTTTAAAATCAAAAAAAGAATTATTTAATGCAATTATTACTGAACTAAATAAAATTAAGGAAAAATTTGCAATAAAAAGAAGAACCAAAATTACTGACGCCGTATTAAATTACAATATTGAAGAAACTATTCAAAAAGAAGCTGTCGTAATTACAATAACACACAAGGGTTATATAAAAAGAGGTCCTCTTTCTTCATTAAAAATTCAAAAAAGAGGCGGAAAAGGTAAAGCAGGTATTAAAACTAGAGATGAGGATTATGTTGTTCAAATTTTTACAGCTAATTCTCACACTCCTATTTTGTTTTTTTCAACGCAAGGATTGGTTTACAAACTAAAAGCTTGGAAAATACCTCAAGGCACTGCTAATTCTAAGGGGAAAACTTTATTTAACCTCCTTCCATTGAAAAGCCACCATTCAATAAGCTCAATTATGCCTCTACCAGAAAATGAAAAGGAATGGAAAAAACTTTACGTTATTTTTGCGACCCAAAAAGGAAAAATTAGAAAGAATAGTTTAGAAGATTTTTTTAATATTCAGTCTACAGGTAAAATAGCAATGAAATTAGATGGTGACGATAAAATAATTGGAGTTAAGATATGCAGAGAAGATCAGGACTTAATTTTAAGTACAAAATTAGGTAAATGCATAAGGTTTATGTCAAAGAAACTTAGAATATTTAAAGGAAGATCTTCCAAAGGTATAAAAGGTATTGAATTGGCTTCTAATGACGAGGTTATATCACTATCAGTCTTAAGTACTGTTGATATTAATCCAAAAACTGTAAAAAAATTGTTAAAAAATGGATCTAGCAATAAAGATAAAAAATCAGAAATAAAAGCTAAACAAAAATATATACTTTCTATAACAGAAAATGGATTCGGAAAGAGAACATCTTTCTACGACTATAGGGTCACTAATAGAGGAGGTAAAGGAATTATAGGAATTGTGACGTCATCTAGAAATGGAAATGTTGCGGCATCATTTCCAGTAGATGAAGGTGATGAAATTATTCTTTCTACCGACAAAGGAAAAGTAATAAGATGTGCAGTTAAAGAAATTAGAATAGCTGGCAGAAATACACAAGGAGTCAGAATTCTTAAAGTTTCTGGAGACGAAAAAGTTGTTTCGGCAATTAAAGTTGATGATAATTTTAATTAATCATTATGCAAAAAATAGGAATATATCCAGGAACTTTTGACCCAATAACATATGGGCATATTGATGTAATAAGAAGATCACTTAAGGTGGTTTCTAAATTGATAATAGCCGTTTCAAATGATGATTCGAAGGGCTGCTTATTTACCGCTGATGAAAGAGTCACTATTATAGAAAATTCTTTATTTAAAGATCTTAATTTTAAAAAGAAATCTATAAAAGTTTTAGCATTTAATACTTTAACTACATCGCTCTGCGCAAAACATAAAGCATCAATAATTTTTAGAGGGTTAAGAGCGGTTTCAGACTTTGAATATGAATTTCAATTATCAGGGATGAATAGACAGTTAAATAACAAGATCGAAACAGTTTTTTTAATGTCAGATCCAAATAATCAAGTTATTTCATCAAAACTAGTAAAAGAAGTTGCTAAACTAAAGGGGAAGATCAATAATTTTGTTACAAAAAGTACTCAAAAGTCTATAAAAGAAAAATATGATTAAAAAATTTTTTCTTGTTTTAGTATTTTTTACATTTATCAACTTATCTTATGCAGAGGAGAATATTATGATTTTAAAGTTAAAGGATGGAGATGTTAAAATTGAATTGTTTAATGAAATAGCACCTAAACATGTGGAAAGATTTAAACAACTAGCTAAGGAAAAAAAATATGATGGTGTAGTTTTTCATAGAGTTATAGATGGTTTTATGGCTCAAACGGGAGATGTTGAATTTGGTAATTCAAATTTAGAATCTTACGATCTTAATAAAACAGGAACCGGAGGCTCTGAGTATCCTGATTTAAAATCTGAATTTAGCTCGCTACCACACGAAAGAGGAACATTATCAATGGCAAGATCTTCTGATCCAAATAGTGCAAATAGCCAATTTTTTATCTGTTTTAAACCTGCGCCTTTTTTGGATAGAGAGTATACTGTCTTTGGAAAAGTTTTAGAGGGAATGGAATTTGTTGATTTAATAAAAAAAGGAACAGGGTCTAATGGAGAAGTAACAGATCCAGATAAAATCATAAGTTTAACAGCAAAATAGAATTTTTCATGTCAAAGGAAAAATTTTCTTTCAATTTACTGAAAGAAAATAACAGAGCTCGTTTAGGACAAATCTCTACTCATCGAGGAAATATAGACACTCCAGCATTTATGCCTGTTGGGACACAAAGCACAGTAAAATCAGTTTTTATAGATGATGTAATATCAACAGGAGCCCAAATAATTTTATCCAATACCTATCACTTAATGCTTAGACCAGGAAGGGAAAGAATAAAAAGAGTAGGTGGACTTCATGAATTTATGAATTGTAATCTTCCAATTTTAACTGATTCAGGTGGATTTCAAATTATGTCATTATCTAAACTTGTCAAAATTGATGAAAAAAAAGGAGCTATTTTTAATTCACACTTAGATGGAAAAAAAATTATTTTAAGTCCAGAAGAAAGTATAAAAATTCAAAAAGATTTGAATTCTGATATAGTTATGGTTCTAGATGAGTGTCCCAAACTAACAAAAGATAAAAAAAAAATTAATCAATCTTTAAAATTATCTCATTCATGGGCAGAAAGATCAAAAAAGGAATTTGGTTATAATCCTAAAAAAGCTTTATTTGGAATAGTTCAAGGTGGAGTTTATGACGATCTAAGATTAGAAAGTTTGGAAGGTTTAGAAAAAATTGATTTTGATGGTTACGCACTAGGAGGTCTTGCGGTTGGTGAAACACAAAACCAAATGTTTAAAGTTCTCGATTATATAGTGCCTCATATGCCGAAAAAAAAACCTCGATATTTGATGGGTGTTGGTACTCCATCAGATATACTTGGTGCAGTCAAAAGAGGCATAGATATGTTTGATTGTGTAATGCCCACAAGATCAGGAAGGACAGGGTTAGCTTTTACTTGGGAAGGAAAAATTAACCTAAGAAACTCTAAATATAAAAATGATGATTCTCCTATAGATCGTAACGTAAATATAAGAAATTTAAATGCCTATTCCAAAAGTTATATTAATCATTTAATAAATTCTAATGAAATACTTGCTTCAATGATATTAACTTTGAATAATATATTTTTTTATCAACAATTAATGCAAAAAATTAGAGAGTCTATAAATAATAACACTTTTGATAAATTTTATAACAAATACATCAACATTATTTAGAGTTTGAAAAATTTTTTTAATGGTTTATACAAGCAGATCTGGATACTTGCATTTTAAATTTTAATGTATAATTTGCAATATTATGGGGCCGTTAGCTCAGCTGGTAGAGCACTTCCCTTTTAAGGAAGGTGTCATTGGTTCGAATCCAATACGGCTCACCAAAAAATTGTAGTTATTTATTATTAATAAAATGAGATTTAAGAAATATTGGAGAAAAACTAGTCTTAAAAATGAGGCTGATGGGAATTATCTTTTAAATCACATAAAGGAAGCAAAACCAAAAAATTTTCTAGAAATCGGAGTATTTCATGGAGTAACGTCTAGAAATGTATGTGAAATGCTATATTTAATTCATGGTAATGATTTCAAGTTTACTGGAATAGATCTGTTTTCAGATTCTGAAATTTATAAAGATGAATATATACCTAAAACAAAGTTCTCAAACCCTCTTAAAACAATATATTATGAATATATAGTAAGATTAGATCCTTACTCAAAAAAGTCAGTTTTAAAATTATTAAAAAAATTTGAAAAAAATATAAATATAATCGAAGGAAATTCAAATGAAATTCTTAAAGAAGATAGTTGTATATATGATTATGTTTTCTTAGACGGTGGACATAAGTATGAAACTGTTAAAAGCGATCTAAATAATTTGACTAATGTCATATACAATAATGGTATAATCTTTTGCGATGATTACAATCTTTCGTACGCTCCTGGAGTTAAAAAAGCTATAGACGAATTTGTTAAAATAAAAAAATTTAATTTAAGAATTTTAAATACTAGATTCGCAGAAATAAAGAAATAGATTAATTTTTTATTATTAATCCTTGACCAGTAGGCAGAGTTAATATTTCAAAATTTTTTTCTTTTGCAAATTTATCCCAACTCATTTTTTGTTCTTTAAAACCATCATTGGTCGCATAGTCATCAAGAAGTATTATTCCAGATTTAACAATTTTTTCCCAGATTAATTTTATACATTCAATTTCAGCATAAGCATTATTCATATCCATTGAAAGATATGAGATTTTATTCAACGGAGTTGTTTTTAAAGAATCTGGCGCTATTCCTTTAATTATTTTTACATTTGGGTACTCTGAAAAAGTGTTACGTACTTCATTACAATAGACACCTTGGAAATGTATTGTATTCATAAATTTCATCATTTCTTTCTCTTCTTGATTTTTGCTTTGTTCTAAAGGAATACCTTCAAAAGTATCAAATAAATAAAAAAGTTTATTAATTTTTTCAAAACTTAAGTAAGTAACAATAGTTTTACTTAGTATTCCTCTTCCTACTCCACATTCAGCAAAATCACCTTCCAATTTGCTAGCGTATTTTGAAAAATAGCAAGCTATATATGCCCTATATTTAATATCTCCCGAATGGTTTTTAAGAGCACCAGTTTTTTTACCTTCATTGTATGAATTTAAAAATTTTTCATCTTTTAAAAAATCAAATACATGATTTGCAGCTAAACCAGAATCAACATAACTTTTGTTATTTGTAATAAAATAATTTCCATTTATTATAATTCTAACTTTTCGAAAAAAATATTTTATTTTTTTTGCAATTGAGCTAATTAAAATTCCAAAAGGTTGTTTTTTTTTAAATGATAAAATTTTCATTTAGAAAATTACTTTTAGGAAATTTTCTTTATGGGAGGATATTTTATAATTATTTCTGGTATCCAATTTTTTAAAGAAACTATTCTATTGTCACTAGAGGGGTGCGTGCTCATCCATTCCGGAGGTTCTTGTCCTTTATGAGCTTCTTTCATTCTTTCCCAAATTTTTACTGATTCTCTAATATCAAAACCAGCTAATGAAGCAAAAATTAAACCTAAGTAGTCAGCTTCTCTTTCTTGTTTTCTTCCAAACGGATTATCTATTCCAAAAGTTCTTAGCATACCAGCTATATCAACTCCTGTAGTTCTTTGTGCATTAGTTACAGCTCCTCCAGTAAATAAATCTAAAGCAGCAGTTCCGACATTTAAAACTAAAGCTCGACTTGCTCTTTCAACCGAATGTTTTGCAACAGCATGTGCTATTTCGTGGCCCATTACTGCTGCCAAACCATCTTTATTTTTAGTAACTTCAAGAATACCTGTATAGACAGCAATTTTTCCGCCCGGCATACACCAAGCATTTTTGATCTTGTCATTATCAACTAAAATATATTCCCAGTGAAAGTTAATAGTAGGGTCTTGTACATTAATTGAGGCAAAATAAGCACTTACAGCTTCTTCAATTTTAGAACCTATATCTTTAATTTCATTTAACTGCTTTTTGTTATCACTTAACTTTGCTTTCTTTTTTACATTTTCATATATTTGAGCAGCTTGTCTGTTCAAAGTGCTTTCTGGTAATAATTTTAATTGTTTTCTCTCAGTAATAGGTGCTGTAGCACAGGAAGCTAGCATTAAAGAGCAACTACAACCCCCAAAAATTTCAAGAAATTTTCGTCTATTTATGTTATGAATTTTACTCATTACTAAATAGGTATATTAAATGGCAAAGGCAGAAAAAAAAAGAAGTATTTTTGCAAGAATCAGGAATAATTTCATAGCAGGGATCGTAGTATTAATACCTATAGGAATTACCATTTATTTAACATTATTTTTGATTTCAATTTCATCAAAAATACTACCAAAAGAAATTAATCCTAACCATTATTTACCATACGACATTCCAGGTGTCGAAATTATCACAGCAGTAATTTTAATAACATTAATTGGGTGGTTATCATTATCCTTTATAGGTAAAAAATTATTAAAGATTTTAAATACTATTTTAAAAAAGATACCCATTTTAAGAACTATATATTCAGCAATTGGACAAATGACCGAAACATTTACACAAACTGATAAGGAAAGAAAAAATGTAGTTTTAGTAGAATATCCTAGGAAGGGATCTTGGGCTGTAGGTTTTGCTACAAAAGATAATTCTGGCGAAATAAGCAAAAAAACAAACAAGCAATTGGTAAATGTTTTTGTCCCTACCACGCCAAATCCAACAAGTGGTTTTTTGCTTATGTTTCCTAAAGATGAAGTAATTTATCTTGATTTAACTTTTGAGGAAGCTTCTAAGTTTATTGTTTCAGCAGGCACATCTAACCCTGATTGATTTCTGAAAAACTAATTTCATTTACTATATCGGCTTTATCAAATAACTTTAATAAAAAATCATATTTTTTAATATTGTTTTTATTTGCTTCAATATCAGCAATATTTTTCTCGGCTATTTTAAAAAGATCTTCATGATGAATAGGGTCGGCTAATTTAAAATCTTTAATTCCGCTTTGCTTATATCCAAGAACATCACCAAATCCTCTTAACTTCATATCTTCTTCTGCAATATAAAAACCATCATTTGTAGATTTTAAAATTTTAATTCTTTTTTTTGCATTTTCACTTAAATTTTTTTTATAAAGTAGAATACAAGTTCCTTGAATCATACCTCTTCCGACTCTACCTCTTAACTGATGTAGTTGGGACAAACCAAATTTATTAGAATTTTCAATAACAATCACATTTGCATTAGGAAAATCTATTCCCACTTCAATAACAGTTGTTGATACAAGTATATTTATTTCCTTTTTTAAAAATTTATTCAAAACTTTATTTTTTTCATTTTTATGCAAATTTCCATGTATTAACCCAACATTTTGAGGAAATTCTTTTAATAAGAATTTGTATTTTTTTACAGCTGCTGAATAATCTAATTTTTTTGATTCTTCGATTAAAGGACATACCCAAAATATTTGATTTCCTTGAGTAATTTTATTTTTTATAAAAGTCACTATCTCTGTAATTTTTTCTTCTGGTTTGCTCAATGTAAGAATGTCTTTTCTAAATTTAGGCTTTTCTATCAATCTAGAAATATCCATATCACCATAAGCTGTTAAAATTAAAGTTCGAGGTATTGGAGTAGCTGACATAAGCAATATATCGCACTCTCTTCCACCTTTATCAGATAACAAAATTCTCTGTTCTACTCCAAATTTGTGTTGTTCATCAATAATCGCCAAACCCAAGTTCTTAAAAGTAATATCTTTTTGGAACAAAGCATGTGTTCCAATTAATAAACTTATACTTCCATTTAATAAATTTGTTTTAATATTTCTTTTTTGTTTTCCATCAGATTTACCTGTTAAAATTTCAATATTAATATTAGTTAATCTAAATATTTCTTTAGCTAATTTAAAATGTTGTTTTGCAAGAATTTCTGTTGGCGCCATTAAGGCAACTTGATAACCAGATCTAATTACATTTGCTGCAGCAAGCAATGAAACTATTGTTTTTCCACACCCAACATCACCTTGTAGTAATCTAAACATTTTAAAATCTGATTTTAAATCTTTATTAATTTCATTAACAATTTCTTCCTGACCATTAGTAAGAGTAAAATTAAAGCTATTTCTAACTTTTTGTGACATTTTATTGTCAAAATTTTTATTTTTTTTCTTAAATTTTCTTATTCTTTTTCTTACTTGGGATAATACCAATAAATTAGCTAATATTTCGTCGTAAGCTAATCTTCTATAGAAGTTTGAATTTAAATTAATTTTTTTGCTTGAGTGGACATTCAAAATTGATTTAGCCCAACCAATATTACCAATTTTTTCTAAAGTTTCATTATCATGCCATTCATTAAATTCTGTTATTTTAGGTAATACTTGTTCTATTAATTTTCTATATATCTTTTCAGTAAGACCTTCTGTTAATGAGTACTTGGGTATCAATTTATTTACGTATTCTTCTTTATAAATAGGTACAATATAAGCAGGATTTGTAATCTGATATTTTTTTTTAAAAAAATTAATTTTTCCACTTATTATTACTAATTTATTCAAAGGAAGGATTTTCCTAATATATCCTTCTCTACTATTAAAAAAGACAATATCTATTTTACCCTTTTGATCTTCGCAAATTACTTTATTTGGTAGATTTCTTACTCTTGGAAAATTATATTTAATTACTTTAACTTTTATTGTAGTTATTTTTCCTATTTCAAGTTTATCAAGTTCTTGGACATTTGATCTATCAGTAAATCCTTGTGGTAGATTCCATAACAAATCACATATTTTTTCAATTTTTTTTTTCTTTAATAGTTTTTTTGTTTTAATACCCACACCATCTAAAATAGATACATTTTGGATTAGAAAGTTACTTAATTTTGATTGATTCATTAATTTGTAATATATAATAATTTTTGTTCAACTATGACAAATAAAGAAAAATTAAAGAAGCAAATTATCTACAGATCTAGTCACAGAGGATTTAAAGAAATGGACCTGTTATTAGGTAGTTTTGTCAAACAATATATCAACGATTTTAAAGAATCCGAGCTTAAGGATTTAGTAAAAATATTATCTATCGAAGATGAAATAATATACAAATGGTATCTAGACAAAAAAGCAAACAACTCAATAAAAAAAACTAGAGTCTCAATGATGCTTAAAAATTTTAGGGTATAAAACTGTGGCGGAAGGGGTGGGATTCGAACCCACGAATGAGTTGCCCCATTGCTGGTTTTCAAGACCAGTGCTTTCAACCGCTCAGCCACCCTTCCAATTTGTATACGATTTAACTTTAATATATTTTAGCGAAGCAAATTACAACTTTATAAAGTAAAAAAATGGCGAATCTATTGATTTAGCTGGTGTGTAATACTTAAAAATGAATAAATAGTTAATTGTAAATTGCTGTGGTAATAAATGAATATACAAATGAAATTTAAAACTATTACTTTTTTTTTAATTTTTAACCTTTCACTTATAAGCTTTGTACCGTCATCATTATCAGATGACGATTTTACAACATGGTTATCATCATATAAAAAATTTGCTTTAAAAAAAGGTATCTCCAAGGAAACACTAGAGATTGCATTTAAAGATGTAAAATTTTTAGAAAAAGTTATTAAGTATGATAGAAAGCAACCCGAGTTTTATGAAGATACTATAACTTATGTTAGTAAGAGAGCAAATACTTTAAGAGTAAGAAATGCCAAAAAGCTATTAAAGAAACATGAGCTATTATTTAAAGAGGTTGAAAATAAATTTTCGGTGGAAAAGGAAATTTTACTTGCTCTTTGGGGTATCGAAACCAATTTTGGAAAGCATGTTGGGAAAATGGATATAATTTCTTCATTAGCTACACTAAGTTACGATAAACGTAGAAGAGATTTTTTTTCATCACAAC
>MDTE01021378.1_pt1 | contig 12826 bp, 4 predicted proteins | sample 811231 | NCBI WGS metagenome assembly MDTE01 (sample SAMN05326651, study PRJNA326480) | marine metagenome | isolation source: seawater | place: Indian Ocean: Red Sea | collected 2010
TCTGCAAATAATGGTACTGGAACTCTAGAGTTTACCTACTTAAGAGATACATATTCTCTTGTTACAACTGATATTATTTCAATTAGAGCTGAAGGTGAGGTTGTATTTGAGAATAGACCTAACCTAACAGATCCTCCACTACCAATTAGTAGGATTGATTTTTCACAGCAAGGTCAACCAGAAATTGCAACTGGTGGTTTTGGTGATTACGGTACACCTGAAGATCTTGGTGGTATCATTTTCTATACAAACCCACTAGTTGAATCAGACAATATTCATGACTTCAAGGAAGGTGAAGAGATTTTAATTCAAAATCTATCTACATCATCTCCAGACTTATCCATGTTAAATGGTAAGCAAAGAATTTACAAGGTTATTGAAGATCCTGATGGTAGATCTAGACGTTTTGTTATTCCTAAGAAACTACCTTCTTTAACTAATAACAATTATGATCCTGGTCAGTTTGCACAGGTTCAATCTTTCTCTAAGTCTGTAACTTTATCTCTACTTAACTCACCATTTAAGTTTAATGAAGCAACTCCTGTAGCGAGAAGATTCCAAGATGCTTCTCTTCAAATCAGAAACAATAGAGAGTTTATTGCTGATGAAGTTGTAGGAAGAATTAATGATGAATTTAGTAAAGATTTCTACTCAATATTTGATATTGGTGGTACTGCTACAGCACAAGCAACACCTACAAATGCTACTTATAATGCTGCAACTGGAGACTTAGTACTTACTAAAGTTAACCATGGATTTGATGTTGGACAAGGTATCTCAATTGCAACAGATTCACTAACATTTACTTGTTTGATGGATAATAATGCTACAGAGCATACTTATCCTAGAGCAAGTGATCCAGCTGCAAATAGAGCTCTTCCTATCTTATCAAAGACAAGCGATACTTTTACTGTTAATGTTGGTATTTCACCTGCAAATGCGAATTTCACACCATCTGATGCATCATATAATCCTGCTACTGGAGATATGGTTCTAGAGATTGGAACTCATTCCATCCCAGTTGGAGGAAGTATTACTATTGATAATGAGTCCTTGTCATTCTCATGTGACATGGATAATCGTCAGTCACCTAAGCTATATCCTCGTGCAGGAATTGATCCATATGCTGTAAGATCTATTCCAGTTACAGCATCTACATCAACTTCTATTACTGTTAATATTGGTGCAGCTCCTGCAGACAAATATTTCCAACCAACGTATGCTGAATATAATCCTAATACAGGTGACATGGTATTTACCATTGGACAGCATGGTTTAGGCGTAGGTCGTAATATCACTATTGACAATGATTCATTAACATTTACTTGTTTACAAGATCCTTCAAGTCCTAAAACTTATCCTCGTTCTGGTATTGATCCATACGCAGATAAGAAGTCTATTGCTATCACTTCTGTTGGTGAAAGTTTACATACACCAACTAATGCTGTATATGATGCACCAAATGGTGAAATTACATTCACCGTTAATAACCATGCATTCCTTGAAGGTGATTATGTTAAGATCGCAGATAATTCTCTAACATATTCTTGTGTTTTAGGTGGTAACTATAATCATACATGGGCTGGTGGTACAGCAACCAACGCAATCCAGTCAGGTGGTAACTATGCACACACATTCGTATCTGCTGTAGCAAATGGAGTTACCTCTAATGCTGGTAACTTACCTAATCCAGTTACTAATGTAGCGTATACTCCATCTACAGGTAATATGGTTATTACCTCTAATGGTCATGGATTATCTACATCTAATACAATTCTGATTGATGATAATGCACTAGTCTTTACTTGTGCAATGGATAACAATACTACAGAGCACAGTTATCCTAGACCATCTGATCCTGTATCTGGTCAGAGTGTTAATATTACTGCAGTTACAACAAACACATTTACTGTAAATGTTGGTGCATCTCCAATAGTTAATCATGATGTAACTGATGCAGATTATGATCCTTATACTGGTGAATTAGAATTAACCATTGGTTCTCATAGTCTTACAGGTCAGACACAATCATCACCTACTACTGGATCATCATATAACCCAACAACGGGTATTATGAGCATCACAACAACACAAGCACATGGTCTTGTAGTTGGTGATAAAGTTAAATTAGACGATGGTGCTGTAACATTCAGTTGTACCTATGGTACTGGAAATCACAATTATGTTGGTGGTACTGCACAGGGTGCTGTAACTGCAGTTGGTGGTGTTATATTTGATGTAACTGACGCTTCATACACACCTACAACTGGTGTTATGGAGTTGACTATTGGTTCTCATAGTTTAACAACTTCTAATCAAGTAATAATCACTACTGGTTCTTTAGATTTCCAGTGTGATGCAGACAACTATAATTCAACTCATTCATATCCACGCCCAACTGACCCAGTAGCGGGAGAAGCTATTGATATTACTGCTGTAACTGCTACAACTATCACAGTCAATGTTGGCATTAGTAATCCTGGTACCGCTTATCCTCGTGGTCCTAAGACTCACACAGTATCTAATGCTACTTACGATCCTGTTGTTGGTGACATGGAACTCACCATTGGTGCTCACTCATTACAAGCTGGAGATAAAATTAAACTTGCTCCAGAATCAATAACCTTTGAATGTCCTGCTGCTGTTGGTGTTCACCAATTCCAATCTGGTGCTCCTAATGCTATTAGTGGTGGTGGTCAACAATTTACAGCTGCTACTGGAACTACTTACAATCCTAATACAGGTGAGATGGTACTGGAGATTGGTGCTCATAGTTTAACTACTGCGAATTCAATCCAGATTGCTGATGGTGGTGTTACATTTAGATGTGATGCTGATAATTATGCTACTGACCATGCTTATCCTCGTGCAACTGACCCTGCTTCTGGTGAAAATCTTGCTATTACAAACACATCTGCAACTACTATCAGTGTTAATGTTGGTGCAGCATCATCTAACAATCAAAGTTCATATCCTAGAGCAAATGGTAATGACTATGCATACAATAGTGAATTAACAATTTTAAGTACAACCACTGGAAGTATTACAGTCAATGTTAATGGTGGACAGGGTCCTATTAGTATCAATTCTGCTCATACATTTGTATCTGCTACACCTAATGGTGTTCTATCTGGTGGAGATCCTATCAGTGGTAAGTGGATTGAAGTTCTTGCTGTTGGATCTTCTACTAGTTTTGATATTCAAGTATTGGATACAGTTCCTTCTACAAACACAGATCCACATACATTCATTTCTGGTGTTGCTAATAGTATTACTAAGAAAGGAACCGCTGTCAGAATTGCTCCTAACTCACTAACCTTTACTTGTGATAAAGATGGCAATGCATCTCAACACACATATCCTCGTGAAACTGATCCAGCATATAACACATCAGTAGATATTGTTTCAACAACTGGAACAACAATTACACTTAATGTTGGAAAAGCAAATACTGGCACTTCTTATCCTCGTCCAGGATTTGATCCTATTTCTGGTCGTTGGGTTCCTATAAATGTTATAGACGCAAATACATTTAAAATTAGCGTCGGAAGTTCTACTTATACTGGCAATCATACATTTATCAGTGCTTCTGAGAATTCAATTTCACGTCAAGATGGAACAATAACTGTAAACGTAGGTACCTCTTCTAATACCACGGTTCATACTTTCGTAAGTGCTGCAGCTAATGCTATTAAATTTGAACCACAGTCTACACATTACTTTGAGGCTAGTGCGGCAGATTCTATTAAGTTTAGACCTCAAACTGCTCACACGTTTGTAAGATCAGCAACTAATAGTCTATCCACTGGTGGTAGTAGCTTTAGCATTTTCTTGGGTGCATCTAGATATGCACACACATATGTCAGTGGTGGTACTGTTAAATTTGGTGGTGTTACTTACACTGTAACTAATTTTGTGTATGATCATGCTGTTACTGGTAATGCAGTTATTACTCTCAGTCAATCAATTCCTGGCATTGCAGAAGATGCTATTATTGAACTTGAAGGTATTGTAGTTGAATGTACTATTGATGGTGTAACAACACAGAAGACATATCCAAGTTTCAGTATTCCTATTAGTGATGAGAAATGTAAGAGAGATATTAGATATTTCCTTGATGCTCTAATTCAAGATTTAGAATTTGGTAGTAACAACAATATTATTGATGGTGCTAAAAAATATATTGATGCCACCAATACTTTTATTGATACTACTATTGACTTTGAAATTATTCAAACTGTACGTGCCATTGAGTATGCTAGAGAACTAGCTATCTTTGCAATGCGTAAATGGCGTACTGGAAATGGTCTTGTAAGTGATCCTGTTTATACTCCTGTATATTCTAGTCTTCCAAGATACTTTGACCCAACTATTATTGATGATTTAAGTCCAAGTGGAGCATGTAATAACGTTAAGTCTGCTATTGATACTTTAGCATATCTGTTTGTAGATGTCTTAGCAAACGATGCTTCTGGAACTTATCTAGATGCTGCATATTTGATTGCTAGAAACAGAGATCATATTGTAGATGAGGCATACAATGATGCAATCAATCAATTCCCATCCCTAGTTCTTAATAATGTTGATGAACGTAAATGTCGTAGAGATATCAATCTTGTAATCTCTGCACTATTGAAAAATTTAGTTCTTGGTGGAAACGATGCCATTGTCACTTACGCTGAACTATATTTCACAGGAACAGAATTAACAGGTGTTCCTGCAAGTGAACTTCCAGCAACTAGATACGCATTCCAATCAGCAAGAGACCTTTGTATTGAGGCAATGCGTAATTGGGTTGATGCTAGTGGAAACGCAACTACAGCTTCATTTACACCAATTCCAAGATTCACAGACAATACTATTTTAGCAGATCCTGCAGGAAATCCTCTATGTGCTCAAGTAGAATCTACTATTACAACTCTATTTGGTGTCTTAGATGATATTTTAGGTAGTGTTGTTGCACCTGGTGCTACCACTAAGACAACTGGAACTTTATTAGACGTAGCAGGTTTATACACCTATGCAGATAGTTATATTACTGACTTCAATGGTAATAAAGTAACTGTTAAATCAACTTATGATGACTTCCCAATTATTGAAGCATCTCCATATACACAGAACGCATCTGTTATCTCCAAGTTAGGTGGTGGTGGTGCTTTAGTTGATGGATCTAAAGTTAAGCAACCTAACTGTCCATTTCCTGGCTTGAACCTAGATGGAACTGCTAAGTTCCCTAATCAGGGTAAGTCAATGGTTGCATCTGCCTTCACGATTGTTTCTGAAGGTGGTATTGGTTATAAGATTATTGAAGATGGTTATGTACAGTTAGTTTCTGTTTTCTGTATCTTCACTGCAGATGGTATTCTTGCTGAATCTGGTGGTTATGCTTCTGTTACTAACTCTGCATCTAACTTTGGTATATACTCTCTAAGATCAAGAGGATTTAGAAGAGAATGTTATGAATTTGACCAAGCAACTATCTCTAACGTTTCTTCTACTCCTACTGGTAGAACTATCTTCTCTATAAGTGGTCTTGGTAGAGAACCACTTGAGCATTACATTGTCAAGATTGATGGATTTAGTAATGCAAATCCAGATATTGAATACTTTATTGATGCTGTAGAAGGTGTTACAGTTGGTCCTCCATTCTCTGCTCAAATAACACTAGAATCTGGTGCTGGTGGTCCTGCAGAATTTAGAGATGACAGCACTAATAGTATAGTTTCTTTAGCTAGTTTAGTTGGTGAAAGTGTTAAATTACATAGACCATCTATTGTTAACTCCTCATCACACACTTGGGAATATGCTGGTTCTGGTACTAGTTATCTTGCTCTACCTGAAAACGGTGGTACTAAAGTTGAGGCAAACGAACAGGTATCTGAAGCTTATGGTAGAACATACGTTTCTGGTACTGACGAACTAGGTGACTTTAAGGTTGGTACATTTGCTAGAATTGAGAACAGAACTGGTAACATCACCTTCACTGGTACAGTTACTATATCTGAAGTTGAATTCTTGAAGTTGAAAGGTGGTGACGTTGTTGTTACTGGTTTTGACGCATCCAATACACTTGGTGGTGCTAACTCTAGTGACTCTAAACTACCTACTCAGAAAGCAGTTAAAGACTTTATCACTAACGCTTTAGGACCTTACATCAACAAACCTTTCTCTACTAACCCAGTTCCTAGAGCGTTGGTTGAACTTACTGATTCTGGTAAAATTTCTGAAGATCAAATTCCACCTCTACGTCCTTTCCAAGTTTACACTATTGCAAACCAAAATGAAAGACTTGCAATTGAAGGAGCATTAGCTGGTGATATTGCTATCCAACAGGATACTACAACATCATTCATATTAAACAATGATAACGACAGTTTATTTACTTCGTTTGCAGTTGACCCAACACTACAATTTACTATTGGTGATGTATTTACTGGTAGTGGTACTGGTGGTAAGATTCAGGCAACTGAATATAGACAAGGTGTTGTTTATCAAGTTAATATTACTGATGGTGGATCTGGATATATTACTCCACCAATTGTAACGGTATCTGGTGGTAATCCACAAGCTGGTGCTGTAGATGCATTAATAGAAACAACTATTGCTAATGGTCAGGTTGTGATTATGACCATTAAATTGTTTAATGGATTTGTTGGTGGTAAAGGATACACTACTCCACCTACTATTACTATTGCTGCTCCTGCAGGATCTGGTACTCAAGCAACTGCTACTGCTTTAATTGAAAGTAGATTGTATGGTGATATTGTAAACAATATTAAGATTTTAGACACAGATTCAATTCTTTCTAGTGATCTTCCTGCTGAGACAGTCAATATCAACCGTGTTGTTAACACATCTGCTAACAACAATAACAACTGGGTATCTCTATCTACTAACCAGATTGCTGCTTCTGATATTACATCAGGTGTTATTTCTACAGCACGTTTAGCATCTAACGCATCTGGTGTAGAAAGTGCTGCTAACTCCTTTACATTCTTGAGAGGAGATCAGGCATATTCACCTGCTGTACAAACAATTAAAGGTCCTGAGACAAGATACTTTGCTCAATTAAAACTTCAAGCAACTGCTGGTGCTTCTCAGTTAATTTTTGATTCTAATTCTAATTTCCTTAAGGGTCATGATATTGTACAAATTCCTGGTATTCAATCAGATACTAATATTGATGGTGTTCTAACTGAATCTGGTAATACAACTATTACTCTTGATAAATTTATCACATCAACTCTGCCAGCTGGCACAATTCTAGAATTTAATAGAGGTAAGTCACCACTAACAGTTGAGTCTTCTCAAACAGAAGGTGGTTTCGTTGAGGAAGTTGTTATTCAAAGTGGTGGTTCTGGATTTACAGACGGACAATATTTCAACTTACCTTTAGTTGGTGGTGCTGGATCTGGTCTAAGAGTTAATATCGTTGTTGCTGCTGGTTCAGTTACTGATGTTACTATCGTAAGTGGTGGTCAAGATTACGGACAGAATACCTCTCAGCAAAATGTTGACTTTATTGTATCGTCTGCTCCATCTGAAATTGGTGCAGGAACAGGTCTCAACCTTTTAGGTAAGGTTACAACAGTTCTTCGTCAGTATGCAAACGTCACAATTGATGTTGATAGAGTTAGTGATCTAACCACATCTGGTGATCCATATGGAACATTAGGTGTTGCTAGATTCCTCAAATCACAATTCTTGATTGGTGAAGCTGGTAACGGTTCTGTTCAAATTAACACAGGTCCTGATTCAGGTCTTGATGCTGATACACTTGACGGAGCACAAGGTGCATTCTATCTAAACGCTGGTAATATGAATGCTGGTTTCTTGAAAAAAGAAAGATTGAATGGTACATATGACATAATAATTTCTGGTCAGTCTGGTAGTACGTTAAGACTTAGGTCATCTACCAACTCACCAACTGGTAACCCAACTCCTGATGAGTTTTCTACTGGTATCATTGCTGATACTAAGAACAACACTGCTGATGGTCTTTTTGATGGTGGAACAAGACACGTTGTAATGACTATCAGAAATGGTGGTATTGACTTTGATGCTACATTTGGTGGTGTAAAACAACTTGCATTTACAGATGCTAACGCTGATGTTGGTGCTGGTATGTGGCTTCGTGGATCTTTCAATAGTCCAGCAAACTCATTTGGTAACTGGCATGAAATCTGGCATTCAGGAAACGACGGCACATTAAGTGGCCTAGACGCTGACAGATTAGATGGTCGCCAAGGAACATGGTTCCAAACTGCACATAACTTTGACTATGGAGTATTAAGTAATGAAAGATTACCAGTTCTTCAGAGAGAAAAAGATTTCTTATCCAAACTTCGTGTTATGGATTGGACAGGAAATGTTAGAGTTAACGTTCTTGTTAGAGATGAACTTTTAAATGCAACACCATTTCTTACTGGTCAATCAGTTAACCTCTATACAGCAAGTGGTATTGCTAGGGGTTCAATTAGTATTACAAAAATAGAACCAATTCAAGATACTAACGATGCTGCCAACAACTTTACTAGAATAACTGGTAGTTTAACAAGTGGAGATTTTGATTCATTTGATGATGCTGAATTTATTGGTACTGGTGGTGTAGGTAATGCATATAGATTCCAGAACTGGAACGTTGCACAAGTTGATGATAATGCAGATGGAGATATTGATGGAACATATGAAGTTATTAGTGGAGAGAGTGTTTCTGGTAATGCTCGTTTAAAACTTGGAAGAAATGACGGGCAACCATCTGATCCTTCTATATTCTTTAGATCTTCTGCACTTGCAGCATCTGATTACAACGTAGCATTCATAGCTACAGGTGGTGGTAGTACCAATGGTAGTGGTACTCTTGAAACAAAGGTAGGAAACAATAACGCATTTACTATTAACGGTAACAAAATTTGGAACGAAGGTAACATTACCTTTAACTCAACTAACGTTGTTGGTACTGGTGTTATTCGTGATCAAAATGGTGATTTTTCTGCAGGAACAATTACTGCTTCTCTAACAGGTTCAGCATCTGATAACGTTCTGAAAGCTGGTGATACAATGAGTGGTGCTTTGACTATTGGTGGTGTTGTTGCTGCTAACCAAGCATTGAGTGTATCTGGTAGAGCAGATTTCTTAAGTAACATTACAGTTGCTGCAGATCTTGAGGTTGATAGTAAGACTTTCTTCGTTGATGCTTCTGAAAACAAAATTGGTGTTGGTGGTGTAACCGACTTCTCTGCTCGTAATGGTCAGTCATACGTTAAATTAAGGATGAGACCATCTGCATTTAACAATTATGACGACAACCATCATATTGATTTTGCTCAGTTCAATGGTAACTGGTTAGATGGTTCTAGTGGAAATGATACTCAGTTTGGTATGTCATTTAGTTATGACGCCAATGTAAGAGGTGGTCTACTCTATGACCATAGAAGCACTGAAAGAATGGCACTTTGGTCTTCTTATGGACGCATTGACTTTATTGTTGATGGTGGTAGAAGTGGTAATGAGGTTCCTTTGACTGCTTCAACTGAGGCAATGACTGTTGATTATACTGGATCAATTGGTATTAACACTACAAGTCCAAGTTCTAGTTATAAACTAGATGTTAATGGAGAATCTAGATTTAGAAACTTCATTACTCTTGATGATGCAGGTGATAACTCTGGTACTGGTTTATACTTCCTCGGTGCAACTGGTGGTGCTGATGGTTCTGGTGGATATCTAAGCAACTTCCGTGTTGGTAATAGTCTTGTTGGTAATGATATTTTTGAGATTACTCCTAATGACGGTACCCAAGGAGCTACTACTTGGAAGTCAACACCAGCACTTTCAATTCAAGGAACTAATAATAGAGTTGCTATCAACACTACAACGTTCTCTGGACAAGATAACACAGATCCAAACAATATTATTACAAGATTCTATGCATTGAATATTGAAGGTAATTTCAATATCAATAACGGAAATCTATTTGTTGATAACAAACCATTTGTAACTTCTCGTTGGACAGAAGCTCCTAATAATACTGATATTTACAGACCAACAAAAGTTGGTATCAATTTCAGTAGTGCTAAGAATCCAACAGAATCCTTAGATGTTGAGGGTAGTATTGACGTCTCAGGAACATTGAAAGCTAATGGTCAAGCACAATGGATTGATAGTTATGGTGTTATTAAAACATCTTCTGCAACCGTTAATGAGAATATATCCATTCCTTCTGGAAACAACGCTTTCAGTTTCGGACCTATTGGAGTAGGAACGAATAATATCATTACAATTCAAACTGGTGCAATATGGGTTATCCTTTGATGATAAATATAATTAATAAATCTTTTTTGTAGTTACCATGAGCGGAACAAGTGCCTTAAAAATAGATAAAGTTCAAACTGTAGGTGGAAGTCAGGTGATGACACTTGGTGCTGGAGGATCTATCGCATTTGATGGTTCCTTCTCTCCTAGTAATTTTGGTTTACCACAATGGGACGGTCCTAAGAATAGACCAACAACTAATCTTAGTTACGGATCTTTTGGATGGAACTCTAAAAACAATCAGTTTGAATGTTATGTTGGAGTAGACGCTGAAAATAATGCTCTTTGGGCTGTGTTTTCTGGAACAGATGTCTCAGATGATTTAGACCCAGCTAACTAAGAAGAAAAATGGGAATTTTAAAAGTTAAGGAATTACAAAGTAGTAATGGTGATACCGTCTTAGGTATCAATGATGATGGTACTATAAACATTGCAAGTCAATACAATCCAGGTAATGTTGTATTGTCAACTTGGGATCAAACAACACGTCCAACTACAGGACTATTTCCTGGTTATGTTGGATACAACACAGAAAAAAGAAGATTTGAATTATTCACTGGTTTTGATGACAGAGGTGATCCTATTTGGTATGGAGTAAGTACAAGAGTTAGATTCAGTGCTTATGCTTACGATGATACACAGATATGGGATGATAATGAAGGTACTATGTATGATAAAGCATATGTAGCTATGCCAGGTGGACCTAGAACTATGCTACAATTTGTACAGAGTTTTGGTTTAAACCAAAGCAGTCAAAATACCGCTTCTAGTTCTTGGAACAATGGTCATGCTTCATATTCATTTGAATATAGAAAAAATGGTAGTTATTTTAACAGTGGTAATCTGGTTATGTTCACTGGAGATGGATCATACGATACTAGTGACTGGGTGTTATGGAATTTTGGTAACCTTCAGGGATATGATTACAACCCAAAATGGAATAACAATCAGAGTGGATGGGCATTTTTTGGAGGTGAATTTAATCAACAGAGTGTGTCAACCAGTGGTCAAAGTATATCAAGAGGTTATATTTGGGGATTCAGTGATTCTCTTGGATGGATAAAACTATGGCAAGATGATAGAAGTGGTAGTTGGGGAAAAAACAACTCCAGTTGGTACAGCTCAGGCGGTACTACAACCAGTGGCAACGGAAAACGTTCAGAATATGACAACGAACCACTAACATACATAGGATTTAGCGTGAGGTAAAAATGGCAAGTATTATTAGACTATCTCAAATTCAATCAAATGCTGGTAATCTAGCATTGAATTTAAACACTAACACAAATGGAGTAGAATTTACTGGAGGTTTTATTCCAGCTAGTTTGGTTATTCCTAACTGGGCTGGAGAAAATGCTAGACCTACCAGTGGAATTAGTCCTGGTTATCTTGGATATAATTCAACTGATGTGCAGTTAGAAGTATATTATGGAGTAGATCCAGATGACGGATCTGCAGTTTGGGGAACAACTGCGGGAAGAGTGACAGGTGGTGGTGGTCTTAAAAATGATATGGAATCTCTTAATTCTGCTCTTGATGGAAAGAGTTACAACGATGTTTCTGGAATTAAGGCTGAGTTTGAAGCATTAGGATTTACTCTAATTGCCACTCCAACATATGGAGGGTGTGCAGAAAGTCAAACAGGAAGTAGTAATATTTCCAGTCCTGGTCAATTCAATAATGCAGAATTTGATTCTGGAACAGAAATTGAACTTAGTGAAGGATTGGATGATAGTCAAATGGATGGATATCCATATATGATATTTGCTGGATTTGGTCCTAACGGGTTTGCAGGGACTGCAGTTATGTGCTATAGAGATTATGGTTCTGGAACTGCATTGAAAAATTTGTTCTCTCCTTATCAAAATAGAAACCTTTATTGTTATGTTTTAAACAAAGATGGAAGTGATGTAACTGATGTTTCTGGAAACACTTCAACAGGATATTCAAATAACCAACAACCTAACAGTAATGGATATTATGCAAGTAATAGATTCGCAGCTGATGACGGATGTTGGGGATTTAGAATTGGTACTGCAGGTCTAAATGGTAATGGTGGTCCTTACTTGATTGATAATACTTCTCAATCATATGGTTGTGAAAATAGAAACTCTGGTGACACCTCTGCTGATGAGTTTATCTGGAGTAATCAAACACAGCAAAACACTTCTCAGTATTGTTTCTATTTTTGCGTTAGATATGCCTAATAAATAAACATATACACTATCATTTTTGATTACAATGGATCCTGCACAATTAAAGAAAAATTTTGATGAGCAAATTGCTACTACAGTAAAACAAATTAGTGAGTTAGAAGCAAACCTAGCTAAAGCAAAAGAATATAAAATTAAATTAGAGGGTGGTTTAGAAACCCTAAAACTTTTAGAAGAAAAACCAGAAGGAGAAGCACCAGAAACTCCTGCTGAATAGTATCAGATCCCTTCTTCCTAAATAGGTAAGAAGGGATTTTTGTGTATAATGGCATCTCCAAGTTCTAGAGCTGATCTTATAA
>MDTE01177015.1_pt1 | contig 12826 bp, 14 predicted proteins | sample 811231 | NCBI WGS metagenome assembly MDTE01 (sample SAMN05326651, study PRJNA326480) | marine metagenome | isolation source: seawater | place: Indian Ocean: Red Sea | collected 2010
AGATTTAATAATGGTATTGATGTTAAAAAACTAGAAAATGCTATCCAATCTACTACTTTTGAAAAGCTACAAAATTTAGAAGATACAGGAAAATTTTCAGAAAGTGTATATTCAGATAAAAATGAAAAAAAAATAAAATTTTTTTACTTAGGTCCTAAAAATAATTGGAAAGATAGACTCAATAAAGATTTAATAAAAAAAATGAATACTTACTACAAAAAAGATCTAGAAAAACTTGGTTATGAAATCTAAATTAATAAATTTAACAATTACAGGATGTATGGGAAGAATGGGTCAACAACTTATAAAAGCTACAAAAAAAACAAGAGGTTACTCACTTTATAGTTTAACAGAATACAAACAAATAAATAAAAAAATTTCTGGTATTAAACCACAATTAAATACTGAAAACGCTTTTAAAAAAACTGATGTTATTATTGATTTTACTATACCTAGATGCACCCTTGAAGTTTTAAAAATAGCTTCAAAATTAAAAAAAAGAGTTGTAATTGGAACTACTGGCTTTACAAAAAAAGAAGAAAGTTTAATTAAAATCTACTCAAAAAAAATTCCTATTTTAAAAGCTGGAAATATGAGTTTAGGTATAAATTTGTTAATGTATCTAACTGAAATTACTTCAAAATCTCTTGGAAATAAATATTTAGGTAAAATATATGAAGTACATCACAAGCACAAAAAAGATTATCCTTCAGGTACTGCTTTAATGCTAGGTAAGGGAATAGCCGTAGGTAAAAATAAAAATTTTTATAATTTAGTAGGAAAAAAATATCTTAATAAAAAAACATTTCCCTATGGAAATAAGATAAATTTTAATTCAGTAAGAAAAGGTGAAATTATTGGTGAACACGAGGTTTTATTTTCAAGTGGTAAAGAAGTTATCAAACTTAATCATAAAGCATTTGATAGAGCCTTATATTCAGAAGGAGCCTTATCAGCAGCAAGTTGGTTGATGAAAAAAAAGTCTGGTCTATATTCAATGAGAGATTTGATGAATTTCAAATAATGAATGAAATTCAAAGATCAAAAATAGTTTCAAAAATACTAAACAAAACTTATCCCAAAATTAAAGTTCCTTTAAAAAGTAGAAATGTATTTACATTATTAGTCTCGGTTCTTCTTTCTGCACAATGTACAGATGTAAACGTAAATAATGTTACTAAATATATATACCCTAAATATTATAAGCCTGAACATTTTGTTAAATTAGGAAGAAAAAAAATTGAAAAGTTAATAAAAAAAATCGGTATTTTTAGAATAAAAGCAAAAAGTATTTATAATTTATCTAAGATACTAGTTAAAAAATATAAAGGAAAAGTTCCTAAAACTTTTGATGAATTAGAACTATTGCCAGGTGTCGGCCACAAAACAGCTAGTGTTGTAATGTCTCAAGGATTTGGATATCCTGCTTTTCCTGTAGATACTCACATTCATAGACTAGCTCAGAGATGGGGACTAACTAATGGAAAAAATGTTATACAAACCGAAAATGATCTCAAAAGATTGTTTCCTAAAAAAGACTGGAATAAACTTCATCTACAAATTATTTATTTTGGAAGAGAATATTGTAAAGCTAGAAGCTGTTATGGAATAAGTTGTAAAATTTGTATTTCTTGTTATCCTAATAGAAAAAAACCATTTACAATCAAAAAACCTTAATGAAAATCTTAGGAATTGGAAACGCTATAGTCGATGTACTTTGTAAAGTCTCAGACGAATTTCTAATTAAACATTCGCTTACTAAAAGTACGATGAAATTAGTAGATGAGATAGAGTTTAAAAGACTGCTATCATCTTTAAAAATAGAAGAAACTATTTCAGGAGGTTCTGTTGCTAACTCTATAGTCGGTTTATCTCAGTTAGGAAACAAAGTAGGCTTTGTTGGAAAAGTAAGTGATGATAAATTGGGTCAAAAGTATGAAGAGGGATTAAATAAAGAAAATGTTAAATATTTATATCATAAGAAAAAAGAACCTATTCCAACTGGATCTTGTTTGATTCTAATTACACCTGACTCTGAAAGAACTATGTGTACTTTTTTAGGGACTGCAGGAAAAATAAGTGAAAGAGATATAAAGAAAGAAGATATCAAAAATTCTGAAATAGTTTTTTTAGAGGGATATTTATGGGATGAAGGAGATCCAAAAAAAGCTTTTGATGCAGCTATAACTCATTCAAATAAAGTTGCTATGTCATTATCGGACTTATTTTGTGTAGAAAGACATAAACCATATTTTTTAGAATTAGTAAAAAATCAACTTGATATTATATTTGCTAATGAACAAGAAATCATATCTTTAATAAATGCGAGCTCATTTAATGAAGCCATTACGTTTTCTAAAGAAATCAAAAAGAATGTAATAATTACAAGGGGTGAAAAAGGTGCAATTGCGATAAATTCAAATCAAACAATTGAATGTGATGTTCAACCCAATTTAAAAATTAAAGATTTAACAGGTGCAGGAGATTTATTTGCAGCAGGTTATTTACATGGTGTAATTAACAATTTATCAGTTAAAGAAAGCTTAGTGAAAGGTACTGAATTATCTTCTAAGATAATTCAAAAAATCGGTGCTAGAATTTAAATTATTCAATTAATAAAGTAACCATTATTATCATACAAAATAAATTTTTCATCATCAAAGGTATCTTTTATTTTTTTTCTTAACCTATAGATGTGTGTTTCAACTGTATGAGTTTCTAAATCATTAGAATAATCCCAAACTTTTTTTTGCAATTCTTTTATACTAACATTTCCCTTTTGATAAATAAAAATAATTAAATTTGTTTCTCTTTCTGTTAAATTTAGAGCTATGTTATTAAAAATAATTTTTCTAGAATTTAAATCTAGTTTGTATTTTCCAATCTTAAGATCAGATTGAACTGAAAATTTGTTTTTTAAAAAATTTATATTTATATATTCAATAACCTTTTCTAATTTAATTGGGACTTTCTCTATTACTAAACAATTATCGAAATTTTTCTGTTTTTTAGATGATATAATTAGATAATTTGATATTTGGTCAAATTTAATACTATTAAATTCATTTTTATTTGATTTTATAATTTCAAAATTTAAATATTCCTTAATTTCATTTAAAATTTCAAATAAAATTTGATAATCATAAATAATTAAAATTTTTGAATTCATATTTTAAAATATGCGAATTATACTTAAAAATAAAGAAACACTTTTATACGATGACTTTAAATTCAAGTGTTCTATAGGAAAAAAAGGATCTAGTAATAATAAAAAAGAAGGTGATAACAAAACACCAAAAGGAGTTTTTAGATTAGGAAATATTTATTATAGAGCTGATAGAGTTAAAAAACCTAAATCTAATCTAGATACTATTATAATTAAAAGAAATATGGGATGGTGTGATGATCCTAATAGTAAATTTTATAATAAATTAGTTAAAATTAAAAAAAATTTAAATATCAGCTACGAAAAACTTTTTCGTATAGATAATAAGTATGATCTATTAATTTTAATAAAATATAATTACAAAAAAATAATTAAAAATAAAGGAAGTGCTATATTTTTACATTTAACAAAAAATTATTCACCTACTCAAGGGTGTATTGCTATAAAAAAAAAAGATTTTTTAATTTTATGTAAATTAATTAAAAAGAATACAAAAATAAAAATTAATTAGTTCTTTTCCCAAATATACCTGTACCAATTCTGAGAAAAGTAGATTTATATTCTAAAGCTTTTAAATAATCATTAGTCATTCCCATACTAATTTCACTTAATCCAATTTTTTGATTAAGTTCCAATAAGTTTTTAAAATATGGACTTGGATCCTTACTTTCAGGTGGAATACACATTGTACCAATAATATTTAATTTTAATTGACAACAATTTTTATAAAATAATTCTAATTCAGAAGGCTCTATTCCTGATTTTTGTTTTTCACCTTCAAGATTTATTTGAATAAAAATTTTAATTTTTTTTTCTTTTTTAGAAATTTCATTTGCTAATTTATTGGCAAGTTTTAAATTATCTAATGAATGGATGTAGTCAAATATTTCTACTGCAAACTTAACTTTATTTGTTTGTAACTTACCTAACATATGCAATTTTACTTTTTCATATTTTTTTTTAAGCTCTGTCCATTTATTTATAGCCTCTTGAACTTTGTTTTCACCAAAATCACAATGTTCAAATTTTAATAATGGTAATATATCCTGTTCTTGGAAAGTTTTTGATACTGCTATTATTTTAGGATTATATTCAAATAACTGTAATTTTTTGATTTTACTCTTAATTTTATCTTGGATTTCAATTAAATTGTTTTGCGTATGATGCATAATAAAAATCTAAAAGTTTACTATTTTATAAACACGTTTGAAAATTCTCATCTGATTAATTTAGATAAAAATATATCTTTTATATGGAGAAATAAAGATAAAGAAACTCATTATGGGACCTTATTGAAATTACGTAACTTTTGTAAAGAAAATCGTAGAAAATTTTACATTAGCGATGATATAAAATTGGCAATTAAAATTAAAGCTAATGGGGTTTATATTCCATCTACAAATAAAAATTTGAATTTTCAATTATTTAAACAAAAAAAAAAATTTAAAATTTTAGGGTCTGCTCATAATTTTAAAGAAATTAAAATTAAAGAGCTTCAAAAAGTTGATGAAATTTTCTTATCTCCGCTATTTAAAAGTAAGAACAACCCTCAACTAAATATTTATAAATATATAAATTTAAGAAAAACAACAATTATGAAAGATATATCTCTTGGTGGAATTAATAATAAAAATATTAAAAAGCTTAAATTGATTAAACCTTTTGGTTTTGCAGGTATTTCTTTTTTTGAATAAAAAAAAGGCCCCTAAATTAATTAAGGGGCCTTTTAAAATTAAACTTCTTATCTAATTAGAATGCAAACGATAAGTTAACTATAGAAGCCTCAATATCAACAGCTGCTGAAGATCCTGCAGGGTTCGAAACTTCGTTGAATGCATAACCAATAGTCATTCCACCCATAGTGTAAGATGCACTGTAACCTTTGTTTTCTTCGTCTACAGTACCAGCGTTTGAAAACTCAGTGTCCTGTCTACCATAAGAAATAGATAATTCATCATTGACAACCATAGATGCACCGTAATGAGTACCTTCCTCATCACTTGTACCTCCAGCTTCCATCATGATTTCTGTTTCTTGATAACCAACAGTAATGCTTCCAAATGTATAAGACGCACCATAAGTTTCGATGTCATTATTTTGACCATCTCTACCCATACCGGCAACAACTGTTAATCCATCCATACCGGCTACATCATATTTAACACCCCAGTGTGTAGCTGAGTCTTCATGTGCAGCAGGTTGTTTATTGTAAGCACCAGATACAGTTAAACCATTTCCAGTCCAAGTATATCCCCATTGTGCATTAGTTGCTAAAGTAGATGTTGCAACACCATTATCATCAGCATCAGTTGTTTCAAATACTGCAGTGTAAGCAGTTGGAACAATATTATTAACTGTAGATAAACCACCAGCTAATCCTGAATCACCAATGAATTTAAGTGTACCCATATCATTTGGTAGACCAAAAGATATGTTGTAATCGTCCATTACATCATTATCTAATTCCCAGTAAGCGCTGAATGTAGTACCATTGTCTAATTCACCACTACCGTTAAACTTAACACTGTTACCCATAGCCCAAGGATTAGCCCCTGAGTTACTTGATTTACCAGTGTAGCTGATTGCAGCACCACCTGATACACTTAAGTCACCTGCAAAAGCAGACGAAGCAACAAGTGAAGTAGCAAGAGCTGTCAAACCAACTTTATGTAGTTTGTTCATTATGTTCTCCTTTGTATTAATTATAATTAATTATAATGGCTGTATTTTTAGCTCAAAAGAGCCCAATTTTTAGTAGTTTTTAAGAATATTATAATTATTTTGTTTTAATGTTGCATTAAAGTCACACTTTATAATAATAAATATCAAAAAACTCTTAAAACCCTTAAAATTATGAGATTTTATAATTTTTATAGTGTGCTAAAGAGCATAATAATATTTGTTAATTTAAATGAAACTTATAACAGCTTTATCATTAATATTATTGCTTTTTGTCCAATCTGCTTGTGGACCTTTAGCATATAAGAAAACAGATGCAAAAAAAGTGTCTGCAGATCCAAAAAAAGAGTTGAAAAAAACTTAACTGAGGGTCGAGGATTTAGATTAAGCGATGCAATGAAAGGAAATAACAATACTTATTCCTTTGCATCTTCAAATCCTCTTTGGAAGGCAACCTTAGAAATACTAGACTTTATGCCTTTAGTTTCTGCAAATTATAGTGGAGGGATTGTGATTACTGACTGGTACTCAGAAAAAGATAATCCCAATGAATTTATTAAAATCACGGTTAAGTTTTTAACCAATGAAATTAGATCTGACGCTTTAGATATTGATATATTTATTAAAGAATGTTCTCAAAATTCATTCAATTGTTCTATTGATAAAAAAAACAATGCTTTAGTTGCAGAACTAAATTTAAATATTTTAAAAAAGGCTGCTGTGTACGAAAAAGAAATTATTAAACAAAAAAAATCAAACCCTTATAAATTTTCAAAACCAAAAAGAAGAGATAAGAAAAAGAAAACAGAATAGTTCTGTGTCAATTTAATTGTGGATAGATATAACTTTAAGCTAATTGAAAATAAATGGCAAAAAATCTGGGATAAAAATAAATCTTTTAAGTCTACTATTTCATCTAAAAAAAAATTTTATTGTCTAGAAATGTTTCCATACCCATCAGGAAAAATTCACATGGGACATGTAAGAAATTATACAATAGGAGACGTTTTATCTCGATATAAATCATTAGAGGGTTTTAATGTTTTGCACCCAATGGGATGGGACTCTTTTGGTATGCCAGCAGAAAATGCAGCTAAACAAAATAATTTGGATCCAAAAGAATGGACTGAAAACAATATTAAAATAATGAAATCTCAATTAAAAGAATTAGGTCTATCAATAGACTGGGATAGAGAGATTTCTACATGTTCTCCTGAATATTATAAACATCAACAAAAAATTTTTTTAGATCTTTATGATAAAGATTTAGTTTATAGAAAAGAAAGTTATGTAAACTGGGATCCAGTAGACCAAACTGTTCTGGCTAACGAACAAGTTATAGATGGTAAAGGCTGGAGATCAGGAGCAACAGTTGAAAGAAAAAAATTAAATCAATGGTTTTTTAAAATATCTAAATTTACTGAAGAATTACTCTCTAATTTATCTAATTTAAATGAATGGCCGGATAAAGTAAAAACAATGCAAAAAAATTGGATTGGAAAATCTTTTGGTTGTGAAATAGACTTTAAAATAGAAGGTTCTAAAGAAATTAATTCAATCAAATGTTATACTACTAGACCAGATACACTTTTTGGTTTTTCTTTTTTAGCTTTATCAGTAGATCATCCAATTTCAAAGTATTATGAAAATAATAAAGATTTTGAAAAATTTAAAAAAGAATGTTCTAAAACTGGTACCACTGAAGAGTCAATTGCTAATGCAACTAAGATTGGATTTAAAACAAATTTACTTGCTGTAAATCCTTTAGATCAGAAAAAAAAAGTCCCAGTATATTTTGCGAACTTTGTTTTAATGGATTATGGTTTTGGAGCAGTATTTGGATGTCCTGCACACGATCAAAGAGATTTTGATTTTGCAAAAAAATATAATCTTGAAATTAAAACAGTTGTTAAACCAACTGACATGGAAGATAACTTCAAAGTTAAAATAGAGGCCTATACTGGATCTGGAATTTTAATTAACTCTAAATTCTTAAATGGATTAAAGGTACCTGAAGATTCTATAAATCAAACAATAAAAGTTTTAGAAGAGAAAAAATTAGGAAAAAGAAAAACAAATTATAGATTAAAAGATTGGGGTATATCTCGTCAAAGATACTGGGGTTGTCCAATACCTATTGCCTATGATGAAAATAATAAAATAATAAAAATACCTGAAAATGAATTACCAGTTAAGCTTCCTGATAATATTGATATCAATACAAATGGAAACCCTTTAGATGCTCAAGAAAAATGGAAAAAAATTATTATAGATGGGAAAAAATGTGTAAGAGAAACAGATACTCTGGACACTTTTGTAGACTCATCTTGGTACTATTTGAGATTTTGCTCAGCTAAAGATAATTCAGAACCTTTTAACAAATCTGACATTGATTATTGGATGCCAGTTGATCAATATATTGGGGGAGTAGAGCATGCGATTTTACATCTTTTGTATTCAAGATTTTTTATGAAAGCTTTAAATTTAAATAATTCAAAAATAAAATTTACTGAACCATTCAAAGGGTTATTTACGCAAGGAATGGTCTGTCATGAAACATACAAAGATCATGATAATAACTGGCTTAGTCCTGACGAAGTAATTTCTGAAAATGGAAAAGATTTTTTTGAAATAAAAGATCGTAATAAAAAAGTCAAAGTTGGTCCTTCTGAATCAATGTCAAAATCAAAAAAAAATACTATAGATCCGCAAAACATCATTGATCAATACGGTGCTGATGCTGTAAGATTTTTTATTTTAGCCGATAGCCCACCCGAAAGAGATGTTCAGTGGTCTGAGGAAGGAATGAGATCATCATATAAATTTATACAAAAATTTTGGTTGTTAAATGAACAAATATTAAAATTAGATAAAATTCAATCTAATGAACAAAGTCAAGATTTAGAAATTTTTACAAACCAATCAATAAATAAAATAAATCAAGCCCTAGAAAAATTTAGATATAATGTAATTATCGCGACTTATCATGAAATTTACTCCTATTATAAAAAAATAATTGAAAAGGAAAAAAATTTTAAAAATTTAAAAAAAAATTTTCAAAAAATATTGCTAATTATGATCCCTGTTACTCCACATTTAGCTAATGAATGCTTAGAAAGGTTAAATTATGATTTAAATATATGTTGGCCTGGTATAGAACAAAAATATTTGCAGCAAGACTGTAAAGATATTGTGATTCAGATAAATGGAAAAAAAAGAGGTATAATCTCTGTTGAAAAAAATCTTCAAGAGAAAGACATCATAAAACAAATCAAAAATGAAAAATTAATAGACAAATATCTTAATGATGGAAAGTTGATAAAAACAATATATGTTAAAAACAGATTAATAAATTATATAGTTAAATTATGAAAAAATTTTTATTAATTTTTGCATTTATCTTAACAAGCTGTGGCTATCAACCAATTTATGTTAATAAAAGTTTAAACACTTTAGAATTTGCTGAAATTAATATTGATGGAGATCAAGAAATTAATAAAAAAATAATTAATTCTCTTTCGTTTAAAGAAAATGAATTTAATGACACTTTAAATAATTTGTTAATTAAAAGTTCATATGAAATTCAAGAAACTTCAAAAAATTCTAAAGGCCAAGTTCAATCATATCGGTCTATAATTACAGTAAAATTAATAATTAATAATAATAAAGAAACAATTTTAAACAAAAATTTTTTAAAAGATTTTTCTTATGCTAATAAAGATAATAAATTCGAATTAGTTCAATATCAAAATGACATAAAAAATAATCTTATAAATAAAATTATAGAAGATATTGTCCTGTTTATAAATCTACAATGATTGTAAAATATTTTGATTTAAAAAAAGAAATAAAAAAAAATAATAATTTTTATTTATTGTATGGTCAAAATAGTGGATTAATTGAAGAGACTATAAATGATACTTTAAAACCTAATTTCTCAAAAAATTTATATTCTCTTGATGAAAAAGAAATACTTGCTAATGAAAACCACTTTAAAGAAGGAATTTTAAACAAATCTTTTTTTGATGATGATAAATTAATTATCATTAATAGAGCTACAGATAAAATTTTAGACATAATTAAAGAAATTATTGAAAAAAAAATTGATGATTTAAAAATTATTTTAAAATCAGAGATTTTAGAGAAAAAATCAAAATTACGAAACTATTTTGAAAAAAATAAAGATACAATTATAGTACCTTTCTATGAAGATAATTACCAATCTCTTTTTTTTTTAGCACAAAAATTTATTAAAGAAAAAAAAATCAAAATTTCTTCTCAAAATATAAATTTTATAATCGAAAGATCAAAAGGGAACAGAATTAATTTAAAAAATGAATTAGAAAAAATTTTTATTTATAGTCTAGAAAAAGATTCAATTAATTTAGAAGAAATTGTAAAACTAACAAATTTAGCAGAAAATTATAATATTTCTAATTTGATAGATCAATGTCTTGCAGGTAATAAAAAAAAAACTGTACAAATTTTAAATGAAAATAATCCTTCTTCTGATGATAACATTTTAATTGTTAAAAATTTTTTATACAAACTAAAAAGATTAAAAAAATTAAAAGAAAATTTAGAAATTAATGAAAATGTTGAAATAATTTTGTCATCTTATAAACCAACAATATTTTGGAAAGACAAAGAAATTATCAAACAACAATTAAAAGTATGGACTTTAAAAAAAATAAGAGCTCAAATTAGGGAAATTAATGAACTAGAAAATCAAATTAAAAAAAATTCGCAGATATCTAACTTAACTGTTAATAATTTTATATTCGATAGTTTAAATACTATTAATAATTAGCTTTAATAATTTCGATTATTTTATTTAATTGGTCTATCTCTTTATAAGAAAAAGTGATTGTACCCTTATTTCTTTTATTGTTTTTGATAAATACGTTTAAACCTATTTTTTCAGAAATAGACTTTTCTAAATCTGAAATATTAGGGTCTCTAATAACATTTCCTCTTGGTTTTTTATTCTTAAGAATTCTTACAAAATTTTCTGTTTGTCTAACTGAAAATTTTTTTTCGACGATTTTATTAGCTACAAAGCTTGCATTCTCTAAACCTACTAAAATTTTAGCATGGCCTGCCGTAAGTTTTTTATTTTCTATTAATTTAATCACGTCTTCAGATAAAGAAAGAATTCTTAAACTGTTAGTAATATGACTTCTACTTTTACCAATAAATTTTGAAACTTTTTCTTGATCATAAGAAAATTCATCTATTAAACGTTTGTATCCTTGCGCCTCCTCTAAAGGATTTAGATCATGTCTTTGAACATTTTCAACTAGTGCAAATTCTAAAGATTTTAAATCATCAGCTTCTGTAATAACTACAGGAACTTTATGAAGACCTGCTCTTTGTGCTGCTAACCATCTTCTCTCGCCTGCTATTATTTCAAACTTTGATTTATTTATATTGGATTTTCTTACTATAATTGGTTGTATCATTCCTCTTTGTTTAATTGAATTTGTAAGGTCATTTAAATTATCATCATCAAATATTTTTCTGGGCTGGTATTTGTTAGGTGATAGATCACTAATTAACAATTCATTTTGTTGTGGTTCTATTTTATTTTCACCTATTAAAGATGATAATCCTCTGCCTAATCCTTTTTTAATTTTGTCCATTAAGCAGCGCTCCCAATTGTAGACTCTTGATTTAGAAATTCATCAGTAAAACTGAAATATGATTTGCTTCCAGGACAAGATTTATCATAAATTAAAACTGGCATTCCATGTGAAGGAGCTTCAGATAATCTCACATTTCTAGGTATCACAGTAGAATAAACTTTTTCATTAAAATAATCCCTAGCTTCTTTTTCAACCTGTGATGAAAGCTTATTTCGTTTGTCATACATTGTTAAAAGTATACCTCTAATTTTTAAATCTGGATTTAAACTTACTTTTATCCTTTCAATTGTTTTCATAAGTTGAGTTAGGCCCTCAAGAGCGAAAAACTCGGTCTGAAGAGGTACCAATAGTGAGTGTGAGCTTACAAGAGCCATCACAGTCAATAAACTCAACGATGGTGGGCAGTCTATTAAGACATAATCATAAGATCCTCTAGAATTGTTTAAATATGCAGCTAATTTTGCTTTTAATATGAAGGCTCTATTGCTGTCATCAGCTGTCTCTAACTCTAGTCCTGATAAGTCTACATTAGAAGTAATTATATCAAGATTTTTGAAATTAGTTTTTTTAATGACTTCATAAATTTCTTTTGTTCCATTCAAAACACCATAAATTGTATCACTAGAGCTATCTACATTAGACAATCCTACACCTGTTGTAGCATTTCCTTGGGGGTCTAGATCAATTATTAAAATTTTTTTATTTATTTGAGATAAACCAGCTGCAAGATTTATTACTGTAGTTGTTTTTCCTACTCCACCCTTCTGATTTATGATTGAAATAATTTGCATTAATTTTTTTTTTTAATTTTTTTTATATTTATTAAAAATGAATCTTCATTTGTTAAACTTTTTTTTTCTGTATACTCTAATTCCCAATTTTTTTTGGAATCTTCAAAAACTTTTTTTCCATTCTTCCCCATAAAAAAAATTAAATTTTTATATTTAGAAAAATTTTCATACGCTAAATTTAAAACAATTGGCATTGGTTTGAATGCTCTTGACATAATCGTTCCTGTTTCTAAATTTTTTATTTCAAATATATTTTTCTGAAAAACTTTTGTTTTTAAATTCAATTTTTTTGACACTTCTTTCAAAAAGTGGCTTTTATGATAGCTTTTTTCATAAAGGTGCACATTCATATTATTTTTCATGTTTTTTAAGATAATTGCCACTATAATACCAGGCAAACCACCTCCTGAACCTAAATCTGTGGTTGTATTACTATTTAAATCAACAAAATCAATGATTTGTGCTGAATCTATTATATGACGTTCAATTATTGTCTTTTTTGATGCTGTATTTTGACTAATTATATTAATTTTTTTATTTTTTTC
>MDTE01201972.1_pt1 | contig 12825 bp, 10 predicted proteins | sample 811231 | NCBI WGS metagenome assembly MDTE01 (sample SAMN05326651, study PRJNA326480) | marine metagenome | isolation source: seawater | place: Indian Ocean: Red Sea | collected 2010
GCACTTACCTTTATGCAAGGGTAAAGTATAGAGTAGATAGTGTTGGTTCTTATTGGATTAATGTTGGTGGATTTGGAGTATACTATCCAACTACATGTAACCAGAAGTTTGGCATTGTACCTGGAAACACGTATAAAGCTACTGCTAGAGCATTCTGTGATCCAAATATGTCGGCTTACAACTCTAATTGGACACCATTTGTTACTTGGACGCAGCCTGCAAGCAATAGAGTGGGAGAGGAGTCTAGTATTAATAATCTAACCATCTATCCCAATCCGTCTAAAGATATCTTTAATATACAGTTTACTAGCATTGAATCTCAAAGTATTAAAGTAAGAGCAATTAACATTATAGGAGAACTTATCTATGTTGAAAATCTAGAAGAATTCAGTGGAGAATATATTAAAGGATTTAATCTCAATAAATATGGAAAAGGAATATACTTCTTAGAGATTGAGACTAGAGATGGAGTTATTAGTAAGAAGTTAATTTTGCAATAGGCATCTAATAGTTTTTTTCCATTTCAGTAATTTTTTGTGCAATTATTTCCTTAAAGAATCAGGTTTTTTTACTGTTATGGATGAGCCATAAGATAAAATCATATTATCAAGTTCTTTAGTAATACAGAAATTATAAGTAAATATGTTTTCTTTCATTGGTTCTAACCCACATAAGGCCAGAAAAAATAGTCTCCACTTCACACATGGAACATTGAGCGATAATTGGAAAATGCGCTTTTATACAATGTAAGAAATACTGAATCATTAATTTTAATTGATTTTTAACAAATATAAATTTTAATATATTTAAAAGTTATTTATTTCATAAGTTTGATTTTAACAATTAATTATGAGAAGATATTTATATATAATAACATCAATTTTTTTGATTTCTAGTTTAGCTTCTGCACAAAGTTTAGACATGTTAAAAGAAAAAGTAAAGAAGATTAACATAGATGATATAAAAGGAGCTTCTCTATCAGAAACTGATGCGACTAACGCCATTAAAGAAGCATTAAATAAAGGAGTTGATATAGGAGTGAAACAAGTATCAAAGAAAGATGGTTATTTTTTGGATCCAGAAATAAGAATTCCATTTCCAAAGGATATGAAAAAAGTTGAGAAAAAACTTAGAGACCTTGGAATGAATCAGCAAATTGACCAAATTATTGTTAGCATTAATCGTGCTGCTGAAGACGCCTCTACAAGCGCTAAGCCTATATTTATTAAGGCGATAAAAGATATGAGTATTTCAGATGCAAAAAAAATTGTCAATGGCAATAAGAGTGCCGCTACTGATTATCTACGAAACAGTACCTATTTATCACTTTCAAAAGAGTTTCAGCCAATTATAAGAACTTCTTTGCAAAAAGTAAACGCTACTAAGTATTGGAAAAGTTTGATGAGAGCATACAATAAGATTCCGTTTATTAAGAAGGTAAATCCGGATTTAGAGATATATGTTACTGAAAAAGCAATTGATGGACTATTTTTTATGATTGAGAAAGAAGAAAAGCGTATTCGAGAGAATCCGAAACAAAGAACAACCGAGCTATTGAAAAAGGTATTTGGGAAATAAAAAAAGCCCCAAGACGGGACTCTCTTTAAACGTTCAACAACTACTTATACGTAAACTATAAAAAAAGGTTGCAGAGACTTTGCTTTTTTTCATTAGCATTTATCAGCACTTTATTTTCCTTTGAAGATTATTTTATCTTAACTTTGTATTAGTATGCGACAAAACTTATTTTACACACTTCTATTTTTATTTATAACCTCTTCATTATTGGCTGAAGATATTGTTTTGTCAGAAGCAGATAATAGATTTTCTGTTACTGAGAAATCTTATACTAGCTTTTCTTTTATCAATCATCTTCATAAAATAAAGACGAGAGTTGTAAAAACAGAATTTGGAGATTTTACACAGCTCATCCTTCCTTCATATGCTAAGAATAGCGAGATTGGATCTCCAGAGCTTCCAGTTTTAAGACAACTTATTCAAGTTCCCAATGGAGCAGACATCGATATAGAAGTTCTAAAGATAAAAGAAGAAACAATAGATTTGACCGAGCACGGATTTAATCTTCCTATTTTTCCACTGCAACCCTCGATTTCAAAAGGTGATAATGCTCAAGAAGCCCCATTCTATTACAATGAGAGTAGATATCAAATTGATTCTTTTGGACAAGAACAATATGTTTCTACTGAGTATTTAGGAAAAATGAGAGGTCAGCAACTTGCAAGATTAAATATTTCACCAATAAAATACAATCCGTTAAGTAATGAATTAAAAGTTGTTACCTCTTTAGAGGTTCGTATTGTATTTAAGAATTCTAACATTACTGAAAACTCTTTAGAGATACAGAGGTATTATTCTCCTGAATTTCAAAATTTATACAAAAAATGTATTAACTATTTACCGTCATCCTCAAAGGATGTAATTACTACATATCCTGTAAAATATGTTATTGTATCAGACCCATCCTTTCAAACTGCTTTACAGCCTTTGATAGAATGGAAGACGAAAAAGGGATTTATAGTAGTTGAGGCTTACACAAATGATCCGAATGTTGGAAACACAACAGCTTCTATACATAATTTTATCAAAGATTTATATGTTAATGCAAGTCCAACTAATCCTGCACCAACATACCTACTCATAGTAGGGGATGAGGCGCAGGTTCCTTCTTTTAATGGAATAACCAGCTCTCATTTATCTGACATGTATTATTGTGAATTTGATGGAAATGGAGATTTCTATCCAGAGATGTATTATGGAAGAATGTCAGCTACAAATTCAGGAGATGTTGAAGCGCAGGTACATAAAACAATTACCCACGAAACCTATTCTTTTAATGATCCTAGTTTCTTAGAGAATATAGTTCTAGTTGCCGGAGTTGATGTAAGTATGGCCCCAACCTACGGTAATGGACAGATTAATTATGGTACAGATTATTATTTCAATACTGCTCATGGATTAACAATTCATAATTATTTATACGGATCAGGAACTCCTATAACTACAGATATGCCTCAAGCTGCTGCAGCGATTATTTCCGATATTAGTGACGGTTCTTCTTTTTCAAATTACACTGCTCATTGCGGCTCTTCTGGCTGGGCAGATCCTAGTTTTACAACCTCGGATGTTCCAGGATTACAGAACATTGATAAATATGGAGTTATGATTGGAAATTGCTGTCAGTCTAATGATTTCAATGTTCCTGAATGTTTTGGAGAAGCGGTTCTTAGAGCAAATAATAAAGGTGCTGTAGGATATATTGGAGGATCAAATAATACTTATTGGGATGAGGATTATTGGTGGGCAGTAGGTAATACTGCTAATATATCAGCAAATCCAACTTATTCCGGTACTGATTTAGGAGTGTATGATTGTTTAATGCATGAAAATGGAGAGCATAAAGATGACTGGTTCATTACCCAAGGCCAAATTATACACTCTGGAAACATGGCAGTGACACAAGCTGCTGGTTCTGAACATTATTATTGGGAGATTTATCATGTAATGGGAGATCCATCTTTAATGCCTTATATTGGAATACCAACTCAGTTGACCGTTTCACATATTGCAGCCACCCCAGTAGGAACTTCAACTTTGACTGTTAATACTGAAGAGAGTGCATATGTGGCTATTTCTATGAACGGAGTATTATTAGATGCTAAATTAGCAGATTCAACAGGAATTGTGAATTTAAGCTTTACTCCAATATCTAATGTAGGTAGCGCTGATATTGTTGTTACAAAACAGTTTAAGCAACCGTATATTAGTACAATTCAAATTATATCACCAAATGGCCCATTTGTTGTTTATCATAATCATTCTATTGATGATGCAGCTGGAAATAACAATGGCTTAGCAGATTATAACGAACTAATTTATCTTGATGTAGATTTTCAAAATATTGGAACTGTTAATTCACAAAATATTGATATTGTTATCTCGACCAATGATCCATATGTAACGATGATAGATAGTGTAGATGTTATTGCATTGCTGAATCCTGCACAAACAACAGCTACAAACTCCCCATTTAGCTTTCAAGTAGCGAATTATATCACTGATCTGCATACTGTTTTGTTTAACATAACTATGACAGATAACAATATGAATGTATGGTACGGTAATCTAAATATTATTTTAAATGCTCCAGTTTTAGATTACAATTCATTTTTAATTGATGATGGAGTAGCAGGAAACGGAAAGCTAGATGCTGGAGAAACAGTAAATGTTATAGTGAATATTGGAAACTCAGGTCATGCTTCTATAGATAATTTAAACGCTACATTAAGCAGTCCAAGTCCATTTATCACAATTAATAATCCAGTTAATTTCCCAGTTTCTTTACTAAATAATAATCAACAGCAGAATACTTCTTTTTCTGTTTCTGTGGATCCAAATACTCCTGTTGGAACTATGGTAGATTTAAATTTTGATTTCACTGACGGAACTTATACACTACAAAATATATTTACAGAAATTGTAGGCTTAATAGATGAAGATTATGAGTCTGGGAATTTTTCACAGTACACATGGATTCAAGGACAGTTTCCCTGGTCTATTGATAGTATTCAGATTTATGAAGGGATATACAGTAGCCGTTCTGCAATCGGATTACCTGATAATGAAGAATCTGAGTTATCAGTAACACTTGATGTAATCGCACCAGGAGACATTACATTCTACAAATTTGTTTCGTCAGAACAAGATTATGATGAACTTAAATTTAAAATAAATGGCAATAAAGTAGGGGAGTGGTCTGGTATTGATGTGTCATGGAGTTTAGCTTCTTTTCCAGTTAATGTTGGGCAAAATACTTTTAAGTGGGAATATGAAAAAGATGCTTCAGTAGCAGACGGACAAGATGGTGCGTGGATTGATTATATTGTATTTCCTCCAATTAGCAGCACAACAAACCCTTCTGGCAATAATTATCAAGAAATTGATTTTAAGATATATCCAAACCCTACAATGGGAAGCTTCAGTGTCGTGTTTAATGATAATAAAAAAAGAATCATTAATATCTTTGATCCAATTGGAAAAAAAATAGAAAGTATCGAAGTTAATGATTCGGAAATCAATTTTGATATTTCAAATTATCAAGCTGGTATGTATCAAATTACCATTACACCTGATAATATAACTTATCTTATCTCAAAACAATAGTGTCAAAAATTTTAGGTATCGACTATGGAACAAAGAGAATTGGCCTTGCAATCTCTGATTCTCTGCAATTGATAGCTAGTCCACTTACTACTATATCAACTAATAATGCTTTAAGTTTTCTTGCAGATTTAATAAAGAAAGAAAGTATTTCATGTTTTGTTATAGGTTATCCCAAGGACTTAATGTTAAATCCAACGGATAGCACTTCTAGTGTTGAGAAGTTTGAGAAAAAAATATTTGGAAGATTTCCAAATATCAAGATCCATCGTTTTGACGAGCGTTTTACATCAAAGATTGCTCGTCGTACAATTTTAGATTCTGGATTGACAAAATCTAAAAGAAGAAATAAAGAGCTTGTTGACAAGATCAGTGCTACTTTAATATTGCAGGATTATTTATCATATAAATCTTAGGTCAGCAACTTCTTTTTTAGATGCTTTGCTGTAATAGATTGATTACAATTAATTAAATCCTCTGGAGTGCCCTGAAAAATTATCTTACCTCCTTTAACTCCACCTTTTGGACCTAAATCAATTACCCAATCAGCACATTTTATAACATCTAAATTATGTTCAATACAGATGATTGAATGGCCGTGATTTAAAAGTGCATAAAAGGTATTTAGAAGCTTATTGATATCATCAAAATGAAGCCCTGTAGTAGGTTCATCAAAAATAAACAACGTTTTTTCAATTGATCCTCCTTTAGATAAAAAAGAGGCTAGTTTGATTCTTTGAGCCTCACCACCGCTTAAGCTATTTGAAGCCTGACCTAATTTAACATATCCTAAACCTACATCCTTAAAAGATTGTAGTTTCTTTACAATTGAGTATTGTTCATATCTTTTAAAGAAATCAATTGCTTCATTTACAGAAAAAGATAATATATCAGAAATATTTTTTCCCTCATATTTAACCTCTAAAACCTCTTCTTTAAATCTTGTACCCTTACAGCTTTCACATTCAAGATATAAATCTGCCATAAACTGCATTTCAATTACAGTTCTTCCATCACCAGAACATTCGCTACACCTACCCCCTTCAACATTAAATGAAAAAAAGCCAGCGCTATATTTTCTTTGCTTAGACAAGGATTGTTTTGAGAATAAATTTCTAATATCATCATACACCTTTATATATGTTGCAGGGTTTGATCTGGATGACTTTCCAATTGGGTTTTGATCAACAAATTCAATTCTCTTTAAATTTTTATCAGTTAATGATATTGCTTTAATATTTTGTATTCTTTTTCTTTCTATTCCTAATTTATTTAGAATTGCCGGAAGCAATATATCTTTTATAAGTGTAGATTTTCCCGACCCACTCATTCCAGAAACCACAGTTAAACAGTGTAAAGGAAAAGAAACAGATTCTTTACGAATATTATACTGACTTGCCTCTGATATTTTTATGTATTTTGAAGACATTCTTCTTTTCGCAGGAGTTTTAATTTCACATTGACCCAAAAGATATTTCGCTGTTAAACTATTTTTAGATTCTTTTATCTTTTCTATCGATCCTTGATACACAATTTCCCCTCCATTCTCACCTGCATATGGTCCTAAATCAATTATTTCATCTGCCTCTTTGAGCATTTCTTCATCATGCTCAATAACAATGACTGTATTTCCAATTTCTTTAAGATTTTTTAAAATCTTAATCAATGAATTAGTATCTTGAGGATGAAGACCAATACTTGGTTCGTCAAGAATATACATAGCCCCAACCAAAGAGCTGTTGAGTGATGTTGCTAGATTCATCCGTTGAGATTCTCCTCCAGATAAACTTGCTGATTTTCTATCTAGAGTAAGGTATCCTAATCCAATTCTATTTAAGCTAGTTAGCCGATTAATTATCTCTTTAATAATTCTATCTGAAATTGATTTTTCATCTTGTTCTAGCTTTATATCTGTGAAGAATTTTAAAGCATTCTCAACACTCATTTTGAGTATTTCTTGAATACTTTTTCCATTTATCTTTACATAACTAGCATCTTTTCTTAATCCTGAACCATTACATTCATTACAGTTTGTTTTACCTCTATATCTTGATATCAATACTCGATTTTGTATTTTGTATTTATCTTTTTCTAATCTATTAAAAAATTGAATTATCCCTTTGCATTTACCCTTTCCATTCCATAAAAGATCCTTTTCTTCTTTAGACAAGTCTTTATAGGCCTTATCACAAGGAAAATTATAATCTTTCGAGTTTTCGATAAACCTATCTTTCCATCTGCTTAATTTTTTTCCGCTCCAGCAACTAACAACTTCTTCCTTTAATGAAAGATTCTCATTTTTTATAACCTTATTTTCATCGACACCCAAAACACTTCCAAAACCCTCACAATTTTTGCATGCTCCGTAAGGATTATTAAAAGAGAAAAGATTAATTGTTGGTTCTTGAAATAAAATATTATCTAATTCAAATCTATTAGAAAATCTATATTCTTCATTTTTAATAAAAACATAACATTCTCCTTTTCCTTCATATAGAGCATTTTCTAGAGATTCTTTAATTCTACCTTCATTATCTTCACTGTTATTTAATATGATTCGATCAATTATTATTTTAATATCATCATGTATTATTTCTGATTCATTATTACTTAATATATCTTGTATTTTTTTTATTTTCTTGTTCACCAATACCCTTGTAAAACCTTGCTGAACTAGATTTGATAGATACAATTTAACCTCTACTTCTTCAGGTTTTTTAGCAAGTATCAAAATCATTTCATCATCAGTATGGTTTTGAATAAATTCATGTATGTCAATTATTTTATGACATTTTACCTCTCTTCCAGAAATTGGTGAGAATGTTTTTCCAATTTTAGAGTAAAGTAGTTTTAAATAATCATATACTTCAGTTGCTGTTGCTAAATTTGATCTTGGATTTTTTATAGTTGTCTTTTGCTCTATAGCTATTGCTGGACATATCCCTATAATCGAGTCTACCTCTGGCTTTTTAAGCTTTCCTAAAAACTGCCTTGCATAGGAAGATAAACTTTCTATATATCTTCTTTGTCCTTCTGCAAATAAAGTATGAAAAGCGAGTGATGATTTTCCAGATCCAGAAACTCCAGAAACAACTATCAATTTATTTTTTCTTAGAGTTAAGTTTATATTTTTTAGATTATGGAGCCGAGCCCCTTTTATCTCAATAACCTCTTTTATTATTTTCTGAGCCATAATTTATTTAGCAACCGACAAACATAGAAAATTAGATTTGCATATTTTAACAACTTTCATTATATTTGCTAAATAATCTAAGAAAATAGCCTATAAGAAATACATCTACTTAAATTAATTTATTAACCAAAATTAAGTAGTATGTTAACTAGGCAAACAAGCGACAAAGTTTTAATAAGAAGTTATCTAAATGGAAATAATTCAGCTTTTGAATTATTACTCACAAGACATAAAAATACAGTTTATGCGTTTATTATGTCCAAAATAAAAAATCGAGACCTAACGGAAGATATTTTTCAAGACACCTTTATTAAAGTTATAAATTCTTTACAAAATGGAAAATATAATGAAGAAGGTAAATTTTTACCTTGGATTATGAGAATTGCTCATAATTTAGTGATTGATTACTTTAGAAGAGAAAAAAAGATGAGATTAGTTAAACCTACAGATGAATTCAATATTTTTGATGTAATAGAAAGTGATGAGATAAATAAAGAAGATAGTATGATAAACTCACAAATTAATGACCATTTAAAACTATTAATAAATTTACTTCCTGATGACCAAAAGGAGGTTTTGAACCTTAGATATTATCAACGATGTAGTTTTAAGGAGATTTCTGACATGACAGGAGTAAGTATTAATACTGCTCTTGGCAGAATGAGATATGCATTGATAAATCTTAGAAAATTAAAAAATGAGAAGAATATAGATCTACAATTAAAATAATTAATTGCGATTATACTATAGTTTAGAAATTTTCGTTCTATTCGTGTTATTAATTCAAAAGACACTATATGAGCAAAAACTTTACTTTAGACTTACATTCAAATTCATTTAAAAAATCAGAACCAACATGTAGCCAAAAAAAGCACTATGGGTCTAGTAAAAGCGAGCCTGCAAGAATTACACAAGAACTTATATTAAGCTACGCTGCATCCAAACGTTTTTTAAAATATAAAGGAAAACCCGAATTTCATTTTACTTTGAATTAGTTTTTTCTTAATTATGAGAAAGAATGAAAGAGCTATAAAATTTATAGAATACTTTTCTGAGAATCTACCTGATGCTAAAACGGAACTAGAATATGAAAATGTTTTTCAGTTAACTGTCGCCGTTATCTTATCAGCACAATGCACCGATAAAAGAGTAAATATAATCACAAAGAAGTTATTTGCTACTTTTCCAGATGTAAAGGAAATGGCTAAGGCATCAGTTGATGACATCTATTCATTGATAAAGAGCTGTACTTATCCTATGAGTAAGTCAAAGTATTTGTATGAAATGTCTCGTATGTTAGTCAATGAATTTAACTCAAAAATTCCATCTAACTTAAACGATCTTCAAAAATTACCTGGTGTTGGTAGAAAAACTGCTAATGTTATTGGATCAGTATATTTCAATATACCAGCAATGCCCGTAGACACGCATGTTTTTAGAGTTTCAAATAGGATAGGATTAACTACAAAAGCAAAAAATCCTAATCAAACCGAAATGCAATTAATAAAAATAATACCAAGAGAGAAGTTATCTATAGCTCATCATTGGCTTATTCTCCATGGAAGATATGTATGTATAGCCAGAAAACCTAAATGCTCTGAGTGCGGAATAAAAACATTTTGTAAATATTATTCAAAAATGGAATTTTGTTGATAAGTCAACCAGTAATTACTTGAAAAAATATCTACTTTTTTGGTTATTTGTGTAAAATGAAAATGTTATGACATCAAAAGAAAATAATGCTAAGTTAAAAGCACTGGAAATAACACTCGGTAAGTTAGAAAAATCTTATGGCAAGGGGATTGTTATGAAGTTGGGAGATAAGGTTACTGAGAATATTGATTCTATTCCCACAGGATCAATTGGATTAGATTTAGCTCTTGGAGTTGGAGGTTTTCCTAGAGGTAGGGTTATTGAGATATATGGCCCTGAGTCATCAGGAAAAACAACTTTAACAATACATGCAATTGCTGAGGTTCAGAAAAAAGGAGGAATTGCTGCTTTTATTGATGCAGAACATGCATTTGACGCTTCATATGCAGAGGCATTGGGAGTTGATGTGGATAATTTATTAATCTCACAACCTGATAATGGAGAACAAGCTTTAGAGATTGCAGATCATTTAATCAGTTCAGGAGCTGTAGATTTGGTTGTCATAGACTCTGTTGCAGCTTTGACTCCTAAATCTGAGATTGAAGGAGAGATGGGAGATTCTAAAATGGGTCTACACGCTCGTTTAATGTCTCAAGCTTTAAGAAAACTAACAGCTACAATTAGCAAAACAGGATGCACCTGTATATTTATAAATCAGATAAGAATGAAGATAGGTGTAATGTTCGGAAATCCTGAGACAACTACTGGAGGAAATGCATTAAAGTTTTATTCTTCAGTTAGATTAGATATAAGAAGGATAGGTTCTATTAAAAGCTCTGATGAAGTAACTGGAAATAGAACTAGAGTAAAGGTGGTAAAAAATAAGGTAGCTCCTCCTTTTCGAATGGTTGAGTTTGATATAATGTTTGGAAAGGGAATTTCTAGAAGCGGAGAACTGTTAGATATGGCAGTAGAACTTAATATTGTTGAGAAAAGCGGTTCTTGGTTTAGTTATAATGAAGCAAAATTAGGACAAGGTAGAGATGCCGTTAAAAAGATTCTAGAAGATAATTTAGAAATTTGTAATGAGATTGAGGTTAAGATTAGAGAGTCTATAGGTTAGGAATGTTTAGATTCTCATATCTCTGTATATTATCCTTTTTTCTTCTTTCGTGTTCAGAAAATAAAATTCAGAAAAAGAATGATGGCAATGAAATCAAGTCAGAAATTCAAATTATTTCAGAAAAAATTGAAAATGAACCAAATAATTTAGATCTAAGATTAGAAAGAGTTAATTATTATAAAAATAGAAAGCAGTATGATGCTGCTCTTTTTAATATTAAAGAGTGCTTGCGTATAGATTCTTTAAACCCTACAGTCAATTATATTGCTTCAGAATTATACTTTCAAATTTCTAAATCAAATCATAACAAAGTTAACTTCCCTAATCTTGCTTTGTTTTATTCAGATAAAGCAATAAATCTTAATAATCAATTTGCTTCTGCATATCTAATCAAGGGAGAAATATTATTAGCATTAGGAGAATATAAGGAGTCAATCAGTATTTTAAATTCAGCTTTAGAAATTGATTTCAATTTGGAGAAAGCCCATTTATTAATGGGTTATTGCTTTAAGAAACTAAATGATGAAAAGAATGCAATAAATTGTTTTAATAATTCAATTATTGTGAATCCAGAATTTTTAAGAGGATATGAAGAGTTAGGAGTTTTGTACCATCATAAAAAAGATACTCTAGCGATTACATATTATAATAATGCTTTAAAAATCGATTCTTTACGAATTAATATTTTATATAACAAAGCACTTTTCTATCACAATGTAAGTAAGAGCTATAATTTAGCCTTAGAAGCTTATGCTAAATTACATGAAGTAGATCCTTTCCATGCCAATGCTCATTATAATTTAGGACATATACATATGGAGTTAGATTTATTTGATGTCGCAGTTAATAATTTTTCTGACGCTATTTATTCTAATTCTGAATTTTACCAATCTTATTATTCTAGAGGAGTATGTTTTGAGGCTATAGGAAATATCCTGCAGGCTGAGACTGACTATTCTAGAGCAATCGAGATTAATCCTAATTACAGTTTTGCAATCGACGCATTAAAAAAATTAAAAGAACAGAATAATAAATTTAAAAAATGAAATTACAAGAACAAATCAATTTAGAGATAAAGAAAGCAATGATAAGTAAGGAATCTGATAAACTTACCGCTTTAAGGTCTGTTAAGTCTGCCTTTCTTTCTGAACTAACTAAAGACGGAAGCTCTATTATTTCGGATGAGGTTGCTATTAAGATTATAAAAAAGATTGTTAAACAAAGAAAAGAATCGGCTCATATATATTCCCAAAAAGGAAGACAGGATCTTGCTAACCAAGAGCTTGTTGAGCTAAATTATCTTCAAAAATACCTTCCTGATGAAATGTCTAAAATTCAGATTAGAGAAATAGTTCTTGAAACTATTAGGCAAATGGATTCTACTAATATAGGTATTATTATAGGAGGAGTAATGAAAAAGGTTTCAGGAAAAGCTGATGGAAAGATTGTTTCTGAAATTGTTAAAGAAGAGTTAAATAAATAAATTATTTTACTTGATCAACTACTGCCTTAAATGCTGCTGGATGATTCATTGCTAAGTCTGCAAGAACTTTTCTATTTAATTCAATACCGTTTTTATTGATTTTTCCCATAAATTCTGAGTATGACATTCCGTTTAATCTTGCTCCTGCATTAATCCTTTGAATCCATAACCTTCTGAAAACTCTTTTTTTGTTTTTTCTATCTCGATATGCATATTGCATACCTTTTTCTACAGCATTTTTTGCTACTGTATATA
>MDTE01012873.1_pt1 | contig 12822 bp, 17 predicted proteins | sample 811231 | NCBI WGS metagenome assembly MDTE01 (sample SAMN05326651, study PRJNA326480) | marine metagenome | isolation source: seawater | place: Indian Ocean: Red Sea | collected 2010
GGTGGGATATTCATTGGCTTGCTTACAATGTTTGTAGGCTCGCACCCCATCATGATACGATTGCCATACTCACGTTTAAGATGTTCATACAAAACGTCCGCTACTTCCTCATGTTGGAACGCGTGTTGGCAATCATCTTCACTTTCAAAATAGGTCACGCTATCTACTACTTTAGGTTCGCCACCTATTGTTATTACATATGATATTACAAGAGCAGTTACGTATTCAGTAAACATATCAATACCTCTCTAGTCCATAGGCTAGAAATATTAGCACGATATATGTACCGAATATGCAAAGCACTCCGATAAGATCTTCGAGTTGTTGTCGATTTCTTTTCTTCATTTCACTACCTCATTTGAATTGGCAGAGGTCGTAGGAATTGAACCCACGCTTACAAGGTTGGAACTTGTCGTGCTACCATTACACCAGACCCCTATAAATAGTTTACTCGTTGTACGCATAGTCAAAGTCATGTGCGTACTGGATAGCGTCGTTGAGCGTGGCAGATCTGAAGATAGGAACGTCGTGTCTACCTTTCATGCAGACTAACCACGCATTGCCCAAAGATGTAATCGTATACTTCTTGAGAATATCCTCGTGCTTGTTGGTTGCAGTTTCGGATACGCTACGTGCGATTGCTCTATCTTGCTTGTCAGCAGATGATAATTTTCTGTGCCAGTTGCATGATACTTTAGGCGATGGCTTTTGATAATTATGATAAGACTTCATTAGTACCTCCAATAGTATGTGACGTTCATAAGAGTTATGACGCTCATTATGACGTTTCGATTTGTTTAAGTTATTGAGTTCGTTAGCTTATGACGTTATGACGCTCATTGAGAGAGACATAACATAAGCGGTCGTATACACGTTAACCATGCACACTTTGAAATATCTGATTATACTTTATATTAACGTCATAACGTCATAACGTCATAAAGGTACACTCAAGTGATTGTTTTTATTGAGTTTCCCAATATGACGTTTTACATGACGTTTCGCATGACGTCACTTAAGCGGCAAGTTCAAGTTTTGCTTTTTCCTTGTACTTTGAAAGCTCCTTGATCATAGCGTCGAGATGATCTGGCTGTGCTTTGTACTGTCGAGCCGCCCAAACCTTGACGTCGAATTCTTTCTTCTCAGTCTCAGCTTTAGGTGGGTCAATGTGCCATTGTGGAACGTCTGTGAAAAGGTACAAGCAGAAATCGTGTGCGTCTGCAAACTTTTCTTCTGCTTCTTTTCTAGCGTTTTTGTTCACAGTGTACTGGTTCTTTTGCTTGTTCCAAGTGACCAACCCGTTGTCCTTTATCCAACGCTTGATACGTTGTTGGTTGATGCCATTGGTTGCTTGCAACAACCTTGTAAAGAATGTTGCGTCGCCGTCTTTCAGTACATACCCAGCTGCATTGCAGAGTACTTCGTGAACATTGTTTCTGATAGCTTCAGATGACTTTCTGATGCCACCAATTTTGATACCCATTTGCTTTGATGTAAGCATACTTTTCTCCATTGTTTGTTAAAGGGTTGTGGTACTACACACTCACAGAATGTGCAGTATGTAACCCTTCGGTTACGAGCCCGCCGAAACTAAACGCCGAGGTATCCCTCGCTTAATCGGTTAGGACGTTCCATAACTTGCATACATGGTATGGCTACGCTACCCTATCGCTCCTACTAAAGACCCTTCACCTTCTGTCACCCGACGACTTGCCAAGTCGCTACGTAGCTCACCACTACCGCCGTGACGTCTCCCCTCAGCCCGCGAGGGAATACGTGCATTACGTGTTACCGCTTTGCATATACCCACTACCGCGAGAGGTTACCTGCCTATAGAGATACCTTAATTCCAAGTTGTCTGCTCTTGCTGACTTCCGTGAGGGCTTTTAATCTCTACACCTATGGGAAAAGGGTAATGGTAGGGGGGAGGGGACGGGGGGCAGCCCCCCCTGGCCCAGCCCTTATGTATCCCGTTCATCGCAACCCCTGTTTTTTCTATTGTTCCCCTTTTGTTCTTCGTCATGCTGTTAGTTGACCAAAAGCAGCGCATCTGTTAACGTGTGGTTATGACAGAACGTGTTAACCATGTGATAGACCCTACGAAAGTCCATGAACCTATCTTGACTCCCACTGAGCTAGCCAAGATCGAGGAAGATCCGTCTCTAATGGAGACAGTCGCGCGCCTATTAGGGGCGGTGAACCTTGATAATCTTTTTAGAACTATGCAAAGTCCGGAGGTGAACCCTACTGCTCGTATAGAATTTCAAAAGTTATTGAATAAAATGGGCAGATTAGAACCTGACAGCAAAGCCGAAGTCGCTGGAGCGGGCCCGCAGGTGGTAATCAACATCACACGCGCCAAAGATCAGGAAGATGCCATAACAATTGAGGGTCAGGCTATAGACGATGGCTCATGAAATCAATTTTGAGGTCATAAAGAGCCTCGACGAGTTCTTTTATAGTGAAAAATTCATCTCGTTGGCGGTCGGGCCCGTAGGATCGACGAAAACTACAGCCGGAATCATGAAAATACTGCATCATGCGGCTAGAATGGCCCCATGTAAGGACGGAATACGCCGTTCTAGGGCAATTTGGGTGCGAAATACGCGTGAACAGCTGCGAGATACGTCTATTCCGGACTTTTTGAAGTGGATTCCTGACGGAATTATGGGTAGTTTTCTTAAAACTGAGTACAAATTTATCATAAAAGTGGGTGAAATTGAGTGCGAAGTGCTGTTTAGAGGGCTAGATGACGCCAATGATGTGCGTAGATTGCTGTCTTTACAGGCTAGTTTCTTCATTTTTGACGAATTTAGGGAGATTCATCCCGATATTTACAACGCTGCACAGGGTAGAATAGGGCGATATCCGGACAAAATGATGAATGGAGTGGGGTGTCAGACTGATAATGGAGTGCCAAATATGCACCTTTGGGGCATGACAAACCCCCCTGATATGGACACATATTGGGAAGATTTGCTCACAGACCCCCCTGAAAACGTCCATGTGACCCTACAACCGAGCGGAATGAGCCCTGAAGCAGACTGGGTTAAGTATTTACCTGATGATTACTACGATAATCTGTCTCAAGGTAAGACGGAAGACTGGGTGGATGTGTATATACACGCCCAGTTTGGTAAGTCTTTAAGTGGACAACCCGTATTTAGATCATTCGACAGATCAGTGCACGTGGCAGACGACGAGCTCAAACCAATGTTTACAGACAGCCCACTGATAATAGGTGTCGACGCCGGACTGACGCCTGCTGCAGTAATCGGCAACGTTGCATACGACGGGCGCCTGATAGTTTACGATTCACTTATCTCTGATGGCATGGGTGCGTTACGATTTGTTAGAGAAAGACTGAAACCTCTGCTGGCTAACAAATATGGAGGGCGAAAAGCTGTGGTTATAATCGACCCCGCTGCGTTTCAGCGTGTACAGACCGACGAACGTACGGTAGCTGACATCTACAAGAACGAAGGATTTAGTATACGTCCTGCAAGAACAAATGCTGTTGCCGCTAGAATATCTGCGGTCGACAAATACCTCACACGTGTGGTCGATGGCAAGTATGGGTTCATTGCTTGCCCTATTAATGCTGGCAATTTGATACAGGCTCTTGCAGGAAAATATCGTTACAAAATAAATACGAAGGGGGTACGTGATGAGAAGCCAGAAAAATCCCACCCGTGGTCTGACATAGCTGATGCGTTTCAGTATATGTGTCTACACGCAGACGGCGGAGAGGTTTTTGGCGCTATGAGTTTTAATGTACAGAGAAAGGAAGTCGTTAAGGTGTCAGCTGCAGGGTGGACATAATCTGTTGACGCGTTATCGGTTTGATGATATTTGTAGTGAAGACTGTGATATTTATTTTAGTGCTAATGAAAGGATCGGAAGTAGTGGACGAAGGAATAGTTGGCAACTATCAGACGTGTTCATGGCACGTCTCTAAAATTAATGTCGCAGGAAACAACAGTCCATACTCAGCTTATTGCCGACCAGAATTAACAGACATTAAAGAAGAAGAATGAACCTTGGCCCCTCTATAATACCTGTTGCGCGTTCTAGTGATATAGAAGCAGAGGCGCAACGTCAGGCTGACATGAGTCAGAATACGCCTATGGTTCAAGGTCTAGCATCTCATACGCGACATCGTTGGGAGATGATGCGGGAACACTTTAGAGATGAGCTGGAAGATAGACTAATAGATTGTCTCCGTGCGCGAAACATGGAGTACGATCCTAATAAATTAGCTGAAATACGAGAACATGGGGGCTCAGAAATTTTTATGGGTATCGTAAGCACAAAGTGTCGTACAGCGACAGCTTGGCTTAGGGATACACTTTTAGGACAGGGTAATGATAAACCTTGGTCACTTTCTGCTACACCAATACCTGAAGTACCACCTGATGTTGCGCAGATGATGCAAAACATAATGCGTCAAAATTTGATGCAGTATTACTCAGCCGGTAATGTACCGCCAACACCAGAGGAGCTAAAAGAATTAGCTAGCGGTATGAAAGATACGGCTATGCGAGCTATGAAGTTTGAAGCAGAAAAACGTGTTGAGCGCATGGAAAAAAAGATGGAAGATCAAATGACAGAAGGTGGGTACACCAAAGCGTTATTTGAATTTACCAACGATATTGCGACCTTTCCGTATGCAATCATGAAAGGGCCTACTCCACGAAAACGAAAAACAATGAAATACGTTGAAGGGGGATTAGGAGTTGTAGAAGTAATTCGTGATGAATGGGAACGAGTTGACCCATTCAAATTTTATTGGTGTCCTTGGGGCGATGATATACAAAACATGCCCGTAATTGAAGTACATCATCTTACTCGTGAAGACGTAGAAAACATGATTGGTGTAGAAGGATATGACGAAGCAGCTGTTCGCTCAATTCTTATTGATTTTGGTGCTGGAGGAATGAGTTGGCTAGAGGAAGAGCATCAGGAGTATGAAGATGTAACAAGTGTTGATATGGATGAAGCTAGCTCAGATGTAGTTGCAGCAATACAATTGTGGGATACTATACCCGGAGATCTATTGTTAGATTGGGGGTTATCTGAAACAGAAATTCCTGACCCACAAAAATCTTATCCTTGTGAAGTATGGATGGTGAATAATACTGTCATTCGTGCTGTTTTGAATTATGACCCTCTTGGTCGTAAACCCTACTACGTTACCTCGTTCGAGAAAGTTCCAGGTCGCCTAGACGGTAACGGAGTCGCTGACTTGTGTATGGACGCTCAGAATATGTGTAATGCTGCTGCCAGAGCACTTGCAAACAATATGGGTATATCTTCCGGCCCTCAAGTTGGTGTAAATATCAGTCGTCTCCCTCCGGGCGAGGACATCACACAGATGCACCCTTGGAAAATCTGGCAGTTTCAAGCTTCTGATTACAACGATTCCTCGCCCCCAATGACATTTTTTCAGCCAAATTCTAATGCTGCAGAGCTCTTAGGAGTGTTTGATAAGTTTATGAATTTAGCTGATGAGGTGTCTGGTATACCCAAATATATGACAGGCTCCCATGTGCCGGGTGCAGGACGAACTTCGTCTGGTCTGTCAATGCTTATGAGCAATGCAGGGAAATCTATCAAGCAGGTTATAAGTAATATTGATTTTGACGTTTTACGTCCAATGCTCGAGCGACAATACCAAAGAAACCTCAGATATGCTGACGATCCTGATCTTATCGGTGACGTACAGATACTAGCGCGGGGCGCTATGTCTCTGGTGGTTAAAGAAACAGAAGCTGTACGTAAAAACGAGTTCTTGCGTCTTGTACTGGAAAGTCCAATCGCACAACAAATTGTTGGTCTTCCGGGCACTGCAGAGCTCATGCGTGATATGGCAGGTAATCTTAATACAAACGTTGATCGTCTTGTTCCATCCCGTGAAGATGTTCAAAAACAACAAGAGCTTGTTCAACAGCAACAGATGATGCTACAACAAATGCAAGCTCAAGCAGCCCAAGAAAACTTGCAGGAAGATGGTACACCTCAAGGTGGGCGTCAAGAAAATTTAGTTAGCCCTAGGCCAAATGGACAATAACACCGAAGAAATAATTAAAATTTACGAAGAAGCGTTAAACGAAATAAAGGGCATAGCTCATGTTTCTGAGGGTAGAGCTGCTGCATTTTATGGAATGCTTGCAGAAAACGCTCTTAAGAAAGCAAAAGAGCTAAATATACAACCTGTTGACACGATATAACATATTTAGTATTCTTGCCCCATGATTGACTTGAATCTTTGTGACCAGCAGCAAGTAAATGCGCTGCTAAGAATAAAAGAAACAGGTGATACCGCTCTAAGAGCGTTGCTTGAAGAGCAAATTAAAAAAACCGTTTCGCGGTTAATACAAGCAGATGACATGGCTACGATCCACCGTCTGCAAGGTCGCTGCGAAGCATTTAAAGATTTACTGAAGGCAATTGACGATTCGCCTAAAGTAGCAAACCGCTCGTAAGAGCAAGACGAAGCAGACCAAAGACGGGCGCAGCTTACCTTCGGGCGCTGCAAAACAGAGTTGGAGCTTTAAGGAGAAAAATATGGCGTTACCAAAACAGGTACAGAAACAATTAGACGAAGTTGAAGAGCTCGAGAAAGCGTTACAAGCCCAATCTGACTCTAAAACAGAAGAAACTACTTTTGAAGAAGAGATCAAACCGGATACTGAAACAAAATCTGGAACAAAAGCAGAGGCTAAACAAACTGAATCTGAAGAAGTAAAGCCAGCTGACACGTCACCAACGGGCGTAGAGGACGATTTTAAGCAGAAGTACAATACTCTCAAAGGTAAGTACGACGCTGAAGTTCCTCGGTTGCATCAACAAGTGAAGCAATTAACCGATGAATTAAGCGCTTTCCGCAAGGAAATGACTGCAAAGAAAGAAGAGCCGACAAAGCCGAAGGAGAAAGTCAGTTTAGTGACCGACGCAGATCGAGAAGAGTTTGGCGAAGATTTGTTGAACGTCCAACGTAAAGTTGCTCAAGAAGTTGCTCAGGATTATGAGGAAAAGCTAGAACAACAAAACTCAGTTATCAAAGCTCTGCAAGAAAAAATTGCAGAAACTGGTAATCAAGTTGGAGAAACTCAGTTCAGTCAGAGGCTAATGAATTTAGTTCCTGATTTTGCTGATGTTGATAATGATGAACGTTGGATAGCGTGGTTAAATGAACATGACCCTATGTTAAGAGCCCCGCGAAGAGTTCAAGCTCAGGAAGCGTTTAATAAAGGCGATGCAGAAGCCATAGCTGATTATGTTAAGCTTTGGAAAGCATCATTACCTGAAACATTAGACGAACCTGAAAAACCCGTAGCTAAACAAGAACTTGAGAAGCAGGTCGCGCCAAATCGGAGTGCTAACTCTGTAAAAGCGCCCGTAACTCCAACTGGCAAAATCTACTCTGCAAGAGATATGGATAATGCTTGGACAAAAGTTCGGACGTTAAATACAAGAGGAAAGTATGAAGATGCGGCAAAACTTGAAGCGGAATTGACTGCTGCATATATGGAAAATCGCGTTAAGGCTTAGTCTTAACGAGTTAACTGGAAAGCAGCTGTCTCAACACTAACTTTTAAAGGAGGCCCAAAATGGCTGCTGTATTCCCCGTCGTAGGCTCAGGCGCATTCGACACAAACCCGTCGTATTCATCGACATTTATTCCTCAGCTTTGGTCGCAGAAGCTGAATGCAAAATTCTATGCGAACACCATGATGACTGAAATCGCTAACACTGATTGGGAAGGCGAAATTCAAAATCAGGGTGACACAATCACAATTCGTACTGCCCCATCAATCACTATCAATGATTACACTGGTGCTGGTATGACACTAAGTGATGAGGTTCCAACACCTATTACCGTTGATATGCAAATCAACCAAGGTAAATACTTTAGTGTTCAGGTTAATGATGTGCTTGCTTATCAAGCCGACATGGATCTTATGAACATGTTTACCGAGGACGCTGCAAAACAACTTAAAATTGCAATCGAGAACGAAGTATTTTTTCAATACTTTGTAACCGAAGGTGCAGCAGCAGCGAACAAAGGTACTACTGCAGGTGCAAAATCAGGAGCTTATAACTTAGGGTCAGATACTGCGCCGATTGATCAGGCAACTCCAAAAAATGTACTAAACACTATCCTTAAAATGTCTGCTGCTCTTGATGAGCAGAGCGTTCCAGAGGACGGTCGTTGGTTAATTATGAGTCCGCAGGATCGTCATCTTCTTATGCAGACTGATATTGCACAAGCTTACTTTACTGGTGATGCAGCTAGCACCATCAGAACAGGTAAAGTTGGTATGCTAGACAGATTTACTGTTTACGTATCTAACCTTCTTCCAAAAGGGACAACTAGTAAGGCCCTTGTCAATGGTTTAACAGCAACATCAGCTGGTGCATCACTTTCTAATGCTAAACCTAGACGAATGATGGTAGCAGGTACTTCAGCTGCTTGTTCATTTGCTTCGCAAATCAGTAAAACTGAACAGCTTCGTAACCAAACTGACTTTGGTGACAAAGTTAGAGGACTAGCGGTATATGGCCGAAAAGTCCTTAAAAATGAGGCTTTAGTTACTGCGTTAGTAGGTGATCCTTCCTAACAACAAAGGGGGGCCTAACGGCCCCCTACTTTTATTGGAGATTTGTGATGGATGTATACCAACTACTTAAAAAACTTAATGGTGAAATAGTTAGTAATAAAGCAATAGTTATAATTGATGGCGAACCTGTTGAGGTTGGAGGTATTGTAGATAATGAGTTTAAGCTAAACGAAAAAGGCTTAGAGTTAGCAGGAGCTAATGAAGACTCTAAACCTGAAAAAAGAATACGAGCTCGTAATAAAGATGGAACTCTAAAAGCAGATGATCCTTCTACGCCTGATATAAATGAAGCTTGGGAAGATGGCGACATTTAAAGTAATAGATATAATTTCACGCGTTGAATCTATCTTACAAGATACGGGCGTACGTTGGCCTCGTGTAGAACTTCAGAGTTGGCTAAACGAGTCCTACTTAAGTATTGTTCTTTTAAGACCTGATGCAAACGCAAAGTGTGCAACATTTACATGTGCAGCTGGGACAAAACAAGAGTTAACTGCCTCAAGCGGGGGATTTCCTTCAGCCCTACGTTTGCTTGACATAACTCGAAATGTTAAAACTGGATCACTTAGAAAAGTGGTCAGGGTTGTTGATCGAGCTGTCTTAGATGATCAGCGTCCCAGCTGGCATACTGAGACACAGACAGATAACATACAGCATTACACTTATGATCCTAGAATACCAAAAGAGTTTTATGTATACCCTCCAGCTACTTCTTCGGCTCAGTTAGAAGTTATTTATACTGATGCTCCGGGAGCACATGCTTTAACTGAAAGTCAGTTAGACCCAGCGAATAATAATACTACAGTAATACTGTTAGACGATATATACTTAAGCCCAATTACAGATTGGATACTATATCGTGCTTATTCAAAAGATGCAGAATATGGAGCAAACGAAGCTCGTGCTGCTGCTTCGTATCAGGCTTTCAATGCTGCAATTGGTGTTAAAACACAGGCAGATGCAGCTGTTACACCAACAACAGGGAGGGCAGTAGCGTAATGGCAACGGTTTTATGGGATCAACTTTACCCTTATATACAACCTTATGTTCCGGGGTGCCCCGAGATTGTTATGGAATCTCACTTGCAAGAAGCTGCAGCAAAATTTCTTCAGCGCAGTGAAATATGGCGTTTTGATATTGAAAAAGATTTTGCAGTCAAAAATGTTGCAGATTATGCTATATTTTTGCCGTCTAACGAAGCTGTACTAGAAAATGTATATGAAATAGTGCTTGATGGTAGGTGTATTCCTCGTATTACAGACAGACATATAACTACTACTGCATTTAATGAAAAAGGATGTCCTAAGTATTACGCAATATACCAAGATGCTTCTATAAAATTTTACCCTACTCCTGATAAAAAGTATGAGTTTACAGGTACTGGTGTTTTAAAAACAAAACTTACGGCAACAGGCATAGAAGATTGGATTTACCAGACTTATGGTCGCTGTATTGCTTATGGAGCTATTGGTATGTTGACTTCAATACCAAACAAAGAATGGACAAGTCCAGAGCTATCAATCTACTATCAGACAGAGTTTAAGAAGGACGCAGACGCTGCAAAACGACGAGATTATCGTCGTGTTGGAACACGTGTTCGCGGCCCAAACTTTACTGGTAGTGCAACAAAGAGGGCGGCATACTAATGAGCACTTCATTCAATTATGTTCAAGGTGACACAGGCCCACAAATAAAATTAACTTTTACGGATGAAGATACCAACACAGCTTCTGATCTAACAGGTGCAACAGTCACACTTCATTTTAGGGCTGCTGGAGAATCTACAGTATTATTTTCTCGACAAGCATATATAAACCCAGATACTTCAACTTCAGGTATTGCAGTTATTCAATGGCAGGCTAGTGATCTTAATCAAGAGCCGGGTACGTATGAGGGTGAAATAGAAATTGTCAGGTCTACAGGACTACGAGAAACAATTTTTGAGATTCTTAAATTTAGAATACGAGAGGATTTTGCATGAAGATAAAATCAGCAGTATTTCTAAACGCGCTTAACGTAGCTTTTACTCAACTTAAAACTAAGATGACGACTGCGCAAATTGCTAAACTAAAGATGAAAGCAGAACAAGGAAACTTTCTACTATTTAGTGAGCTTGCTAGCACTGTGGCGGCTGCTGACGGTGTGGGTAGTGTTGATGGAGCGTTATTACATTTCTTCAAAACACTTACTGATAGTACTGCTCTGGCAGAAGATGCGGTTTTGGCTTTTAATAAAGGACTATCTGAAACTATTGGTGTAGCTGAAGCAAATATTATGTCTTATGGAAAACCTCTTGCAGATTCAGCTGTTGTTGCAGAATTAATTTCTAAAGAGGTTCCTAAATCATTTGCAGATAGTTTTTCAATTGCTGAAGATGCAGCTTCTCTTGAGTTAGGTAAAATTTTTAATGAATCACCTTCAGTAACTGATGTTTTAAGACCATCAACAAGTAAAGGTTTGAGTGAAACGCCTGCTCTCACAGATGCAATTACTGCTAGAGCTCTTACAAAAGCACTTGCTAACAGTGTTGATGCAACAGACGACGTCGACGGTGAAGCCTCAATATTAGACGACCAAGAAATGCAGTTCGTAAAGATTACAACAAATGTTGCAACTGTTTCAGAAGTTATTGCGATAGCAACTACTTTCAACAGAGCATTTGGAGATAGTTTCGGAGTGACCGATGGAGACGTTTTGGCTTTTGGAAAACGACCATCAAATACGGCCTCGATGACCGACGCGGGGTCTTTAAGAAGTCAGGGTTATTGTGACTTCACATACTTTCAGGAAGATTACGTCGGCGCTTCCCGAACCTTTTAGGAGATCGTTATGATAAATGAAAATTTAAAGCTCTCCGGTCAGCTTAACATCGTCCTAAAGGACAAGGCCGGAAACGTTAAAGATGAGAGGGAAGTAAAAAACCTTGTTGTCAACAAAGGTTTGGAGTACATAGCCTCCCGTATGAAAGATGCTTCTAAAAGCGTCATGTCACATATGGGGTTGGGTTCTGGAACAACAGCCGCAGCAGCTTCTCAAACTGATTTGGTAACTTTATTAGGATCAAGAGAAGCACTTGATAGCACAACAATTTCAGGCTCGAACAACGAAAAAGTTGTTTACGTATCTGCTTTTGAAGCAGGTGATGCAACTGGTGCAGTAACTGAAGCAGGTATATTTAATGCGGCTTCTGGTGGTGACATGCTCTGCCGAACTGTATTTAGTGTTGTTAATAAAGCCGCTGATGATACAATGTCTGTGACTTGGACAATAACATTGTCAGCAAGTTAATAGGAAAGGGGTAAATCATGGCTACTATTGTAACAAGATCGGGCAAAGGTTCGCCCCTAACTAACAATGAAGTAGATGCAAACTTTACAAATCTTAACTCGGATAAAGTCGAAACAAGCACGATAAGCACTTTTGGTGCTTCTTTAATTGACGACGCAGACGCAGCTGCAGCTAGAACAACTTTAGGAGTAACCACAGGTATATCAAATGGGAACTTCTTGGTTGCAACTAGCGGAGTTGCCGATGACGACTTTCTTCGAGTAAATGGAACGAGCATTGAGGGCAGAAGTGCATCAGAAGTTGCTGACGATATAGGATCGGCGACTAAGGGTTTTGCTACCGCAATGGCGATCGCATTGTAGAGGAGGTTGAATGGCACAAGATTTTGAAAGAGACAAACAGCGGAATGTAGGAACAAGTGCTGTAACTCTACGTACAGCAAACTCAGATGATGCTATTGTAGGGATCAACGTAGCTAATGTTATATCGAGTCAAATAACTATAGATGTCTTTATTAACGATGGGGCTAATGATTTTTATATTGTAAAGAATGCACCGATACCTTCAGGTTCAGCTTTGCAAGTATTAGACGGGGGTGCAAAAATTGTGCTACAAAACAATGATGTACTTAAGGTAAAAAGTAACACAGCAAGTAGTGCAGATGTTTGGGTGTCTGCGGTTGATGCAATTAGTACGTAGGAGACGTAATGCCACATATAGGTAATCAAATCGGTTCTAGTTTTTCATCAAGACCCGCTACACAAGAGTTCAACGGAGATGGCTCTACAACGATCTTTACGTTAAACCAGACTGTAGCCCAAGAGGATATCGTAGTAAGCGTTGACGGTGTAATACAGGAGAGTGTAGACGCATTTACTGTACCAAATGGGACAAGTCTTACATTTACAGA
>MDTE01135459.1_pt1 | contig 12821 bp, 10 predicted proteins | sample 811231 | NCBI WGS metagenome assembly MDTE01 (sample SAMN05326651, study PRJNA326480) | marine metagenome | isolation source: seawater | place: Indian Ocean: Red Sea | collected 2010
AAGCTACCAGTGCCGCCAAGGCCGCCGTCATCGCATATCGCAAAATTGCCACTCTCATCCCGCTGCCCTCTTCAATGCGACGCGGATGAGGTCGCCCTCGCCCGCATCCTCGCCCAGTTCGCCCTGCGCCGCGGCCACCGCGCGCGCGGCCACGGCGGGTTTGAAGCCGAGGTTTTCGAGCGCGCTCACCGCATCGGCGCTGGCACTGCCCGCGGGGGTCACGGCGACACCCTCGGCGCCGACCATCCCGCCGCCCGGCAGCGCGCCGGCCTTGTCCTTCAGTTCGTTGACGATGCGCCCCGCCAGCTTCGGCCCGACACCGTTTGCGCGCGCGATCATCGCCGCGTCGCCGTTCGAGCAGGCCGCCTGCACCTCGCCCGTCGAAAGCGCGGAGAGGATCGCCAGCGCCACCTTGCTGCCGACACCCTGTACCTGGGTAAGCAGGCGGAACCAGTCCCGCTCGGCGGCCTCGGCGAAACCCAGCAGGCGCATATCGGTCTCGCTCACCTGCAAATCGGTATAGAGTGTGCAGGTCCCGCCCACCTCGCCCAGCGCGGCGAGCGTCTTGGTCGAGCAATGGACGAGATAGCCGACGCCCGACACGTCGATCACCGCCCAGTCGGCGCCGGTTTCGTCGAGCAATCCCTTGAGCTTTGCAATCATGGTTTGTTCCTGCCCGACATTGGGCGCCTTGACCAGTCCGGCGGCCGAATTATCGCCAGCGCCTGCCCCGGCCGGGTCCGGGTGACAAAGGCGACACCCCGTCACCCAATCGATTCATGGCACAAACCCCTGATTTTACGGCGCAATATCGCTCCAGGACCAGGGTGACACATTGCGGGCACCCCGCCCCCCCTTTCTCACTCCCCATTCCTATCGCAGACTTTCGGCCCTGTAGGAAAATCTCGGCTTCACCCCGCCCCAAAAAAGGCAAAGTGGACAGGCCCGGCCGCTTGGGACAAGACAGGCGCATGAGCTGGAATACATTCGGACGGACCCTGCGCTTTACCACCTGGGGCGAAAGCCATGGCCCCGCGATCGGCGCGGTGGTCGACGGGTGCCCGCCGGGGATCGCATTGTCCGAAAGCGACATCCAGCCCTTCCTCGACGCACGGAAGCCGGGGCAGAACAAGTTCACCACCCAGCGCCAGGAACCGGATGCGGTCCGCATCCTGTCGGGCGTGTTCGAGAGCAAGACCACGGGCACGCCGATCAGCCTGTTGATCGAGAACACCGACCAGCGATCGAAGGACTATTCCGAGATCGCGAAATCCTATCGACCGGGCCATGCCGACTATGCCTATGACGCGAAATACGGCTTCCGCGACTATCGCGGCGGCGGGCGCAGTTCGGCGCGCGAGACGGCGATGCGCGTGGCGGCGGGCGCCGTGGCGAGGCTGGTCATCGCCGAGGTAAGCATCGTCGCCTATGTCGCGGAAATCGGCGGTGACCGGATCGACCTCGCGAATTTCGACCGCGAGGAAATCGTACGCAATCCCTTCTGGTGCCCCGACGCACAGGCCGCATTGCGCTGGGAAAGGCTGGTCGACGAGGCGCGCAAGGCGGGGTCATCGCTGGGCGCGGTGGTCGAATGCGTGGCCGAAGGTGTGCCGGCGGGCTGGGGCGCACCCGTCTATGCCAAGCTCGACAGCGATCTGGCGGCGGGCATGATGAGCATCAACGCAGTCAAAGGGGTCGAGATTGGGGACGGTTTCGAGGCCGCGCGGCTGACCGGCGAACAGAACGCCGACCCGATGCGGCCCTCCTTAAACGATGGGGGCAATGACGGCCCCCGTTTCGAGGCCAACCATGCAGGCGGGATCGCGGGCGGCATCTCGACCGGCCAGCCGGTGACCTGCCGCGTGGCCTTCAAGCCGACCAGCTCGATCCTCACCCCTGTCGCCAGCGTGACCCGCGACGGCGAGGCAATCGAAGTGCGTACCAAGGGCCGCCACGATCCGTGCGTCGGTATCCGCGGAACACCCGTGGTCGAAGCGATGATGGCGCTGGTGCTGGCCGATCACAAGCTGCTCCACCGCGCGCAGTGCGGGCAGGGGTGAGAGCCCGCAATCATAGCATATTAACCGTATTTTTTAGAGCCTGCCTTAGTGGTGGTCGTTCGATGAGACCGCTACTGATCCTGTTTCTCTTCGCGATCAGCCTTGCCGCGCCCACCAGCGCTTCCGTTCAGGCTGGCGTGGAGAATTGCATTGCCGCGCTACCCGTAGCGAAAGGCGCGCCAGGAGCCGAGGCCTTCGCGCAGGATTGGCGATGCGATGGCGAAACGGTTTCGCTCGACAATGAACGGATTTTTTTGCGCATCGATGCCGGGCCAACGCATGGCGGTACGCGCTTCGTTACGGCCCAACGCGGAGTTTTCGAGCGGATCCATGTGGTGACGCGGGATACTGATGGGCGTATTCGCAGCCGGTCCTGGAAGATCGATGATCTCACACCGGTCGTCGGCACCGACCTCTTCAAGCTGCCGACCCCACCGGGCAGAGATGTGGTTGTGGCTATCGACCGACTAGGCGATCCGCGTGTGGTGACAACCGCCCGTCTGGTCGATCGCGATCCCGCCGCCGAGCCCGGGCTCGACAATCTCGTTCTTTTGATTGCCGCTCTGGCTGGCATGCTCGTCATGCCGTTGATCTTCGGAATGGCGGTCTATCAGGTGCTCCGGCAGAAATTCGTATTCTGGCATTTCGCCACCGCAACGACCCTGCTCGCCACGGTTCTTATCAATTCGGGTCTTTTATCGAAGATTGCGGGAGTGCCGATGGGCCTTCTCGTCCGCATGGCGCTGGCCGACACCGGCTTCACGGTTGCAGCGACCCTGATTTTCGCCACCCATTTCGTCGAGCGAGACGCCGTACCCCCTCGCTTGCGAAAACTGGCCATCATCTTCGCGGGCTGGGCGCTGTTCATTAGCGTCGCCAATGCGGTATTTCCGCTGGCCGCGCCGAACTGGCAATTCCAAGCTTACCATATGGGTTTCGTCCCCATCCTGGCGTTTCTCGTCGTGTATCTCGCGACCGCCGCGCGGCGGGGCAGCCGATACGTCTGGTATCTGATAGTCGGCCTCGCTCCGCTCATGCTGCTTGGCGGCTGGCGCCTTCTGGGACAGCTAAGCCCGATCGGCGCGCAGTATGATACGACATTGTTCTTTTATATCGGATGCGTGTTCGAAGAAGTCGCCGTCACTCTTGGCGTTGCCGATCGTCTTCTGACATTGCGGCGTGAAAGGGACCTGGCGATTGTCCGTGCCGATGAACTCGACGAGGTGAGCCGACACGACAGCCTCACTGGGCTCCTCAACCGGCGTGCGCTCGACGATAAGAGCGAACCGATTGTCGGTTCGTCGGCCATCGCCATACTCGATATCGACTATTTCAAGGCAATCAACGACACCTATGGCCATATCATCGGCGATCGCGTGCTCTGCGCACTCGCCGACGTTCTGCGCACCGAACCGCAGACACGCGCCATACGCTTGGGCGGCGAGGAGTTCCTGATCCAAACAACCCACCGCAGGCCGGAAAAGCAGCTTGCCGATCTTCGTCAAGCCGTCGCGAAGGCTATCGCAAGCGACGTGCCGGAAATCGAATGGCAAGTAACATGCAGCATGGGTGTCATCATTCTCGCCGGGATCGATGCGAATAGCGAACTCGATTACGAGACCTTGTATTCGCGGTGCGATGTCCTTCTTTATCGCGCCAAGGACGAAGGCCGCGACCGCATGGTTGTCGAGCGGTTAGCCTATTTCGAAAGAACCGAATCTTCGGCCATCGTGCGCAAACCTAGGGCGCCAAAGGATGCCGCATGAACCGGGCGGAACGCGATGGCCCTTGCGTCCCGCGCGTTGAATGTCGTACGTTATGCGTCGGGTCTGGGCTGCGTGTAATCGACCGAATCGTCGCAAATACCGTCCTTCTCGCAATCGTTTAGGCCATCGCCGTCCTTATCCCAGCTCGGGTGCATGGTCGGCTCGAGATATTCGGGGCAATAGGTCGCTCCGTATTCCGCTGGTTCGAGACCGGCGGCTTGCGCTTCCTCTTCGCTCGCATAGCGGTTGCCTTCGCCATCGCAGAAGCTGATCTTGCGTTCCGCCAGCGGAGCTTCCGAGCCGGTAACCTGCTCGATATCCGCCTCCGCGATTTCCGTCTCTGCGGTATTCGGGTCGGCATCCTGCTCAGCCTGCTCGCACGCAGCAAGGCCGACCAGCGCCGTGATCGCCATCGAAATTCCCAGTTTCCGCATCATCGAGTTCCTCCTCGTAAACAGGTCGCAGCCTTCACGTCATCGTCGGCCCGCATGACAGGTACAACGACCCGTCCATACACGCGTTCCTCCATGGGCGGCTTTGTGGCGGCAACCGCGCGAGCCGAACAGCACAGGATGGAAAATGCACGAACGCGTCCAGATGCAGAGCTTATCGAAGGTTCCATCGATTTGATCGATTATTTCGATCCTCGCAATCGCAACTTATCGCTTTTGTGCATCGCAACAAGGCCTATCTGACCCCCATCAGTTTCAACCCGAACTACGGAGACATTCATGGGTATCATCGGAAGCCAGATCAAACCGTTCACCGCCACTGCGTTCCAGGCCGGCAAGGACTTCTTCGAAGTTACGGACGAAGACGTGAAGGGCAAGTGGGCCGTTTTCTTCTTCTATCCGGCCGACTTCACTTTCGTCTGCCCGACCGAGCTCGAAGACCTCGGCGAGCACTACGAGATGCTCCAGAAGCTCGACGTCGAAGTCTATGGCGTGTCGACCGACACCCACTTCAGCCACAAGGCCTGGCACGACACGAGCGAGAAGATCGGCAAGCTGAACTTCCCCTTCCTGGGCGATCAGAACCACGTTCTGGCGCGCAATTTCGACGTGCTGCGTGAAGGCGCCGGCCTTGCCGATCGGGCGACCTTCGTGGTCGATCCCGATGGCGTCATCCAGCTCGTCGAACAGACCTGCGAAGGTGTCGGCCGCAATGCCAACGAACTGGTACGCAAGATCCGCGCGGCCCAGTATGTGCGCAACAATCCCGGCCAGGTCTGCCCGGCCGCATGGGAAGAAGGCGAAGACACGCTGGCTCCGTCGCTCGACCTCGTCGGCAAGATCTAGGCGTTAAGCCTGATGACAGATCGGGCGCTCTAAGGGCGCCCGCATAAGAGCCCGAGCCAAAAACTCGGGTCGCTGGAAGGCCCGGGGCACCCCCCTCCCCCCTCGCCCCGGGCCTTTTCCCTTCCTCAAGATTTTCGAATCCTTCGTCCCACCCGGAGCCCGGAGTCCGCCCATGCTCGACGCAACCATGACCCAGCAGCTCAAGACCTATCTCGCGAACCTGCGCGAACCGGTCGAACTGGTCGCCTCGCTCGGCGATGACGCCAAAAGCACGCAGACGCGCGAATTGCTCGAAGAAATCGCCGCGCTTCACGACCTTGTGAGCGCGAGTTTCGACGGAACCGATGAGCGCAAGCCCAGCTTCGTCATTCGCCGCGGCGGCGACGCGGAAAAGTGGGTTCGTTTCGCGGGCCTGCCGATGGGTCACGAATTCACCAGCCTTGTGCTGGCCCTGCTATGGGCCGGGGGCCACCCGCCCAAGGTCGATGCCGATCTTCTGGAACAGATCCGCGGACTTGAAGGCGATTACGCTTTCGAAATGTATTTCTCACTGTCGTGCCACAACTGCCCCGACGTGGTGCAGGCGCTGACCCTGATGGCGCTGGAAAACCCGCGCATAACCGCCACGCTGATCGACGGCGGGACCTATCAGGACGAGGTCGATGCACGCGAGGTCATGGCCGTGCCCGCGACCTTCCTGAATGGCGAACCGTTCTACAACGGCAAGATGGAACTGGCCGAAATCCTGGCGAAGCTCGACACGGGCAGCGAAGCGAAAGCGGCAGAGAAACTGTCGGCCAAGGACCCGTTCGAAGTGCTGGTGGTCGGCGGCGGCCCGGCCGGTGCAGCAACCGCCATCTATACCGCGCGCAAGGGCTTTCGCACGGGCATCGCCGCCGAACGTTTCGGCGGGCAATTGCACGATACGCTGGGGATCGAGAACCTGCCCGGCACGGTCTACACCGAAGGTCCCAAACTGGCTGGCGAATTGAAGCGCCATGTGGGCGAATACGACATCGACTTGATGGACCTCGCCAAGGCAGTGAAGCTGATACCTGCCGAGAAGCAAGGCGGTCTGCACACGGTGGAGCTTGGCAATGGTGCGAGCCTCAAGGCGCGCAGCCTGATCCTCGCCACCGGCGCGCGTTGGCGCAATCTCGGCGTTCCCGGCGAAGCGGAATATCGCAATAAGGGCGTGGCCTATTGCCCGCACTGCGATGGTCCGCTGTTCAAAGGGAAGCGCATCGCGGTGATCGGCGGCGGCAATTCGGGCGTCGAGGCGGCGATCGACCTGGCCAAAATCGTCGGCCACGTCACGCTGATCGAATATGACGATCACTTGCGCGCCGACGAGGTGCTGCAAAAGAAGCTACGCAGCATGGCCAATGTCGAGATCGTCACCAGCGGCCAGACGACCGAGATCACCGGCAAGGACGGCAAGGTCGACGGCCTCGTGCTGAAGGACCGCCAGTCGGGCGAAGAGCGCCGCATCGAGCTCGAAGGCGTGTTCGTGCAGATCGGCCTCGTCCCCAATACCGAATGGCTGCAGAGTTCGGGCCTCGAACTCACCAAATTCGGCGAAATCGTCACCGACGAGGAGGGCCGCACCAACCTGCCCGGCGTCTTCGGTGCAGGCGACGTTACCGACGTGCCGTACAAGCAGATCGTGGTTGCCATGGGGGAAGGGTCGAAAGCGGGCCTTTCCGCCTTCGACTACCTCATCCGCACCGAGCCGGCCGAGGACGTCGCGCAAGCCGCTTGATTTTGACACAGATCAGCCACGAAGCGCTGCCATTCCAACGGGATGGCGGCGCTTTTCGCATGTGGAGCGCGGTCCGCCACATCATCGCCTGAGGCAATCAATTCGACGCAATTAATCGATTGGACGAATTAGCGACAAAGGCGCATCATCCTTTCACCGGATTTTCGAATCTAAAGAGAGTGGAGAGAGACGATGGACGCCAAGACAGGTGAAATGAGCGGCTGCCCCTTCCATGGCGATGGCGGGGTGCGTGGCCTGCTGGGCCGTACCAACCGCGATTGGTGGCCCGACAGCCTTCAACTCGAAATCCTCCAGCAGGGCGGCCGCAGTGCCGACCCGATGGGCGAGGATTTCGACTATTGCGAAGCGTTCAACGCGCTCGACTATCAGGCGCTGAAACGCGACCTGACCGATCTGATGACCGACAGCCAGGAATGGTGGCCGGCCGATTACGGCCATTACGGCCCCTTCTTCATCCGCATGGCATGGCACGCGGCGGGCACTTATCGGACCGGCGACGGACGCGGCGGCGCGGGCAGCGGCCAGCAACGCTTCGCCCCGCTCAATAGCTGGCCCGACAATGGCAATCTCGACAAGGCGCGCCGCCTCTTGTGGCCGATCAAGCAGAAATACGGCAAACATATCAGCTGGGCCGACCTCTTCATCCTCACCGGCAATGTCGCGATCGAGTCGATGGGCGGCCCGGTGTTCGGCTTCGGCGGCGGGCGCAAGGACGTGTTCGAGCCTGAAACCGTCTATTGGGGCTCGGAGGAGAAATGGGTCGACGAAGGCGTCGAGACGCGCATTATTCCCGATGAGGGCAAAGCGCTCGAAAACCCGCTCGCGGCGATCCAGATGGGGCTGATCTACGTCAATCCCGAAGGTCCGGGCGGCAATCCGCACGATGCAGAGGGGATGGCGCGCGATATGCGCGAAACCTTTGCCCGCATGGCCATGAACGATGAGGAAACGGTCGCGCTGACGGCAGGCGGCCACGCCTTCGGCAAGGCGCATGGCGCGAAGCCTTCCGATACTTTCGGCAAGGCGCCCGAGGGCGAAAACCTGCACACCATGGGCTTTGGCTGGCTGACCGACCCCGAAGAAATCGGCAAGGGCCATATCACTACATCGGGTATCGAGGGGGCTTGGACGCCCAATCCGACCCAGTGGGGCGGCGACTATTTCCGCCTGTTGTTCAAATACGACTATGAACTGGTCCAGTCGCCCGCCGGCGCGAACCAGTGGCAGCCGATCGATCCGGACCCGGAAGACATGGCACCCGATGCGCGCGATCCGTCCAAGAAGGTCCCGACCATGATGACCACCGCCGACATGGCGCTGAAACGCGACCCGGAATATCGCAAGATCTCCGAGCGCTTCCGCGACGATCAGGCCGCCTTGGACGATGCTTTCGCCCGCGCCTGGTTCAAGCTGTGCCACCGCGACATGGGGCCAAAGGTCCGCTATCTCGGCCCCGAAGTTCCGGCCGAAGACTTGATCTGGCAGGACCCGGTCCCGGCCGGGAAGCAGGCGTCGGACAGCGCGGTCGCCGACTTCAAACGGGCGGTCCTCGATAGCGGCCTCAGCGTCAGCGAACTGGTCAAGGCAGCCTGGGCCTCGGCCTCGACCTATCGCAATTCCGACCATCGCGGCGGCGCCAATGGCGCGCATATCCGCTTCGATGCGCTGAGGAACTGGGCCGTCAACGATCCCGAGGAACTGGGCAAGGTGCTGGCCAAGCTCGACGAGCTGCGCGGCGACATCTCGATGGCCGACGCCATCGTTCTGGGCGGTGCGGCGGCGATCGAAAAGGCGGCGAAGGACGGTGGTTACGACATCACCGTGCCGGTCAGCACCGGCCGCGGCGATGCCAGCGAAGATCAGTTCGACGCCGAAAGCTGGGAACCGCTCGAGCCGTTTGCCGACGGGTTCCGCAACTATCTCAGGACCAAGGCGAGCGTGAAGACCGAAGACATGCTGGTCGACCGGGCGCATCTGCTTGGCCTGTCCATGCCCGAAATGACCGCACTGCTCGGCGGCATGCGGGCACTGGGAGCGGTCAGCAAGCATACGCAGCATGGCAACAGCATCGGCGTCCTCACCGATCGCCCCGGCGTGCTGTCGAACGACTTCTTCACCAACCTGCTCGCCATGGGCACGGTGTGGGAAGTGGTCGATGAGAGCGGAGACGAGGAGTTCGTCGGCAAGTGCCGCCTCAAGGGGGACGTGAAGTGGCACGCCACGCGCACCGACCTCGTCTTCGGATCGAATTCGCAGCTCCGCGCCGTGGCGGAAGTCTATGCCGAAAACGGCAACGAGCGGAAGTTCGTCGACGATTTCGTCAAGGCCTGGACCAAGGTGATGGAAGCCGACCGCTTCGATCTCGAATACGCCAAATATCACTGATCCGGCCCGCCGGTTCGCACGAAACCCCCGGCAGCGATGCCGGGGGTTTTTTGTATTCGCGCGATCCGATCACACCGAACGGCAAAATGTGTCACCAGGCCCGGGACCCGAACCGGCGATCGGCTCGTATGTCTATCGCAATCACACAGAAAGGCGTCGCCCATGTCCGGCACAAAAATCCCCCCCACCACCACCGATGCAGGCATCCCGGTTCAGAGCGACGAGCATTCGCTGACGATCGGTCGCGACGGTCCGATCGTCCTCAACGATCACTATCTCATCGAGCAGATGGCGAACTTCAATCGCGAGCGCATTCCCGAGCGCCAACCGCATGCCAAGGGTTCGGGCGCCTTCGGGTACTTCGAGACGACCGAAGACGTTTCGAAATATACCAAGGCCAAGCTGTTTCAGCCGGGCGTGAAGACCGATGTCGCAATGCGGTTTTCCACCGTGGCGGGCGAACGTGGCAGCCCCGACACCTGGCGCGACCCGCGCGGCTTTTCGGTCAAATTCTATACCGAAGACGGCAATTTCGACATGGTCGGCAACAACACGCCGATCTTTTTCATCCGCGATCCGCTGAAGTTCCAGCACTTCATCCGCAGCCAGAAGCGCCGCGCCGACAATGCCTTACGCGATCACGACATGATGTGGGATTTCTGGACGCTGAGCCCGGAAAGCGCGCATCAGGTGACCTATCTGATGGGCGATCGCGGGGTGCCCAAGAACTGGCGCGAGATGAACGGCTATGGCAGCCATACCTACATGCTCATCAACGAGGATGGCGAGAAGTTCTGGGTCAAATTCCACTTCCACACCGACGTCGGGACGGAAAGCGGCAATGCCCATCTGACGCAGGACGAGGCAGTCGAGAAAGCGGGCGAGGACAGCGACTATCACCGTCGCGACCTGTTCGACGCGATCCACAAAGGCGATTACCCGAGCTGGACGCTCAAATGGCAGATCATGCCCTATGAGGATGCCAAGACCTATCGCATCAATCCGTTCGATCTGACCAAGGTCTGGCCGCATGAGGATTATCCTCTGATCGAAGTCGGCAAGCTGGTGCTCAACGAAAATCCGGTCGATTGGGATACGCAGATCGAACAGCTCACCTTCGAACCCAACAATATGGTCCCCGGCATCGGTCTGTCGCCCGACAAGATGCTGCTGGCTCGCGGCTTTTCCTACGCCGATGCGCATCGCGCGCGGCTGGGCGTGAATTACAAGCAGATTCCGGTGAATTCGGCCAAAAACGCGGAGGTCCATTCCTATTCGCGCGCAGGCGACATGCGGGTGAAGAATGCCGTCGATCCGGTCTATGCCCCCAATTCCTATGGCGGACCGGCGGCCCAGCCCGAAGTGGGCGGCGAAGCGACCTGGCACGCCGATGGCGATATGGTGCGGCAGGCCTACACCCTGCGCGAAGACGATGACGACTGGACACAGGCGGGCATCCTCGTGCGCGACGTGATGGACGATGCGCAGCGCGATCGCTTCGTGTCCAATGTCGCGGGCCATCTGGCCGATGGCGTCAGCGAGAAGGTTCTGGTGCGGGCGTTCGAATATTGGCGCAATGTCGATGCCGCGATTGGCGATCGCATCGAAGAGGCCGTCCGCGACAAAATCGGGGGTAAGTCGAACGCACCGGGCATGGCCAGCGCATTGTCGATTTCCGGTGAGGGCGCGGCGGCGAAGGCCGACGCCGAATGACCCTTCAGCGTTCGCGCCTGAGCACGATGTAGAGTGCACCGTCTCCGCCGTGGCGCTGATGCGCACGGCGGACGGCGGCGATGGCCGAATGGTGGCTCGAGGCAGCCAGCCAGTCGAGCACCTTGGCGCGGATCGCGCCTCTCCGGTCGCTGCGATCCGCCGCAGCGACCGGGCGCGGCTTGCCAGTAATCAGCAGGATCGTGCGCGCGCCCATCGCCCGTGCCTGCGCCACCCCGCTCATCAGCCGGTCATAGGCGGCATCGAGATTGTGGCCATGCAGGTCCAGCGTCAGTTCCGGCTGCAGCCCGCCGGACTTCAGCCGCCGATCCCAGTGCGAATCGAGACCCCGGTCGGGTTGAGTCGGCCGGGTCGGCGGCGGCGGCGCGATGCGGGCCGGCTTCGGCGCGCGCGGCAAGCTTGCCTTTTGGGGCGGTGCGGGCCGGGCGGGCGCTTTCGCCTCATGCGCGGGGCGGGGTTGGACAGGCTTGAGCGGATGCAGCGGCACTGTCGTCGCCGCAACCTTCTCCCATGCAGCGGCCTCTTCCGCCGACAATCCGCGCGGCGCGCTCATCGCCGGGCTTGGAGCCGTTCGATCGTCCCCCGTGGCAGCAGAACCAGCGCCGATCCGCGCGTGCTCATCTCGCCCGCAATCGCGCGCGCATCCCGGCCGTTGCCCCAGAACGTGTCGAACCGATTGGCCCCCTTGATCGCGCCGCCCGTATCCTGCGCGATCCACAGGCCATCGGCGACATCGGTTTCCATATCGAGGAATACCGGGGCTCCATAGGGCACAAATTTCGGGTCGACCGCGACCGAGGCTTCACGGCGGACCGGCACGCCCAGCGAACCCAACGGGCCATCCGAATTCAGCTCGCGGAAGAACACCCAGCTTTTATTGAGGCGCATGATGTCGCGCCCCTCGGCGGGATGGTCGCGAATATAGGCCATGATGCCCTGCATCGAGGTTTCGTAAGGCGTGCCTTCGCCGATCAGACCGCGCTCGCGCATGACGCGCCCGATGCCGACATATTCGCGCCCGTTCTGGCCCGCATAACCGATCCGCATCAGCGAACCGTCGGGCAGGCGCAGCAGACCCGAGCCCTGAATCTGGAGGAAGAAGAACTCTACCGGGTCCGCCGCCCAGGCTATCTCCAGCCCGCGATTTTCCAGCGCGCCGAGTTCGATTTCGGTACGGTCGTAAAAGGGGACGAAGGCCCCACCGGCATTGTAACGCCCGAGGGGGGGCCGCCCTTCGCGCTCGCTTTCAGGCATATCATCGGGCCAGGCCCGCACGAGTTCCGGGGGCACGGCGTAGATGGGCACGTCATAGCCCGGCATGCGGGTGCGGCTACCGCGGATTTCGGGCTCGAAATAGCCGGTGGCGAACGCCGCGCCATCGCCCACACGCGCGGTTTCGAAATAGCTGGTGAAGAAGCGCCGCGCATCGGACACCGGCCACGTTGCCGCGGCTTCGCAGGCGGGGCGCCAGTCTTCGGCAAAGGTCAGCCCGCTCGCATCCTCACGCTTGAGAATCGAGGGGCAGGATTCGATGAAGGATACCAGCGCCGTGCCTGCATCGTCGGGCGCCAACCCCAACGATGCGACATCCGCTCCGCGCTCGATCGGCGCGAAGGCGGCACTGGAGACGGTTCCCGGCGGTAGCGCCACACCCTGGACCGGCCTGGTATCGGGCACCATCCTGACGCAGGCAGCAAGCGCCAGCGTCATCGCGATCACCATCGATTTGTGCATGAACCCTCCCCGTTGCGCGCGGGGCGTCAGCCCTCGTCCGTCTCGTCGAGCACCCAGTTGGGAT
>MDTE01021177.1_pt1 | contig 12820 bp, 8 predicted proteins | sample 811231 | NCBI WGS metagenome assembly MDTE01 (sample SAMN05326651, study PRJNA326480) | marine metagenome | isolation source: seawater | place: Indian Ocean: Red Sea | collected 2010
AAAGAACAGGATCCGTCCGTTACATACCGAAGATCTTGCCGCGAAGGCGTTTGTGGTTCGGACGGGGTTAACATGAACGGTAAAAACGGCCTGGCCTGCATTACGCCCGTCTCTGAGGTCGCCAAAGGCGGCAAACTCAAACTAAGACCGCTCCCGGGCTTGCCCGTGATTCGGGATCTTATCGTGGATATGGAACAGTTCTATGAGAACTACCGCAGAGTCGAGCCTTATCTACAGAACGACAGTTTGCCCCCGACTAAAGAACGACTTCAATCGCCAGAAGATCGCGAAAAATTAGACGGTCTGTATGAATGCATCTTGTGTGCGTGTTGCTCAACCTCCTGCCCCAGTTTCTGGTGGAATCCAGACAAGTTCATAGGGCCGGCTGGGCTGCTTCAGGCTTACCGTTTTATTGCGGATAGTCGGGATACGGCAACCGAAGAAAGACTGTCGAACCTCGAGGATCCTTTCAGCGTATTTCGGTGCCGTGGCATTATGAACTGCGTGAGTGTTTGTCCGAAGGGCCTAAACCCAACCAGAGCGATTGGGCATATAAGAACGATGTTGCTCGATAGAGCGGTCTAAAGTATCGATAGATTCGCAAAATAGTTGGGGCTATCAGGCTTGGTCGGTACAATGTGACTCTTCACTTTGAGTGATAGTCCATGACCCCAAAAACCATGGCCGAGCTTTGGCAAACCAGTCATATCTCTGGCGGCAACAGCGCTTACGTAGAATCAATCTTTGAAGAATTTCTTCAGGACCCGAGCGCCTGCCCCGAACCATGGAAATCTTACTTTGAAAACTTGCCTCAGTTGCAAGTCGATGGTCCCAATGATCTCTCCCATGCAACGGTTCGCGATCATTTCCTCCTCCTAGCAAAGAACCAATCGCGTGTCGTCCCGGCATCGGCATCCTCTGTGTCGGCCCAGCATGAAAGAAAGCAATTCGCCGTTGGTGAATTAATTAACGCCTATCGGAGAAGAGGTCATCTCAAAGCTAATTTAGACCCTCTTGGAATGGCTGAAAAACAAGCAGTGCCATCACTGGAGCTTGCCTTCCACGGTTTGTCCCAAGCCGATATCGACACGCGATTTCAAGTCGGTTCGCTAAGAATGCAGGAGGCCGAAGCGAGTCTTGCGGCAATCATCAATGTTCTAGAGGGAACTTATTGTGGTGCCATCGGTGCAGAGTTCATGCACATTACGGATCAAATCGAGCAAAGTTGGGTTCAAGAGCGGATGGAGACAACACAGACCCGGCCCTACTACGGCGACGGAACCCGACGACGTCTGCTCGATCGTATCTTGGCCGCAGAAGGTTTGGAGCAATATCTCGGTAAAAAATATCCGGGCACCAAACGTTTCGGCCTGGAGGGTGCTGAGACATTCATTTGCTGTTTAGCTGAGTTGATTCATCGTGCCGGTTCAAACGGTGTTAAAGAGACGGTGATCGGTATGGCGCACCGGGGGCGTCTTAACGTGCTTGTCAATCTTTTGGGCAAGGACCCCGGCGAACTGTTCGATGAGTTCGAGGGACGGTATGAAGGAGATGCCTCTTCGTCCGGCGACGTAAAATACCATCAGGGATTTTCCTCCAATCTCATGACGCCTGGCGGAGAAATGCATCTGGCGCTCGGATTCAATCCCAGTCATCTTGAAATTGCTGCACCGGTGATCGAAGGGTCGGTGCGTGCGCGAATGGATCGGAGAGGAGATGCGCAGGGTGATCAAGTATTGGCGATCAATGTTCATGGTGACGCCGCATTCGCAGGCCAAGGTGTGGTGATGGAAACGTTCCAGATGTCGCAGACCCGTGGTTTCTATACGGGTGGTACGATCCACGTCATTATCAATAATCAGATTGGCTACACTACGAGTGAGAGAATCGACGCTCGCTCGACGCACTACTGCACCGAAGTAGCTAAGATGATTCAAGCACCGATTTTTCACGTGAATGCCGATGATCCAGAATCGGTTCTGTTCGTGTCGCAACTAGCGCTCGACTATAGGATGAAATTTCGTAAAGACGTGATCATCGATATCGTTTGCTACCGTCGTAGAGGACACAACGAAGGCGATGAGCCTGCAATCACGCAGCCTTTGATGTACGAAAAAATAAGTGCTCATCCAACTGTTCTTAGTCAATACTCGCAAGCGTTGATTCAGGCGGGCGCAATCGAACTAGCGGAATATGAGCGCAGGATACTGGCTTACAGGGATGCACTTGATGAGGGCAGTGCCGTCGCGTGGGATTATTTGCAGGAACCCGATACGTCCCTGTATGTGGACTGGTCATCCCATCTCAGTGCGAGTCGGATGGATTTAGTGGATACCTCGTTCGAAGCTAGTCGATTCGAAGAACTTGGCTCCGCCTTGCTTGATCTCCCAGCTGCCTTTACGCCTCATCGTCAGGTTAAGCGAATTTTAGATGAGCGTGAGCGAATGAATCGAGGCGAGCAGGCGCTGAACTGGGGATTTGCGGAAAATATGGCCTACGCCACGCTACTGGACCAAGGGTTTCATATACGGTTAACCGGCCAAGATGTGGGCCGAGGAACCTTCGCTCACCGTCATGCGGTACTACATGATCAATCGACGGGCCAAGCGTTGACGCCACTTCAAGGCCTTGGCGTGACTGGAGAATTTAATTTATTTGATTCACTCCTGTCTGAAGAGGCTGTATTGGCTTTCGAATACGGTTATTCGCAAACCAGTCCTCGAACTCTAGTGGTTTGGGAGGCACAGTTTGGGGATTTTGCAAATGGCGCCCAGGTGGTGATCGACCAGTTTATCACCAGCGGCGAACAAAAATGGGGTCGTTTGTCTGGGTTAACCATGCTGTTACCCCACGGTTACGAGGGTGCTGGGCCGGAGCATTCATCTGCGCGGCTGGAACGCTACCTCCAACTATGCGCTGAGCACAACATTCAAGTCTGCGTGCCGAGTACACCAGCTCAGATTTACCATCTCTTGCGGCGCCAGATGCTGAGCCCAGTGAGAAAACCGCTTGTGATTATGTCTCCAAAGAGTCTGCTCCGTCACCCAGAAGCGGTATCGGACAGGACAGAACTTACAGATGGTGGATTCGAAGCGGTATTACCGGATAAGGACGCCAGCAAATCTCCAGATCTGATAGAGCGGCTCGTGCTATGCAGTGGCAAGGTTTACTACGATCTGCTGGAAGCTCGAGCGCTGGCTGATCTTAAAACTGTGGGTATATTGCGGATTGAACAGCTGTATCCTTTCCCAGAGCAGGGTTTGAGCGAAAAACTGACTCCTTACTCAAATATCAAGGAAGTAGTTTGGTGCCAGGAAGAGCCAATGAACCAAGGTGCCTGGTACAGCAGCCAGCACCATATGCGAAGAGTACTTTTAGCGCATTATCCCGATTCGCATTTAGCCTATGCGGGGCGCAAAGCATCAGCGGCAGCTGCGGCCGGACATATGGGTTTGCATACCGAGCAGCAAAAAGCCTTGATTGAGCAGGCGTTAACGGGCGTCGGGGATAGCACCCACGATGGGGTATGAGTCTCATGGCGAGCAATGAAAGGGAGTCAGAGTTTCCGTCGTAATGACTAACCCTCCCTTATGAGGCTCATGATTGCATAAATGGGGGATCAGATACCCTATATCGGCTACTAAAGCTGAACATAGAGAGTTGGCTAAAACAACTAACGGCAAGCATCTGTTCACATGGCGCTGAGGATGAGAATTAACCAGCAGTGGAGATCACTAACGTCAGTGCAGGCATAGGGGCCTGTGCTGGCTTGGATAAACAATAAGTCGCCGATTTCGTGATTAGGCAGCGGGAGTATAGACAGAGATGGAAATTAAAGCGCCAGTGTTTCCTGAATCCATCAATGATGGTGAGGTAGCAACCTGGCATGTCGAGCCAGGGGAACAGGTCTCTCGTGACCAAGTCTTGGTCGATATCGAAACGGATAAAGTTGTCCTAGAGGTCGTAGCGCCGGCCGACGGGGCCGTAACAGAGATCATCAGAGGCGTCGGTGATGTGGTGACTTCAGAGGAGTTGCTGGCGCGCTTTAAAGTCGGTGTCATAACTTCCTCAGAGCAGGAGACTAAGCCAAGTAAAGAGGCGAGCACCCCAGTCAGTGAGACCGTCAACGATGGAGAAGCGGTTTCTCCATCGGCGAGTCCGTCTGCAAGAAAGTTAGCGAAGGAGTCTGGGATTCCGCTTTCGAGCATTGAGGGGAGTGGTAAGGGTGGACTCATCACAAAAGACGATGTACTTCGTGAAGTCGCCGATGCACAAGATATTGGCCAGAAAGACTCTGAATCCGCCGCAAGCACGCGAGTCGAGCCAGGTACATTTCTAGAGACTGAAGCCGATCGAATTGAGCGTCGAGTGCCGATGACTAGACTGCGTGCGACTATTGCAAAACGCATGGTTGAGGCACAGCAAACAGCGGCGATGCTGACAACCTTTAACGAGGTTGATATGACGGGAATTATGGAGCTACGCGCCCAGTACAAGGACGCGTTTCAAGCGGCCCACAATGGAACTCGGCTGGGATTTATGTCCTTTTTTGTCCGAGCATCTACCGAAGCCTTAAAACGCTTTCCAGCTGTGAACGCCTCCATCGATCAGAATGACATTGTGTACCACGGGTATCAGGACATAGGGGTTGCAGTTTCGTCTGATCGAGGGCTCGTGGTGCCTGTGATTCGCGACGCGGATAGCCTTTCGCTTGCGGAAATCGAGGATCAGATCCGCATTTACGGAGAGAGAGCGAGAGACGGGAAGCTAGGCATTGACGAGATGACCGGTGGCACATTCACGATCTCGAACGGTGGTGTCTTTGGGTCACTCCTCTCAACTCCTATTTTGAATCCACCACAAACTGCAGTTTTGGGTATGCACAAGATTCAAGAGAGGCCCGTTGCGCAAAGTGGAGAGGTTGTCATTAGACCCATGATGTATCTCGCTCTCTCTTATGATCATCGATTGATTGATGGACAGGAGGCGGTTCGATTTTTGGTGACTATTAAGGATTTTTTGGAAGAGCCAGCACGAATTTTGCTGGATATCTAGGGGAAGATAATGGAATACGATGTGATTGTGGTGGGTGCAGGCCCCGCTGGTTACCACGCAGCAATCAGGGCAAGTCAGCTGGGCTTGAAAACGGTGTGCATTGACTCGTGGACGGACGACGGCGGCACACCTCTGCCAGGAGGAACTTGTTTGAACGTTGGCTGCATTCCCTCAAAAACATTGCTCGACATATCCCATAAATACGCTAGTGCGCAAGATGAATATTCAGAGTTGGGTATTACTGTCGGTAAGGTCAAGGTCGATGTCGAAAAAATGCAGCAGCGTAAGTCTGAGGTGGTCGGACAACTCACACAAGGGGTTTTGGGGTTGCTTAAGGCGAACAACGTAGAATTTGTTTCAGGTCGAGCAACGGTTACCTCGTCTACAGAAGTCAGCGTTCGGCAGCCAAGTGGTGAGTCTGTGCAACTTAAAGCGGACGCGCTGATCTTGGCCCCTGGATCAACTCCGATTCGGATTCCACCCTGTCCAATCGACGAGGAACTTATCGTCGATTCGACAGGAGCACTAGCGTTTGAGCGAGTGCCAGAGCGGCTGGGAATCATTGGCGCGGGTGTGATTGGATTGGAGCTTGGTAGTGTTTGGCAACGATTAGGCTCCGAAGTTGTCATCCTCGAGGCTTTGCCAGACTTTCTGCCAGCGGTGGATACACAAATTGCTAGGGAAACACTGAAGTTATTTAAAAAGCAGGGACTTGATATACGTCTGGGCACTAGGGTGACTAGGGCCGAGATTAAGGGGCAGAAGAAAAAACAAGTGAGCGTAAGCTTTGAGCGAGATGGAGATGCGAACGTAGAGGTTTTTGATCGTTTGGTTGTTGCAGTGGGAAGGGCTCCTGCGACAGAGGATCTTTTAGCTGATGGATGCGGGATAACCCGATCGGAGCGGGGCGAGATCCATGTGGACGAGAATTGTCACACGGGGGTTGGTAATGTCTACGCGGTAGGTGATGCCGTACGTGGTCCGATGCTGGCTCATAAAGGCATGGAAGAAGGCGTGATGGTTGCTGAATTAATCGCCGGTAAGAAACCGCAAGTGAACTATGACTTGGTACCTGGAGTGATTTATACCCATCCAGAGGTGGCCTGGGTGGGTGCTAATGAGCAGGAGTTGCTTGAATCTTCCACGCAATATGGCGTGGGTGTATTCCCTTTAGCGGCAAGTGGCCGAGCCATTGCGAGTAGCGAAAAGGATGGCATGGTCAAAGTGTTGACCGACCAAGTCACTGACCGGGTAGTGGGGGTTCATATGGTTGGAGCGCATGCCTCTGAGCTGATTGCTCAAGCAGTGATTGCGATGGAATTTGGCGCCTCCGCCGAGGATATTGGGTTAACAATGTTTGCTCATCCAACGCTGTCTGAAGGGTTCCACGAGGCGGCTTTGGCCGTGTCTGGTCACGCCATTCATATTGCGTCTAGGCGCCGTCAGAATAAGGCTAGCTCGTAGGGAGAGGATCTCCTGCTGGGTTGCCCGACATTCATTGAGACTCCTCAGATGACAGAAGTGAAGGCCAAGACGAGCGAGATCTTGCTAGACAGCATAAAAAAATCGTTAAAAGCGATTGCGCAATCAATTTAGAGCGCTATCTAGGCGCTAGAGCCCCACTTTCCGGCTAAAAAGTCGGTACTACTGCATCTGGGTGCTGGTGCTCGAGGCCAAAAAAATGTGTCTAAGTAGCTGAGCCGCAGGCAGTGAGGGTAGTTTACGTACGAGGTCAGTCCCACGCGTCGGAATCTTGCGGTATGATTCCTGGGCTCCTCAGCGCCGGCTCGATCACACACGAAGTCGTATTAAGGCCGACTAGTTAACGCTCAATTGAGTTGATTAAGGGCTGCTCGGGATGAAATTGGGATGAAAAGGAATCAATCATGAATCTTCACGAATATCAGGCGAAACAGTTGTTTGCTGAATATGGATTGCCGGTCTCTAAAGGGATAGCCGTAGACTCGGGCGCCGAAGCGGTTGACGCCGCCAAGGAGATAGGTGGCGATCGCTGGGTGGTCAAAGCACAGGTCCACGCCGGTGGAAGAGGCAAGGCTGGTGGCGTAAAGCTATTTTCTGATCTTGACGAGATCAGATCATTTGCTGATGGTCTCATCGGAACAAATTTGGTTACATTTCAAACCGATGAGAATGGCCAGCCGGTATCCAAAATATTTGTTGAATCCTGCACCGATATTGATAGGGAACTTTATCTCGGTGCCGTCATAGACCGGTCAACGCGACGCATTGTTTTCATGGCATCGACTGAAGGTGGGGTCGAAATTGAGAAGGTAGCTGAAGAAACGCCTGAACTGATTCTCCAAGCAACGATTGACCCGCACGTGGGTGGTCAGGCTTACCAAGGGAGAGAACTTGCATTTAAGTTAGGTTTGAGTGGTCCCCAGGTCAACCAATTTGCACAGGTTTTCGTTGGACTGGCTAGGATGTTTGACGAACGAGACTTGTCATTGATTGAAATTAACCCATTGGTGGTGACTACCGAGGGGAATATCCATTGCTTAGACGCCAAAGTCTCGCTGGATAACAACGCGCTTTATAGGCAAAAAGAGATGGCTGCGCTGAATGACCCAAGTCAGGAGGACGAGCGTGAAGCGCATGCGGCGCAATTTGGCCTGAATTACGTGGCCCTTGAGGGCAACATCGGTTGCATGGTCAACGGTGCTGGGCTTGCTATGGGAACCATGGATCTTGTCAAGCTCGCTGGTGGTCAACCCGCTAACTTTCTTGATGTCGGTGGTGGCGCAACTAAAGAGGCGGTAAGTGAGGCCTTTAAGATCATACTATCTGACCCAGCCGTAAAGGCGGTCCTCATCAATATCTTTGGTGGAATCGTTCGCTGCGACATCATTGCCGATGGCATTATCGGTGCAGTTAAAGATGTTGGCGTTGACGTTCCGGTCGTCGTTCGGTTTGAGGGAAATAATGCTGCCGTTGGCGTTGAAACGCTTGCGAATAGCGACGTCGAAATTATTGCAGCAACTAGTCTGACGAATGCGGTTGAGCAAGTGGTTAAAGCAGCTGGAGGTGCCGCATGAGCATATTGATCAATTCATCGACAAAAGTCATTTGTCAGGGGTTTACTGGTTCCCAAGGGACGCTCCATTCAGAGCAAGCCATTGCTTATGGTACTCAATTGGTGGGAGGGATTACGCCTGGTAAAGGTGGTCAGACTCACCTGGGTCTTCCAGTTTTTGACACGGTTTCTGATGCCGTGGCTGAGACCGGTGCGGACGCATCGGTCATTTATGTTCCAGCCCCATTTGCGAAGGATGGGATACTCGAAGCCGCTAATGCCGGGATAAAGCTGATTGTATGTATCACAGAGGGTGTCCCCACGCTGGATATGCTTGTGGTGAAGGCGTTGATGGATGACATGGGTGTGGTGCTAATCGGGCCAAATTGTCCTGGGGTGATTACGCCTGGGGAGTGCAAGATTGGGATCATGCCTGGAGATATTCATTTGCCAGGGAAGGTTGGTATTGTCTCTCGCTCGGGAACGCTCACCTACGAAGCGGTGAAGCAGACAACCGATTTGGGCTATGGTCAAAGTACGTGTGTAGGGATTGGTGGTGACCCGATACCAGGTAGTCACTTCATCGACATACTCAGGCGCTTTCAAGATGATCCGGGCACCGAGGCAATTGTCATGGTGGGCGAGATCGGTGGTAATGCCGAGGAGGAGGCGGCCGAGTTTATCGAATCAAACGTGACTAAACCCGTAGTTGGATATATTGCGGGTGTCACGGCGCCACCTGGGAAACGAATGGGGCATGCGGGTGCAATCATTGCAGGGGGAAAAGGAACGGCTGATGATAAATTTGCAGCCCTCAATGCTGCTGGTGTCAGGACGGTGAAAAGCCTCGCCGCGATTGGTGATGCATTGAAAGAGGTGACTGGCTGGAATTAGTCTCTTTCAGGGCTTAAGCACCTGGCATTGGTTAGCCGATGCAAGTGAAAACTCAAAAAAACCCTCGGCTTGTACCGAGGTTTTTTTTTGAACCCCCGAAGTCAATATTTTGCCTTGAAATTGTAGATGTCAGCCCCACTTTTGAGGGTGTAACAGAGGACGAATAGGTATGTCGGAACAAACAGACAAACAAACACTTGGATTTCAAACTGAGGCGCGTCAGTTGCTTAAGCTGATGATTCACTCTCTTTACTCGAACAAAGAAATCTTTCTTCGCGAGCTTATTTCCAATGCCTCGGATGCGATTGATAAGCTTCGTTTCCTAAGCCTCGAAAATCCCGAGCTCTTGGATGGCGAAGCGGGCTTTGAGATCAGAATCGAGTTTGATCAGGACCAGAAGACGATCACTATTACCGACAATGGAATCGGTATGTCACGAGATGAGGTCGTTGAAAACTTAGGAACGATAGCGAAGTCAGGCACCGCACAGTTTCTAACCAATCTAACGGGTGACCAAAAGAAAGATTCGCAACTCATTGGCCAGTTTGGAGTCGGTTTTTACGCTTCATTTATTGTCGCGAGCAAGGTGGTGGTGGAGACTCGCGGCGCCGAGCAGGCAGCGGCCGACGGATGCCGCTGGACTTCATCAGGTGAGGCGGATTTCGATATTGAGACCGTAGAGCGGGACGCGAGGGGAACCCAGATCACGCTCTATTTGAACGACGATGCTGAGGAGTTTTTAAACGGCTATCGATTGCAAACGATCGTTAAAAAATACGCAGATCACGTGAGCGTTCCCGTACTCATGCAAAAAGATGTCCAGGCAGAGCAAGAGGATGCGGATGACGACGAAGGTGATAGCAATCCCGAATTTGAGGTGATCAATCGGGCTACAGCACTCTGGACCCGTTCAAGATCCGAGGTATCAGAAGAGGAATATCAGGAGTTTTATAAGCACATCGCGCATGATTTCCAGGACCCGCTGACTTGGTCACACAATCGAGTTGAAGGAAAGCTTGAGTATACGAGCTTGATTTACGTTCCATCTAAAGCGCCTTTTGATCTTTGGAACAGAGAATCTCCCAGAGGCCTCAAGCTCTACGTCCAGCGTGTTTTTATCATGGATGAGGCAGAACAATTTCTTCCTTTATACCTGCGATTTGTCAAAGGGATTGTGGACTCAAACGACCTTAACTTGAATGTTTCCAGAGAAATCCTGCAGAAGGATCCAGCGATCGACTCAATGCGTGCTGCGTTAACAAAACGAGTTTTGGATAGTTTAGAAAAACTTGCGAAGTCTGATGCTGAAAAGTATGAGCAGTTTTGGGTCGAATTTGGTCAGGTGCTGAAAGAGGGTGTTGCGGAGGACTTTACCAACAAAGACAAAATTGCTGGGTTGCTTCGGTTCGCGACTTCGACGAGTGAATCGGATGCACAAGATCAGTCCCTTGCAGGATATCTGGAGCGAATGAAGGCCGATCAGGAAAAGATTTATTATGTGGCAGCAGACAGTCACCAAATGGCGAAACACTCCCCTCATCTGGAAATTTTCAACAAGAAGGGCATAGAGGTTTTGTTGTTATCCGACCGGATCGATGAGTGGCTCGTCGGGCACTTAGCTGAGTTTGATGGAAAGCCGCTCCAGGATGTAGCTCGAGGAGCGCTAGATTTTGACGAGTCGAAGGGTGAGGATTCATCCGATGGCGAGGAAACAGCCGAGGAGAACCTCTCAGATCTGATTGAGCGGCTGAAGACGACCCTTGGGGGTCAGGTCGAGACAGTGCGAACCAGTCAACGCTTGACCGATTCACCTGCTTGTTTAGTTGTGTCTGAAGATGAAATGGGCATGCAGATGCGCAGGATTCTTGCGCAGGCCGGACAGAGTTTGCCCGACGCGAAAAGGATATTTGAGGTTAACGCTAATCACCCGTTGGTCACTCGGTTAGATGCCGAGACGGATGAGGCTCGTTTTGACCGGTTGGCAAAGGTCTTATTTGATCAAGCATTGTTGGCGGAGGGTAGTCAACTTGAAGATCCGGCAACCTTTGTGAAAAATTTGAATGAATTTTTGCTCGAGGTCGCGGGTGACTAGCCCTTATCGAGCTCATATGTTGTGCGGGAGATAAGCAGGTTGTCGCATCTTCTCATTATGCGGCATGGTAATGCTGAGCCGTCGGCGATCAGCGATGAAGACCGCCCATTGTCAGCGCGTGGGCGGTCTGAAGTCGAGCGGATTGGCTCAGCGCTTTTCGAGCATCTTAGAATCGACAGAATTGTTGCTAGCCCGCTTCTGCGAGCGCAGGAAACGGCTTCACTGATAACGTCGTTCTACAGCCACGAGATTCACATAGATACGTGTGCAGGACTATCGCCCAATGGGATTACGGATCAGGTCTTGGCTGAATTTGATGAAGTGGTAGGTTCGGTGCTACTTGTTACGCACATGCCGTTGGTTGCTGAGCTAGTGCGCGCGCTCTCAGGTAAGCGTCAGTCCGTGCAAACAGCAGAATTATTCTGTTTTGATATGCAGTTGAAAGCGCCGCTGCGGTCGTTAATGTTCAATCTTCAGCCAACGCGGCTTTAAGGAGGTCTTAATTGACCGTTTTTCAATGCGATATCTAAGCAATTTCGTTAGGTGCATCCTGTTGATTGCTGCTGGTTGGCCTCTAGGGGTTGGTGCCGAGTTACCTCGCTCGGTCCTGGTCGACTCGGCGCAAAGTGGTGATGATGGCCTTATTCAAATTGTATTGGGGGGAATCGAAAATGTTCCCGGAGGAATCGTTGCCGAGAACGAAATTTTAGTAGAAGGCCACCAATCCGTAAGCGTATTTGAAGCGCCTCCGTCAATGAGTCATAAGGCGGTTAGGGACGCCTTGGTTGCGAACCGCGCCGATCGATTGCGACCTCAGTTTTCGTGTGATGGTCGCGCATGCGGTAGCAGCGGGGACTGGGCCAACGCTGTCCTCGGTTACAGGATATTGTATGGACCCGAGCAGTATCAGCACTATTGGGTTGGGCGCGATGCTAACGGAAAGCGCTGGGAATCGATTTATGTAGGTCGGCGAGGTAACGGGAAGGTCTTCTATCTAGTCGCTACAACTGCTGCGAGTGACGAGCGAATTGAGATGGAATCGCTGGGAGGACGGACGGTTTGGCGAGTATCGCTTAGGCGGTTTGACGAGCGCTTCTCGGTCCTCCTTGATGATCTCAGGGCAACGCTCGGAACCGCATCCGCTCCGCTGCTCATCGTTGCCGTAACTTCTGAATCCGCAATCACAGCTGGGGCGATGGGGGCGCTCCAGGAAGCGAGCCAAACTAGGGCGGCGTCAATTGCCAGTCAGTTGACGTCAGCACTCGATAATCGTGTCCAAGTGATACCCCAGGGGCTTGGAGCCGCGTCTCCCCTGAATCATTGGAAAGAACCGAGAGTCGAGGTAATTTGGTTGCGGGATTAGGGCTGCTTAAGGCGCCGCTGGGAAGTTATCTACGCAATTCAAGTAGGGATAAAAATTCCATCCTAGTGCTTTGATCGCCTTGGAATTGGCCTAGCATCATCGAAGTTTTCATCATTGAATTTTGTTTCTCTACACCCCGCATCATCATGCACATATGCTGCGCTTCAATGATGACACCGACGCCGGCCGCGTTGGTGACCGATTGAATCGCTTCGGCAATCTGTTTGGTGAGGTTTTCCTGAATCTGCAGACGTCGCGCGTACATATCAACGATGCGGGCGACCTTACTGAGACCAAGGACTTTCCCCGTGGGTAGATAGGCGACATGACATTTGCCAATGAAGGGTAAGAGGTGATGCTCGCACATGGAATACAATTCGAT
>MDTE01063725.1_pt1 | contig 12819 bp, 9 predicted proteins | sample 811231 | NCBI WGS metagenome assembly MDTE01 (sample SAMN05326651, study PRJNA326480) | marine metagenome | isolation source: seawater | place: Indian Ocean: Red Sea | collected 2010
AACCGCAAAACTCTCGCGGCGTTCCATATGCACACCAGATGCGCGCACACCACGCCGCCGTAGAAGGCGACGGCGACGGCGACGTCCCTCCAGGGTTCTTCCGGATCGTTCGCGAACGTTTGCGAAACCGTCCGAAAGATGCCGATGCCCACCGGAAGCGCGACGAGGGCGAGCCACCGCCCCTGGACCTCCAGCCTGGCGCGAACGTCCGCGGTGTTCTCGTTACGCGCGAAGTGCTGCATGAGGGACCCGTTCACGAGCGATCCTCGCCCCGTGAGCGCGGCGGTGCGCACGAACGTGGCCGTCGCGGCTAAGGGCAGGAAGAGCCCGGGCGCCGCGGGGGTGACGAGCTCGATCACGCGCGCGACGTCCTCGAACGCGTTGCTCACCATCCACCACCGCTTGGGATCCTCGTCGCACTTCTGCCCGCCCAAGGTTCCCGCCGCGAGCGTCGCGAGGGACCCGATGCCGTCCTTGAGGACCCACTTCGTCGCCGCGGTGAGCGGGAGCGCGCCGGGGGTGGAGCCCATCCCGAGCGCGACGAGCAGACTCTGCGCGGTGATGACCTCGAGGACGTTGCGGAACATGAGGGAGCCGAGGTGCCACCGGATGAACGGAGCGTAGTCCGGGGAGACGGTGTCAGGGTAGCCCGCGGGCAGGAAGACGGCGCGCAGCCTCGGGGACAGCCTCGGGTCCCACCTCGCGAAACCGGAGGCGCGGCCCGTCGCTTCTTCGTCCGGTCCGCCCGCGAGTTCCTCCTCCGGTCGCCGCGGGGGCTGGCGATCGAATCCACCGGTCGGGGTGCGACCCCACCTGCGCAGCTGCTGCCCGCCGCTGCTGGTCTCCACGAGCGTCGGACCGTCGTCCGATCGCCCCTCTCTCGGTGACGACGCGCGGGTCGTCGCGCGCGCGCGATGCACAGCTGGACACCTCCTCCTCTCCGTCCGTCCTCGAAGAAGCGGTGCCGAGACGACGCGTCGCGCCCGCGTCGACGCGACGCGAAGCGCCGCGTGCGCGCGAGGCGCGATCGCGACCGGCCGCGCCGCTGCGCTCATGCGTCACGTTCCCGCGAGACGCCCGCGCCTCGTTCCCGCCGGTGCCGAGCGTGGCCCACAGTGCGGCGGCAGCAGCCACGTCACCAGCGATTCAGATGTTTGGGGGCCGACGGAGGGGATACCGGAGCTCGTCTCGGCGTAACTGCGTTTGTGTTCCGAGACGCATCGTCGCGGGCCACACCGCTACGCGCATGCCGGTACGCGTCGGGTGCGCGACAGCCGCCTTATCCGGGATCCCAAACACCGCGTCGAGGGTTCGGGACGAACGCACGGGGGCGCGCGGCGCGGCGGCGGCGGCGGCGGCGCGAGGGGCGGTGGGGCGCGCTGTCGGGCGACGCGGTGATCGTCGTCCCGGATCTTTCGAGCGCGAGGCGACCGAGATGAGAGAGGCTCGAGACGCCGAGGGGCCGCGCCGATCCTTCTCCCTGCACCGCGTGTTCGAGCACGATCGACTGGTGGGGGAGGGGAGGGACGTGCGGATACTGCACGTCGTGCGGCACGCGCAGGGCACGCACAACGTCGATCAAAAGTACCGCGACCCGCGGAATCACGACGCGAGGCTCACCGGGTTCGGGGCGCAGCAGTGCGAGGCCCTGTCGCGAACGCCCGCCGCGATCGAGGCGCAGCGATCGGCGTCGCTCGTGGTCACCTCCCCGCTCACGCGCTGCGTCCAGACCGCCCTGCTGTCGTTCCCGGACATCGCACGAAGGGAGGAGGTGCCCTTCGTCGCTCTCGAGTGCATTCGCGAGACTGTAAACTTCGCCTGCGACGGTCGAAGGCGCCGGTCGGAGATCGCGGCGGACTTTCCGCGGGTGGATTTCTCCGCCGACGACGACGTCGGGGACGAGGACGAGCTGTGGGCGAGGTACGAGAACCTGTGCGGGCCCACGAGCGCGCACGACGGTCACAGGGAGAGCTGCGACCTGCCCTCGGTGGCGGACCGCGGCAGAGCGTTCTTCGCGTGGCTGCGACAGAGGCCCGAACGGGAGGCGATCGTGAGCTCGCACAGCGCGTTCCTGCGGTGCGTGTTCAGCTGGGGCCAGGACGGCGGGGTGCGGGCGGCGCCCGATCAGGCGCTGGGAGAATCGGTGTGGGGGGAATTCGCCGACGTGAACGTCCCGGTGGTGGACTACCGCGGCGACGTCAAGTTGGAGTACGACTTGCGAAGGGATTGGGAAAACTGCGAGATGCGAACCTTCCTCGTGGCGTTCTGAGCCACGAGCGGAGATCCCGATAGCTCTAGCGGTGATCTCTATTCTTCGACGCGACGGGTCGGGGTCACAACACAGTCGCGGTGTTATTAAAAACTGGGGAGGGGCTGCTTACGGGTCCTTCGCGTGAAACTCTTTAGGTTAAACGTACCTCGTCGCGGTTACTTCTCCTCCTCCGCGGGTTCATCCTGCTCCGCGCCGCCGCCGCCGCCGCTCGCGGCCGCGTCGTCCTCGTCGAAGGTGTTCCCCGAGTGGTCCCAGTAGCACCAGCTCCCGTCCAGGAAGTGCTTCATCCGTCCCTCCTTCGCCTCGAGGTACCCCTGGTTGAACAGGTTGGCCTTCACGATGCACGGGATCCGTCCCTCGATCTTCACCCCGAGCTTTTCCAGCGTCGCGACTTTCCTCGGGTTGTTCGTCATCAGCTGGATCGATCTGATCCCCATGTCCTCGAGGATGTTCGCCACCGCGGTGTACTCCCTCACGTCGTCCGGTAAGCCCAGGGCGCGGTTGGCGTCCACGGTGTCCAATCCCTGGGTGTCCTGCAGCGCGTACGCGGCAATCTTGTTGGCGAGGCCGATGCCCCGGCCCTCCTGGTGGAGGTAGATGACCATGCCGTCGTTCTCCTGGATGTACTCCATGGCGAGCTGCAGCTGCTGCTTGCAGTCGCACTTGAGGGACCCGAGCACCTCGGAGGTGAAGCACGCGTCGTGGACTCGCACCGGCACCTTCTCGCGGCCCTCGATGTCTCCGAAGCAGATGGCGACGGGCTCGGACGGGACAGCCCCGTCGACGGAGTGTCGGTACCCGCGAAGCCTGTAAAAGCCGCTGCCGGTGGGGAGCTTGGTCTCGGCGATGAACTCGGTATCGCCGATCGAGGACTCGTCGAAGGACATGGCGTTGATGGACACCGGCTTGTCCGACACCGGCTTGTCCTTGGGGGGCTCCGGCGTGAGCTCGGGCATCGCGCGGAGGACTTGTTCGATCGACGGCGGCTTCGGGCCGTGGCGGTGCACGTGACCCGGGGCGTTGCGCGAGTTCAACGATCTGCGGCGCGACTCGTTGTGCGAATCCCCCGCGCTCGCCTTCCACCTCACGTCGAAGCGACGGTGGCGGTATCGCCGTCCCGGGACGTGATCGACAGGGAGCTGGGCAACCTGTCGTTGCTCTCCGAGCGTGGAGGCTCCCAGCCCGACGGGGGCGCGTCGCGAGGACGCGACCGCTCCCGCGTGCGTTGAAACCGCGGCGAAACTCATCGTCCGCCGTCTAAGATTGGTGCTGCGCTCTCCTCTCGGGGCTTTCGGATCCGCAATTCGCGCAGCCCCAGCCGTGCGCGCCTCTCGATGTGTCACCGCGCTTCGCAGTGGATAAGTCTGTGGCGTCGCAGGCGGAGCGCAGCCGCGTCATCGGCGGCCCAACTTCACAATCCGAGGAATTATGACTAAAAAGTCATACGACAAGTTTAGGTTACGACGGAAGGTTCATATATCCCGAAATCGGCATTTCCTCCAGTCACAGTGCCGTACAGCCTAAATGCACATGCAGGGTTCGTACAGCCTTCTTAGCTCAGTTGGTTAGAGCGTCGGTCTTGTAAACCGAAGGTCTGGAGTTCGACTCTCCAAGTGGGCACTACGCTTTTTTTATTCTAAACGGACGGATCGACGTCCCGCGTCGTCAGCTACGTCCGCGCAAAGTTTCACATCGATCTGTGCAGTGCGGAGGCGTCGGAGGGGCTGAACGCGAGCATCGAAGCTGCCAAGAACTTTTTTGAAACACCTTTTTATGCGTTGAGGCACGACTGATCACCATGCTCCCCATTTCATCAATTTCCTATTTCTCACCTGCTGATGCCGACGTGCACAGGGCCGAACAACTTTTAGACTGGTTTTGCTCGCCTGGAGGGCAGATTGGCGTGACGCGCGGGCGATATGACGTCGCGACGGGTTCGAGGGCACGCCCCCTCGAGCGCGCGCGATATGCTGATTGCGCTGTCGACGCTGGCGCTGTGCCTACGGACGTGCGGTGAGCTCCGTCGGCTCCGCGGGGCGACCCATCCCGCATTTCGCGCCCAAATCGCGCTTGATCGCCCGGACCCGAATCTCAGGTCGGCACTGACCCGCCTGTCCCCCTATCCCTTTCCCTCCCTTCTCGCAGCGGCCGTGCCGGGTGGCACGACCGAGTACGGGAACGTGCAGATAGCGAACGACGAATGGAGTCCGGGTGCGTAGTTCCGCCCGCTCGACCCCGGGAGCCCCCTTCCATCGCGCCGTCGTCACCCCCGACGCTGAAATAACATCGGGGATTTTAAGGCCCCACCTCCGTTCCCGCGCTCTCTCCACGCGACTTCGAGACCTTCGCGCGATGGCTGACCGATCGATCCCACACTCACCGCCCCCAAACCCGACCGACCCAGAGCAAACCTTCGGTAACTCAAAGGCCAACCTGCAGATCGGCGTCCAGTCCAACCAGACGAACTCCTTCCAGGACATCGGCTTCGGATACGTCGGCGCCGCGCTGCAGCACAAGCCCCCGGCGGTGATCGCGTACGAGCAGACGAGCGCGGCCGGGGAGACCAACGGCGATCTCGTGTTCGGGACGAGGAGCACCACGGACGGGTCCGCGGCCGCGTCCCGAGTGATGCGCATCAGGGCGTCAGGCGCGGTGGACGTGGACGGGGACACCACCGTGAGCGAGACGCTGCGGGTGAACAAGGACGTCACGCTGGACGCGGACCTCGTGGTGACCAAGGCGGCGACGGCGTGGACGCACTCGGGGGGAACGAGCCTGGTCGTCACAAGTACCAACGGATTCGTGAAGGTGGTGTCGTCCAGTCAGTACGTGGACGTGGAGTCGGTGAGGTTCACGGATGACTACATCGGCATCGCCGGGGATACGAACATCATCCGGCTGACGAGCACAGGGAGCGTCGCGACCGCTCTGCTGGACGGCAAGTTGGACGTCACTGACGATGTGAGGATCGGAGACACGAGCAACCCGAAGCTCACTGTCGACGCGAGCAACGGCAACACGGTTATCAACGGGACGCTTGATGTGAACGGCAATGCCGTGTTCGAGGGTCAGGTTCTCGTGAAGGGTTTCTTTCACGCGCTGGGTGACTATCGCATCGGTGACAGCGCGCCGTCGGACTCGCTGACGATCAAGGCTGCGACGAACCAGACCGGGGATATGACGCTGATGGATACGCTCGATGTGTACGGTGTGGCCACCTTGTACAACAATCTTGTGATTTCAGGGTCAAAGGACTTCACGATGAACACCAACAAGTTCAAGGTGACGGGGAGCAGTGGAAACGTGGAGACACTCGGGAGCGTGACGATGCACGCGGTGAACAGCGTGCTGACGCATGACGGGGCGTCGGGGAGCCTGGCGATCTCGAGCAGCACGGGGCCAGTGACAATCGCGGGGCAGTCGACTGGGGGTTACGTGGACGTGGAGTCAGTGCGGTTCACGGACAACCAGATTGGCATCAACGGCGACACCGACATCATCACCCTGACGAGCCTCAGCGGCACCAGCACGGTCGCGTTCGCGAACAAGATCACGACGGGCGACCTAGCGACGCTCAACTCCGCCACGGTCACCACAACCCTCCACTCGGGCGGCGATCTCACCGTCGGAACCGGCCCCAAGCTCACCGTCACCGCCTCCAGCGGGGACGTCGTCACCGCCGGGAAGATCGCCGTCGCCGGATCACACGGGGACGCCACCAAGGCGCTCTACGTGACCGGATCCGTGTACGCCACCGGAGCCGTCACGTCCGCGTCCGACTCGAGGTTCAAGCGCGACGTGCGGTCCATTGACGACCCACTCGCCATCGTTCGCTCCCTCGAGCCCGTGACGTTTACGTTTAAGAGGGACGCTTTCCCGACGAGGGACTTCCCGGTGGAGACGCAGGCGGGCTTCCTCGCGCAGGACCTCGAGCATGTCCTGCCCCACCTGGTCACCGAGGACGACGAGGGGTACAAGGGGGTGGCGTACGAGCGGCTCGGGGTGTACGCCGTGGCCGGGGTGAAGGCGCTTGACGAGTCGATGGAGCAACTTCGAAACGACACGGTGGCGAGGTTGGAGGCGAGGGTGGTCGAGCTGGAGCGGGCCCTCGCGGCGCTCGTCTCGAGAGCCTCGGGGCCGACGCCGGCCGAGCGATGATTGAGACGCCCGCGGGCGTCGAAACGAAGGGATGATCATATTTTTTAGCACCTCCGTCGAGCGACGGAGCTAGCGTTAAGATTGTACACTACCTACTGAGCGTATTTCAGGAAACTGGCTGGTCCGCTGCCGGTCCCAAATCCCGCGCGGCGTGGGCGGGCAGCTCGATTTCTGGCGACTCGCTAGGGCACCTCTCTCACTTTCGCGCGCGCGTGCACGCGGCGATACGACGGGTGCGAAAGACGCACGCCGGCGCCCGCACCCACCATGGTCGCCGACACCTCACGCTCGCCGTCGCGCTCGCCCCCGCGGGCCGACCGCTCGCCCGACCGCGATCGTTCCGGCGGCAGGCCACGGTCGGGCCGAGATTGGGGCCGAGACCGCGACGCGTACTCGGTGTTCGTGGGAGGGCTCAACTTCGACACCGACGAGCGCACGCTGCGAGATCACTTCGAGCGCTTCGGCGAGGTGGACTCCGTGCGCATCATCTACGATCGCGAGACCGGGCGCAGCAAGGGCATCGCCTTCGTGCACTTCGCCGAGAAGGAATCGATCGCGATCGCGGCGGAGCGCACGCACGGCGTCGAGATCGACGGTCGCGCCGTCCGATGCAACCCCGCCGCGGACGGACCCCCGCCACGAACCGCCGACCGCGGCAGGGGCGGCCGCCGCGACGATCGACGCGGGAGGGATCGCGACGATTCCCGCGGACACCGCGATCGCGATCGGGGGGGCCGCGCGTCGCGCCGCTCGCGGAGCCGCTCCAGGTCCCCGCGCGGCCGCGGGCGCTCGCGCAGCCGCAGCGACACCCCCCCGCGGCGATCATCGCGAGGAGGTCGACGGTCGGACCGCAAGCGCAGCCGCTCGAGAGGAGGAGGAGACGCGGATCGCGACGACGACGAGGATCGCGGGGATCTCGCCGAGGCTCGAGCGCGCAACGCCGAGCTGGAGAGACGCCTCGCCGCGCTGGAGGAGGCGGTGGCGCGGAGCAAGGGAAGCGAAGACGGCCAGGCCGCGAGGGCCGACGCCCTGGAGTCGGCGCTGGAGAGCGCGGTGGAGAGGCAGAGGAGACGGAAGGGTCTGGTGAAGAAGGTGACCAAGGCGGGGGCCAAGGTTGCGCGTTGCCGGGAGGAGCTGAGGGACGCGGAGGAGAAGCTGGCGGGGGCGCTGCGCGAGGCGCAGGCGGCGCTCGAGAACGCCGCGGGGGACGAGGAATAGTCGCATCGCGCTCGTTTTGAACTCGGCACGTGCTCGTGACGCTCACAGTCTACGGTCTCTCTAGCTAGACTAAGGGTTTCAGACCATATCACGCGCTCATCACGGCGGTGGCGCTCCGTTGTCGATGGCCCACTGCAGCAGGTCGGTGTGACGGCCCCTCTCGGCGTAGACCCTGGTCCATCGATCCCACGGACATCCTCTCGCTCGGAGCCACTTGAGCGCGTGGATATGTCCGCGTTTCGCGGCCGAGAAGCAGGTCCTCTCGTCCCATTCGAGTCCCCTCGCCATAGCCCACTCCATCACGTGGATATGTCCGCCGCGGGCCGCGTAGCAGAAGACCCACGCTCCTCCGTCGCACCCGTGGTCGAGCGCGTACTCGAGAATGTGCACGTGTCCCTCCTCGGCGGCATTCTCCACGACGTTCGAGTTCCACGGGCATCCCCTCGCTCTGAGCCACTCGAGCGTGTCCAAGTTACCCACGAATGCAGCCGCGACGGTGGCCCTCGAGTCGAACCTGTGTCCTTTCTCGTAAAGGTAGGAGAGGATCGGTTGGTGGTCGACGTCAGGGTTGTGACAGATGGCCGCACGATATAGATCACCGTAGTCAGCATTGGGGTCATCAAACACTGTGTTCCAGCGGCACTCTTCGAGCAGGAATGTCAAGATCTCAACGCTGCCTGCCCGAGCGGCTTCCCAACACAAAGTTCGTCGTATTTCATTACTGAACTTCTCAAACATCCCGCGCCGCCATTTGATGAAATGCACGTGGTTCTCATGGATGGCGCGCACAAGACATTGCTCCTCAAGGTGCAGACTTATTGTGTGACCGACACTGGATGCAAAATTGCGCAACCACACCGCAAACTCAATGTTCCCTGAACTCCCACTCCACTGCACTGCAAGGATAAACCATATCTCACGCCAGTCGTCATGTGAGAGTGAGATGCCGCCCTTGTACTCATCCGGATTGAACTCGGGCGTCCCTTTGACGCTTTCCGGAATGGCCAGCGATCTGATGTTGTCCACGAGCCAGAGCCACTCAAGCGTTTCTTGGTGCGCACCCGAGGCTGCGTCTGCGACAAGGTCAGAAAAATATTTACTGTGGATCCTAAAGCCTTCCGAGCTTAACCATCTGAGGGTGTCCAGCCGGCCTTCAGCTGCGGCGCGTATCATTATTTGCTGGAGCCGTTCGCCTTCCATCCAGTTCGGCCGAGCGTTGCTTCGAGCCCACTTCAGGAGGGAGACTGAGCGGACCAGTACTTGTATGCTGTCGAGGAGTTCGCAGCGGTCCGGCAATGGCAATAGCCCGCTCTCGATGAACCCGGTCCGCCACGAATGGCAGACGCGGGAGCATATCAATAGCTCAATCGGGGCAAAGTCTGCGAACACGTGTTTCACGAGGACATCGCGAGGCACCACCGACAGGAGGTCACCGGGGTTCAACCCCATCTTCGCGCCATAAAGTGACGGAAAATATTTCACCATCCTGAATCTCGCGCTGTGAGGAACCTTTGCAAAGCCCCGATACTGCCGCTTTCACTGCAAGCGGCACCCGTCGACGGCACGGCGATGCGGCGCCTCCATGTCCAGCGGCTCCTCCTATGCTGCGCGCTGCTACTGCTTCCTAACGCGCGCGCGCTTTGGTTCTCAATGCCCCCCGAGTGCGACGGGCGGTGCTGGGAGGAAGACGTCAAGCATCCCCTCGCGTCCTGCGACCTGGAGGTTGTCGAGGGCGCGATAACGCCGGAGGAGGCGGACGATGTCGTGGCCGCCGCGGAGGCGCACGCGGCGGTGCACGGATGGCATAGCCAGCGTCACATAGCGTATCCCACCCAGGACCTACCCTGGACCGCGCTGCCGAGCGTCGCGCGCGTCTTCGACAAGCTCTGGGGCGCGATGGAGGAGAGCGTGCGTCGGCGGTGCGGCGTCAGGCCCATCGACCGGCTCACCCCGAACGATATATTCGCGGTGAAGTACACCCCGGAGGGACAGGCGGGGCTCGACAGGCACAGGGACGCCAGCACCTTCAGCTTCAACGCGGCGCTCTCCGACCCGACGTCGTACGGCGGGGGCGGCACGCGCATCTGGCTGGACTCGGCGGTGAGAATCCTTCGCGAGAAGTACCTCCGGGCGGAGTTGGAGGGAGTCGTTCGCGACGGCACCGCGCCCGGGGCGTCCGCGGAAGCGCGTGGGGCCGCGACGCGCGCCAAGGACACGCTGGATCGCCCGGCTGGCACCCTCGACGTCGACGGGTACGTCGTCAGGCCGGACAGGCTCCTACCGGAGGACGGCGAGGCGCACAAAATCGCCAAAGGCTCCGTCATGGTCCAGGGCGGTCGCAACGTCCACGAGGGGATGTCGACCGTCTCGGGGACCCGATACATCGTCGCCGGGTTCGTGGGTCTCAACAGACACTGCTGTGCGCTGAGGTACAGCGGGTGGCGCGGGGTGATGGCTCTGGTCAGGGTGACGGCGATGAACAGCGGCCAAGTGGCGGCGAGGGACAAATTCGGCGAAGGCGTGCCCCTCTGGGACTATGTCTTATACGAGGAGTGGCGGGGGATATTCCGGCGGATCCGCTGGGCGTCACTGTCGCTCGCGCTGCTGTCGCTCGCCACGTACGCCGCGTGGCACGTCGCGACGCGTCTCTCGCCGCGGTTCAACCTCGCGGCGCAGCGTCTCTTCGCGGGAGTCGCCGGATACGAATCGTCCGGGTTGGATTGCGTGCGAGGTTTGGCCAGAAAAAGGAGACGAGCGATGCAGTCGGTGCTCCCGACGAAGCACTCGCTGGACGACTGACGATTGACGAGACGCGGGGCGTTTAAGAGCGATTAGTCTAGCTATACGGTGTCTTATTAGGTCCACGCCGGCGCCGCGGCGTTAGGTTCACGGGGTTGAATCTCTTAGTCAAACTCGAACGGCATCGTGACGGCTCCGGGCGCCCCCGCCGCGGGAAACGTCGCGTCCATGAACGTCCCCGCAATCTCCAACAGGATCGCATCCCTGACCTCCGTCGGGTCCGGGAGGTTTGGCGCCGGCGCGGGAACCAGCGTGTCCGCCTTCCACTCCGTCCCGGTCACGCGTCCGTTCGCGTCGACGTTCACCCGGACGACGACGACCCCGCGGGCCCTCGGCAGCGCTCCCAAAGCCTCGTACAGCGGGGGCAGTATCTCGCCCAGCGCCGGCTCGCACGCCGCCTCGGTCAGCGCGCCGGAGAAGTGCGGCGCGAGGTCCCTGAACCACCCGTGCAGCACTAAACGCCCCTCCCGAACGTCCCGCGTGCCCTCCACGACGTTGACGCCGTGCGGTATCCTCGGGTCGAACACCGTCAACCGGTTAAACTCGGGCTCCACGGTTTGGACGACGGCGCCGCGCTCCACCACCGAGGACGTCTCGAACCCTCGCCAGTAGTCCAGCGTTTCGGGTCGCAGAAGAAACGTCTCCCCGCCCGTGAACCGTCGTTTGTCCCAGTTCGTGAGCGACAGCACGAAGGCGAAGGGTCCGTGGGGAACGTCCGCGTGGATCTCCTGACGCATCCCGTCGACGTAATTCGACAGCCACACCGGCGTCATCGCGGAGCACCCCAGCGTCTCCCGCGCGTACGTCAGCAGCGCCTCCTCCAGCGCCTCGAACTGCTCCTTAGGAAAATAATCCGCCGCGGGGGTCCTGAGCTGGGTGTACTGCCCGGGGACGTGCCAGTAGTCCCACACGAACCTGTACTCGTGCACTCGTCTCGGGTCGTCGTTGTGCGTCTCGAACACGCCGCGAAGGGCGACGGCGTCGGCGGCGGGGAGAAAAGCGTCGACGACGCGGACGTGCTCGGGCCGCTCGGGGATCTCGATTTGTGGGATTTCCTCCTCGTCGTCGCCCTCGGTCGTCGTCGCCGTCGTCGCCGCGCCGTCCTCCTCCGCGGCGGCGAGGCGTCGTCGAGAGGGCGCCTCTCTCGGGCGAGCGGCGGCGGTTCGGGGGGAGACCGAGCGCGGGAGGCGGTCGACGCGGCGTGGCGGGGGTCGCGAGAGCGCGCCCGCGAGGACGGCCGGCGCGGCCGAGCGCGCGGTCACCAAGGCGGATGCCATCACTGTCGGGGGCTCGCGACCCCTAGGGAACGCGGTGCAGGTGTGGCGCCCGTCCCTCCTCTCGCTCGAACTCGTCGATGGGCTCAATAATTTATGAGTACTCATACAAGGTTTGCAAAGTTTGCCAAGGGGCTCCTTGACATTCAGACCCATCGTATCTTGCGTCACGGCCGAGCTCCAAGGGGGAGCTCATGACGGGTCATCTGTGACCCACGACCGTGACACGACCCATCAGAGCACCAAGTAGTCGTCCACGTCCTCCGGCTCTGTCGACCTCGCCCGCTTTCGATGCATCAGCTCCAGGGGCTCGTTCCTGAGCTCCGGCAACAGCTGCGTCTCGCTATCCACCCACGCCGCGGGCTCGTACCCAATCTCGCTGTGTGCCGACCCCTCGCGCGACAGATTCTTCGTCTCGTGCTCGTCGTTTCCGAGCAAACCCATCGCCCACAGCTGTTGCTCGTCGAGCACGGCGAGCGTCTCCACCCCGCGCGCCTCCACCGGCGTCGTCGCCCCGTCGCCCCTCGCAAACCCCTCGTCGCGTTCCAACCCCCGGGTGGACGAACCGAACATGTTCAGACGAACGTCGCCGCTCGTCGTGTCGGCGTCCGACGGGCCCGTGCCGCCGGACCCCGCGCGGGACTCCACCCGAACGCTCGCCGCGAACGGCGCCCTCACCTCGTCGTCATCGGCGCCGGCAGACGCGGGAGAGGTCGGCGAATGTACATTCGCCGCGGGAGCGGCGGCCTCGGCGGACGCCGCGAGCCGCCTGCTCCTGCCCTTGTTGCGCATCTTGCGGACGCGGTACGCGTGGCAGAGCGACAAGCCTCCCTGCGCGCATTGGCACAGGCGACGGCACTGCGTTGTTTGGGTTTGCGCGGCGGGTCAGTCCTTTTCCATCTTCGGAATTTCCGCGAGACGAAATCGTCGCACGAGTAAACAGACCCCCGATCAGGATTTCGTGTAGGATCGGGGGAGAAAACAAAAAAAATTTTCCCGCGTGTGCCGTGTGCGACACTTCGGTCTTTTCAGAACCAGGAAACGACGAGTTAAAATGTCGATTGCACGGATAACGCGTATGTAGTTGGACGTTTTTGC
>MDTE01006765.1_pt1 | contig 12818 bp, 16 predicted proteins | sample 811231 | NCBI WGS metagenome assembly MDTE01 (sample SAMN05326651, study PRJNA326480) | marine metagenome | isolation source: seawater | place: Indian Ocean: Red Sea | collected 2010
AATTATTTATATTTTTACTGTTGGTATTTTTGGCTGGATAGTTCATATAGCATCATGTCTTGACGCAGCCAAATGGAAACCCATTGTTAAGTGATGAATACTTCTAATCGTGTTTATTCAATGAGTTTTGCCAAAATTTACTTTTTGTATTTGGCGAAAATTGAAAAAAAAGGGCGATCGAAAGTGGAACTTGATGAAATTATTTACTGGCTTACTGGGTACAACAAAGAAAGCCTCGCCATATTGCTTAATGAAGGTTGGGATGTCCAGACCTTTATTAAGTCATCCCCATCACTGAATTCTCGCCGTAAATTGATAAAAGGGGTTGTGTGTGGTGTGCGTGTAGAAGAGGTTGAGGAACCTTTGATGCGAGAGGTTCGATACCTCGATAAACTAGTCGATGAATTAGCAAGTGGTAAATCAATGGGGAAAATTCTTAGATCTGAATGATGGATAATCTGTCTAAGAAAAATTGCATCCCATGCAAGAGTGGCGACACCCCTTTAAAAGGAAAACATCTTTCAGCTCTGATGAAAGAGATAGATGGTGATTGGAACCTTGTTGAAGATCATCATCTTGAAAGGGAATTCAAATTTCCGAACTTCAAGGAAGCCTGGGATTATTTGAACAGGGTTTCCGAAATGTCAGAAGAGCAGGACCATCATCCTGACCTTGAATTGTCTTGGGGACGTGTCAAGGTTACCATCTGGACACACAAGATTGACGGATTAACAGAAAGCGATTTCATCTTTGCCGCAAAGTGCGATTCATTGTTGGCTTAAATATATTTTCTAATTATCGATTCAGCTTGAAAAAGGTAATTCTCACCAAAGAGGTTGGCATGGTTCAGAATGTGATAAAGGTTATAGAAATCCATCCTTTCACGATAGCCTTCCTTCAAGGGAAGACATTCGTTGTATCTTTCCCAAAATCTATATCCTGGGGATCCGAAAAGCTCCATCATCGCTAAATCGGCCTCCCTGTTTCCATAATAGCAGGCAGGATCGAAGATTACAGGATTCCCATTCATTTCCCAACCCCAGTTCCCCGACCATAGATCTCCATGGAGCAATGACGGTTTCTCGTTTACATTTCCTGTTATTTTTTTTGCTTGACCCAAAAGCAAATCAAACATTCTTCCAAATTCAACATTTATGAGATTCTTTTTTTCCAGAAGTTTGAATTGATATTCCAATCTGTTTTCAATAAAAAACTCAATCCAATCCTTTTTCCAAGAATTAATTTGACTTGTTGAGCCTATAAAGTTATCAAAACCAAAACCAAATTCATTTTTGTGGATTTGATGCATTTTCGCCAAATCCTCTCCAAGTTTTGATGCGGATTTTTCATTCCTTGAAAATTCAATCCATTCAAGAACAAGGAAACCTCCGTTTTCAAAATTATCTTCCCAAATTATTGGAGAAGGAACTTTGATTGTTTTTGTGTGACTGATTTCTTGAAGGTTTTTTGCTTCTGAAGAAAAGAATCTTTTCGGACTTGAATCTCTCCATTTCAGACAAAAGAAATCACCATTTTCGATTTCTATTTTTGACGAGTTGTTGATACATCCACCACCAATGTTTTTGATAGATCCCTTTTTGATATGAAAATCTCTTTCTTCAGATAGGTGTTTTATGAGCCTGTTAATCATTTATTCAATGGTGATTTTATAAAGATTTGATAGGATTAGGGAAAATTCCAAAATAGGAGAAAAAACAATGGCAGATTTCAAAATGTTAATAGGCGGAGAATGGAAAGACAATCCAAAATTCAATCCGGAAAAAAGAGTTGGACCCAGGAATCCTGAAAAGATACTGATTCCAGTGTGGACAGAATCGGAATCAGGGGAAAGGTCTGAGATAAAGAATCCAGCAAATGGTTCTGTTGCAGGCACTGTTCCAAAAGGCACAGTCAAGGATGTTCAAAAGGCAATTTCAGCTGCAAGCGATGCTTTCAAGACATGGAAGGAGACAGATGCTGAAAAAAGAGCTTCGATAATCACCAGGGCAATGGGGTTGGTAAAAGCGAATATGGCGGAACTTGCGAATCTTCTTTCAGAAGAACAAGGGAAACCTCCTTTTGAAGCGAATGGAGAGATACATCATTTTGTTCATGGTATGGATTTTTATGCTGGTCTTGCAAGCAAGATAAGAGGTGCCCAGGTTCCTCTGCCAAGTGCGATGGGAAAAAATGCATACGGCATGGTTTTGAAAAGGCCTGTTGGAGTTTGTGCGGCAATAGTTCCTTGGAACTTTCCAATTACTCTTCTAGGAACAAAATTGGGACCGGCTCTTATTGCTGGAAACACTGTTGTTGTTAAGCCGGCAGGAACAACACCATTGACAACATTGAGAATTGCAGAACTCTTTATGGAAGCAGGTCTTCCTGCTGGAGTTTTGAATGTTGTTACTGGACCTGGAAGCACAGTCGGTCAGGAGCTTTTGGAGAATCCAATTGTTAGAAGGATAGCTTTCACTGGAGCTTCAGATACTGGAAAGAAAGTCATGGAGGCAGCAGCTCCTGAGTTCAAGAGAATCACTCTTGAACTTGGAGGAAGTGACCCGATGATAGTTATGCCCGATGCAAACCTAAAGGCTGCTGTCCAGGGTTGCAGGATTGGGAGATTCTGGAATGCAGGACAGGCTTGTCTTGCTGTAAAAAGATTAATTCTTCACGAAGATATCTATGATGAATTTCTTGAAATGCTTAAAGCTGCAACTGTGAGTTATGTTCCTGGTGACCCAAAAAGCCGTCCTGAAAAAGGACAATTGAGAATGGGGCCTTTACATACTGCCTTCCAAAGAGAGGAGATAGAAGATCAGCTTGCTGATGCTGTTTCAAAAGGTGCAAAAGTGATTTGTGGTGGAAAGAGACCAGAAGATCCAGATCTTAAAAATGGATATTATTTTGAACCTACGATTGTTATAGATGTTCCAAACGATTGCAAATTGGTCACGGAAGAGGTTTTTGGTCCTGTTCTTCCTGTCTTTAAGGTTGGAAGTTTAGATGAAGCTATAAATATGGCAAATGACACTGAATGGGGTCTTGGCTCTTCTATATGGACAGCAAGTCTTGCTGACTCACATAAAGCAATAAGGGAAATAGAAGCTGGAGTTACATGGGTTAATATGCTTCATTATGGTTTTGATGAACTTCCTTTTGGAGGGGTCAAGGCAAGTGGTTTAGGCCATGAGCATGGTCCCGAAGCTGTTGATTACTATCTTGAGAATAAGGGCGCTGTTATAGGCGGAATCTAATTCTTTTTTTCAATAGGGGCACTTAAGGGTATCAGTCCTGCAAGTGTAATTGCGAAAATAAGAGAAACATAGGTTCTCATGTAAAAGCCAATTGCATCATATAGAAGAACCCCTGTAGGAATCCAGATTAAACCTAACACAATAAGTGCCGGTATTGAGGCTAAGAGTTTTGCTTTTGGCCCCTTGATTGTCTTAGTGCTTGTTAGTATCAATCCTGAAGTTACAGCAACCAAAGATGGGATAAGGAATAGATATATAGCTCCTGGAAGAATGAATGCCATCAGTATTGAGAATCCGCAGAAAAATCTCCATGTTGTTCCCCAAAGACCCCAGAAAGTTGCTCTTTTTCTTAAGAATTTAAGTATTGGCCAGAAAATAAAGCATGGAATCAGGAAAAGTAGGACAATTGAGGATGCCGGTTTTTCCGGCCACCAACCACTTGGTTGAAAACTTTCAAAAACATAGACGTCAAAAATGATTCCAACTCCGATTGTTACAAATATAAAAGCTGGAAAAGCTAAAGAACCCCATCCAAGTTTTTTCCATGTCAGTGCTTTTAATTGTCCTAGCCTCATAAGAACAAAATACAAAAGTATCATTGTGGTTATTGAAATAGGGACATTGTTTTTTTCAGGCCAACTAAAAAAAGCTTTTCCCAAGAAATCAAAATAAACACTGTTTTCATCATGTTTCATTCTTGAAATATCGGTTTCCTGTAAGGCATTGAGGACCTGAAGTACATTCTGCCCTTGATGCTGAACGGTATCAAAGTTTAGGTTTTCGATATTGTCATTTTCCGTATGGTAGTTTTGTGCATTTCCTATGAATGCAAAATTAAAACCTTTTATTCCATATTTTTTGTATATTGCAAAATCTGTTCCATTTGGAAGCCTCTTGTATATTTCGTAAAATATAGAAGACGATCTTGGGTGAGTCACGGATGATCCGTAGATTTCAACAAGACTTGAATTATTGTCGCTTGTTTCAAACATGAGACTTGGGCCACTCGTTCCTCTTGCCTCCATGTTTATGACATATTGAACCTCTTTTGACCATGGATGCCCTTCCATAAACGCTTTGGCACCAAGCAAACCCACCTCTTCTCCATCATTAAACATGATAACAAGGTCATGGTTAAGTTCTTTTTCTCCTTCCAAGAGTATCCTCATTATTTCAAATGTTGCAGCGACTGCATGCATGTCGTCTGCTGCTCCAGGAGCTTGTCTTACAGAGTCATAGTGAGAGGAAAGAAGTATTTTTGATCCTTTTGGATTTTTGCTATTGATTTTTGTAATTACGTTATAAAGTGTTTCTTTTTTACCTCTTAAAGAAGCTTCAAAACTTTGTATTTCTGGATTTAAACCCATTTCAATTATTTTTTCAACGATTATGTCTCTTATTTTTTCATTTTCTTTTGAACCTGAAGGATGGGGTGTTTCTTCTTTAAGCAAGTCCAAAAGAACCAAAGAGGCTCTTCCAGAAGAGAATTCATTCAATGGTGCACCAAGATTTTTTGCTTTTGGAGGAAAATAAAAGAAAAAAGAAAAGAGGAAAATTAAAAAAAGGGTTTTTAGTCCGAACAGGAAATGTTTTGGCATTGATAAAATCCTAACGAGGATTTACACTTTCCAAATGTCTATTTTTGTTCATCATGTCGAAAAAGAGTATCAAGTCTGGGTTCCAGAAAACATAGATAAAGTTTTTGATTTTTTCTCCAATGCCAGGAATCTTGAAAAAATCACACCTCCATTTTTGGAATTCAAGGTTTTAAACAAAGGAAAAATAAAAATGAAGGAAGGCCTACTTATAGATTACAGGCTTAGGTTGCACAAGATTCCTTTTAAGTGGCAAAGTGAAATAACAAAATGGGAACCTCGCTTGTTGTTTGAGGATTGTCAGAGAAAAGGCCCTTATGTTTATTGGGACCATCTTCATTCTTTTGAAAAAGAAAATGGAGGAACATTGGTAACTGATTCAATCAAGTTTGGAGTTCCTGGCGGTTTTTTGGTTTATAAAACATTTGTTGAAAGAGATGTTGAAAAGATATTTGATTTTCGAAAAAAGATATTACAAGAGATTTTTAATTAGTTTTTTCTCTATAAAAAAGTTAGGATAAGTATTTAAATACAAAACAAGTGAGGTAATTATGGAAAAAAGAGTACATTTTGACAAAGACGGTTCAGTAGGTTTCATCATTCTTGATGATGGGAAAGTTAATTCTTACGATATCGATACGATGAAGCAATTAAATACAGTCATCGATCAAAACATCAATGATGACGAAGTAAAGGTTGTTGTTATGAAGAGTGGCAGTTCTAAGCTTTTCAGTGCTGGTGCGAATATCAAGAAATTCATTGAAAATTTAGATGATTTAGAAGCAAATTTAGACATGATAAATTATGCACATATGACTTTGTCGAAAATGGCAAATTCAGGAAAAATATTTGTTGCGATGATTAACGGAGGAGCATTTGGAGGAGGTTTGGAAATGACTCTTGCTTGTGATTTCAGATTTGCTGCTGAGGGAGAATACAGAGTTGGTTTGCCTGAGGTAACATTAGGTTTGCTTCCAGGGAATGGTGGAACTGTGAGGCTTCCAAGACTTATTGGTTGTCAAAAGGCTTTAGATATGATGGTCACAGGAAGGGTTGTTGATCCAAAGACTGCTTTGGAGTATGGTATTGTTGATAAATTATTTCCTGCAGAAAATTTAGAAGAAGAAACTATGAAATGGGCAAAAAGGGTTGCTTCTCAGGCGTCTATGGCAATTGCTCATATCAAGAACAGTGTTTATCAAGGTTTAAATATGTCATTGAATGATGCGCTTTCAAATGAAAGAGAACATATGAGGCCTTTGTTTGCAAGCCATGATGCCAAAGAAGGTTTGACAGCCTTTGTTGAAAAGAGAAGAGCAGATTTCAAAGGAGAGTAATTTTTGTTCGATTTAAGAAAAGAATCTTTTGTAGAGGATAGGTTAAAAGAAGGCAAATACATAGAAGAGCTTTCAATGATGTCTCCAAAATACCTAGATGGTATGAAGAAGATTCTCACAGTTTCAGCTGATACTGAATTGGTCAGTGCTCCTGCTTATTATCTTGCTGCAAAGGATGCTCCGACAACGAATGCATTCATTTCGGCCATGGGAATTATTCAAGATGAGCTAGGGCATGCTCATATTGCTTACAGGCTTATGGAGGATCTTGGCATAAATAAGGAAGAGTTTATTTACGATAGAGATCCAAAAAGTTTTAGATACCCATATGCTTTTGATGTTCCTTTGGTAACATGGACAGAACTTGCTGTCGCAAATGCTTTTTACGACAGAGCCGGTTTTGTTCTTCTGGATGATGTTTTTGAAAACACAACTTTTGGACCATGGAAGAGAGCTTTAGTTAAAGTCGGAAAAGAAGAAGGTTTTCATTTAAGGCATGGAGAAACATGGATGAAAAAACTTGTTAAGGACTCTGACGGAAAAGAGAGATTGCAAAAAGCTCTAGACTGGATGTTTCCCTTGACAGTTGAATGGTTCGGTCTTCCAGATGATTTAAAAACACAAAACATTCAACTTGAGTATGGTTTCAAAGGGCAAAGCAATGATCAATTAAGACAAACATGGATGAGCACTGCTGTTCCATTAGCAGAGAGTCTTGGCCTTGATGTTCCTGCACATTATTCGGAAACCGAAAAGAAATATGTGTTGGAGTATCCATTTCCTTGCAAGTTCGACGCTTCCGAGAAGAAATGGCTTTTTGAGGAAGGCGAAATTCCTTGGATTGACCCAAATTCTGATGGATATAGTGTTATGAAAAGGTGGAAAAACAGAGGAGAGATGAATGATGAGTTTGTTGACATACTTCAGAAAGGACACAAACAAGTTTGTCAGATGTTAGAAAGAAAGTGATCCAAGATCCAAGATCAAGAACTAAAAGGGAAGAAGAGATTTTTCAAACTCTTCACGATGTTCAGGATGCTGAATTTGATATAGATATTGTTGATATGGGTTTAATCTACGGTGTTCACTTTGATGAAAGAGAGCAAAGTGTTATTGTTGACATGACCTTTACATCAATGGCTTGTCCCGCAATCGATTTTATGTCTGAAGATGTTATTGAGAGGTTAAATCTTGAAAAAGATATAAAAAATGTTTCTATAAATGTGGTTTGGGATCCTCCTTGGAACCAGGAAATGCTTTCAGAAGATGGTGTTGAAGGTCTGAATGACTGGGGTGTTATCAAATGGGTATAAGAGATTCAAATCTACTCAAGCCGACTGGTGATGTTTATGATGTCTACTCAAAATCAACAAGAGACGAGTTTCTTAAATTAAATGGAGATGTTGTTGCTCCTTCTCGACATTTAGCAAAAGCTTATGCATATCAGATGTATCAGGAAAGTACATGGGTTGAAATGATTGCTGTCTCGAGGAAAGACACTGTTCAAATAATTGATGATGGGAATATCATTGATGGATAAGTGGCATGTTTTTGGAAGAAGGAAAGGAGAAGACCCTCTTGGTTTTTTAGGGGTAATATCTTTTGAAGGAAATCCTAGAAAGGTTGTTGTTGAAAAGTATGGAAAAGATTGGCTTGAGTTAGTTGCCTTCCCAGAAGGTTCAATAATCAAGGTTATATAAAAATGTCGAAAGAAAAAGCTATTTTACAAATCTTGGTTAGATTGGCCGATGCTAAATATTGTCTAGGAAGAAGATATGGACATTGGTCATGTAGCGGTCCAACATTGGAAGCATCTGTAGCTGCTGCTTCTATGGCAGGAGACGAAGTTGGACATGCCAGGGTTCTTTATCCATTATTTAAGAAATTTGAAGATGCTCCTAAAGAGATGGTTGTTGTAAGTGATAGACCTGACTTTGAAGTTCCTCCCTTTTTGAAAAAGGATTGGCAAAAATGGACAGATTTTATTGCTGTTTCCTGTATTTTTGATACTGCAATGAGTGTTGTTCTAGATTCTTTGAGAAACAGTTCTTTCGAGTTTTTTTCTTCAAGAATGGGAAAGATGCTCCAGGAGGAAAATTATCATGAAATTTTTTCTTTTGGATGGTTTGGACTTCTTGCTGAAGAATCCAAAGATGATTTAAAAGAATCTGTTGAGAAAATTTACGAAGAAACGCTTTCGTGGTTTTCTTTTGAAGACGAAGATTTGATTAATGTTGCAAAAGACGAAGGGGTCATAGATAAAAATTCCTCGGAACTCATCCAAGAGTTTAAAGCAAAAATCAAACCTTTGATGGAAATTTTAAATTGAATATATTTGAAAAAAGAAAAGACCAAGTTGATAAAAAAAGTGAAAATCAATCTTGTCCACATTGCGGTTCTAAAAACATAGAAAAAACAGGAATTTTTGGTCCTTTTCATATGTCAGCACAATACCATTGTGTAGACTGCAGTTCGCCTTTTTCAATAATAAAGTGGAAAAAAAGTTAACTTATGGATTGGAATTCAGTTAAGTATGAATTTTTAGACAATGGTGTTGCTTTGGTGACATTAAATAGGCCAGATTCCTTGAATGCTTTAGACGATGGAATGAGAGAGGATTTTAAAAAACTGACTCCAATACTTTCTGAAAGAAAGGTGAGGGCTGTAGTCTTTACTGGAGAAGGGAAAGCTTTTTGTGCTGGAGGAGACATAAGCCATTTTGAAAAAAAATGGAATGCTTCAAATTTTACTGAACAGAGCAGGGTTGTCAGTGATTTTTATGATTTTCTAGAAGATCTTCCAAAGCCAGTTTTTGCAGCAATAAATGGTGTTGCAACTGGTGCAGGAATACAGCTTGCAATGGCATGTGATATCAGGATAATGGCTTCTGATGCAAAAGCAGGATTTAGAGAACATCAACTAAATCTGATTCCTTCGCATGGTGGAACTTATAGATTAGTCAAACTATTAGGTCTTTCAAAAGCAAAGCATTTTTATCTTTCAAAATCTTTGAGTGATGCCAACGAGCTTTTTAGGTTAGGGTTTGTTTCAAAGGTTGTTCCAAAGGAAAAGCTTCTTGAGTTTGTTTTGGAGTGGGTCGAGACTCTTTTGAAAAGAGCGCCTATGGCTACGGGTGAAGCTATAAAATTATTAAACATGATGACTGATATCGATCGGGATTCTGCTTTGGAAAAAGAGTATGCTTCTCAAAAGAAAATGCTTTTGTCAAAAGATCACAAAGAGGGAGTGAAGGCTTTTAGGGGAAAAAGAAAACCTTCATTCAATGGAGATTAGTTTTGGCAACGATATTAACAATTAATGGAAAAACACCTGTGATTCATCCTTCGGCTTTTATTGCTGAAAATGCTGTAATTGCTGGTCAGGTTTTTATAGGAGAAAGAGCGAATATTTGGTATGGAGCAGTTTTGAGAGCTGATCAAGGTTTTGATATAAGGATTGGTGATAAATCCAGCATTCAGGACAATAGCGTTATTCATACAAGCCACATAAACCCAACCATAGTTAAAGAAAGTGTAACTGTTGGTCATGGTGCTGTTTTGGAAGGGTGCGTTATAGAGAATGGTGCCTTGATCGGGATGAATGCTTGTGTTTTGGATGGATCTAGTGTTGGTTCTGGCTCTTTGATTGCTGCAGGTAGTGTTGTGAGGGAGGGAGATAGCATTCCACCAAAAATGCTTGCTGCAGGTGTTCCAGCCAAAGTAAAAAAAGAATTAGAAGGATCTGCACTTAAGCATGTTTCTACTGCTGCAGATTTTTACTATCAAAAATTAATGGATTTACATAAGGACGTGAAGAATGATTAATATGGGATTTTTTATAAACGGAAAAGAGGTAACGGGAGATGATTCATCAAAGGTTTTCAATCCTGCAGATGGTTCTGTTGTAGGGACTGTTTCTTCCGGAAATGAAAAAACTGTTGACAGTGCAGTTTTAGCTGCAAAAAATGCTTTTGAATGTTGGTGGTCTTTTTCTGCAGCAAAAAGAGGCGAGATACTTTATTCTTGTGCTAATGCGGTAAAGTCAAATGTAGATGACCTTTCCGCATTGCTTACTTCTGAGCAAGGTAAGCCTATAAAAGAAGCAAGAATGGAAATTTTTAGATTTGCTCATACTTTGGAACATTATGCTGGAATGGCAAAATCCCTTAGAGGAGGTTCTGTTCCAAACCTTGATCACAATCCTGCCAGAATAGGCTTGATACTAAAGAGACCTTTGGGTGTTTGTGGAGCTATAACACCTTGGAATTTTCCGCTTTCTTTGGCGGGTAATAAGCTAGGTCCTGGCTTGATTGCTGGAAACACTTTTGTTTTGAAACCAGCAAGCACAACTCCATTAACGGTTTTGAAAGTTGCTCAAATCATGTTTGATGCAGGACTTCCTGCCGGAGTTTTAAATGTTGTATGTGGTCCTGGAGGAGTTGTAGGAGAAAGGTTGGCAACCCATCCCGATATAGCAAAAATAGGATTTACTGGATCTACTCCAGTTGGAAAAGGAGTGATGAGTAAAGCTTCTTCAACAGTGAAAAGAGTCACTCTTGAACTTGGTGGAAGCGATCCTTTTATCGTTATGTCCGATGCAGATATTGATAAGGCAGTTTCAGCATGTTCCGTTGGAAGGTTCTTCAATTGTGGGCAGGCCTGTTTAGCTGTAAAAAGAGTTTTTATTGATGAATCTATTTATGAAGAATTCAGAGAAAAGCTTATCGAAAAGGTAAAGAAAATAACAGTAGGTTCAGGTTTTGATACATCAAACAGAATGGGTCCTTTACATACAGAAGGCCAAAGGTCTGAAGTTGAAGATCAGTTTAATGATGCAGTAAACAAGGGAGCAACTGTTCTTATCGGTGGGACTAGGCCATCAGGAGATTCTTATGACAAAGGAAATTACCTTATGCCAACAGTTTTAGAAAATTGCTCTCAAGACAGCAAGATGAATATGGAAGAAGTTTTTGGGCCAGCCTTACCGATATGGAAGGTTTCAGGCATGAATGAGGCTATCGAGAGAGCGAATGATAGTCCTTTCGGTTTAGGTTCTTCTGTTTGGACAAAGGATTTGGATGCTGCGATGAAAGCGGCTGAAAAAATTGAATCTGGTTACACTTGGATTAATAGCATTTCAAAAATTTACGATGAACTTCCTTTTGGGGGAATGAAAGAAAGTGGGTTAGGGTCAGAACATGGGTATGAAGCCTTAGAACACTATATGGCAACGAAGTCCGTTGTTATGGGTGTAAATGAAACTTGACGGAATAAACCATGTAGCCTTAACAGTTACGAATCCAGAAAAATCAGCTGAATGGTATAGAGATGTTTTGGGTTTCGAAATTATAGGTGTGAACAAACCTGGAAACCCGTTAAAAATAACTCTTGGAGATCAGTGGTTGGCAATTTTTCCTTCAGGGAAAAATCCCGGCAATCACCCTAAAAGAACTGATTTGGCATTTCAGCATTTGGCTTTTGGCTCAGATTTTGAGAATTGGGAAAAAAGTTGTGAAGAACTCAAGGGAAGAGATATTGAATACAAGTTTGTTGATCATGGAAATTGTTACTCAATTTATTTTGATGATCCCGATGGGCATAGGTTGGAAATAGTTACCTATGACATTGGAAAAGAATGAGTCTTTTTTATCTCTTTTTCTTTTTTGCAAGTCAAGAATTTCAGAAACCCTCTGTGCCATTCCACACGGAAGGTCGTTGGATAATGGATTCAGAAAACAAAAGATTCAAACTTGCCGGTGTTAATTGGTACGGATTTGAAGAGCTCGATTATGTTCCTGCTGGTTTAGAGATATTGCATGTAGATAAGATTTCAAAAAAGATATCTTCTCTAGGTTTTAATTCTGTACGTCTTCCTTTTTCAATAGAAATGGTACTTCATCAAGGTGAAGTTGCAGACAGTGTCATCTTTGCTAATCCTGAAATGAAAGGGATGAAGCCAATCGAGATTATGGATGTTGTAATCGATTCTTTGTGGAGACATGGTTTGGTGGTGGTGCTTGACAATCATTCTAGTGAGGCTGTTTGGTATAGTTTGGAAAATGGACTTTGGTACACTGATGAATATTCTGAAAATGACTGGATAAAAACATGGGAAAATTTAAGCCTTAGGTATAAAGGCAACCCTGCTGTTATTGGTTTTGATTTAAGGAATGAGTTGAGAAATGGAGCAACTTGGGGAGGGGACAAGGGAACGGACTGGATGGGTGCTGCTTTACGTGCAGGAGAAGCTGTTCTCAATATAGATCCAAGCAAATTAATCATTGTCGAAGGTCTAAATTATGCTTCTGATTTAAGAGGAGTTTTTGAAAATCCAATTTCATTTTCGGTTCCAGACAGGCTCGTTTATTCGATTCATGATTACAGTTGGTTTCATCCAGAATTTCAAGATTATGAAGAAATGAAAAAAAATTTTGATTATTTATGGGGCTTTCTTTTAGAGGAAGGAAAACCATGGACTGCTCCTGTTTGGATTGGAGAATTTGGTACTTGTAGTAATGATTCATCTTGTGTTCAAGATTCTTCAGCTAGCGGTTATTGGTTTTTAAATTTCGTTAAATACCTGAAAGAAAATGATATTGATTGGGCATATTGGCCGTTAAATGGAACTAT
>MDTE01007181.1_pt1 | contig 12818 bp, 17 predicted proteins | sample 811231 | NCBI WGS metagenome assembly MDTE01 (sample SAMN05326651, study PRJNA326480) | marine metagenome | isolation source: seawater | place: Indian Ocean: Red Sea | collected 2010
GAATCAACAAGAACACAGCTAGCAAATTGTCGAAGTGGAGTTCGCACTCCTGCCATGATAGGTGTGGGAATGTTGATTTTGTGCTTTGAGATTGCGTCATAATACTTTTTGACGTAAGAGATTCTCGTTTCTTTTGGATACTCTGCGAAAATAGTCAGAGCAATCATCATGTACATAAACTGGGGAGTTTCGTAAACTTTCCCTGTGCTTCTATCTTGCACCAGGTACTTGTCAACGACTTGACGTAGACCTGCATAAGTGAACAAATAGTCACGGTGATGATTAAGGTAGTTACCACATTTGGTAAGTTCCTCTTCAGTATAGTTAGTAAAGATTGCCTCATCATATACACCCAGTTCTACACACTTAGTAATATGGTCAACAAAAGCAGGATGATCCTGTACCTTACCATTTAGGGATTTTCTAACTGCAAAAAGCAAAAGCCTTGCAGCAACAAACTGATAGTTTGGATTTTCCAAATCAATCAAGTCAGATGCACTCTTAATCAAGATTTCCTGAATCTCAGCAGTGGTGATGCCATCATAAAATTGAATACCAGATTGCATCTCAACCTGAGAAGCAGAGACCCCTGCGAGGTCTTTACATGCTTCATCAACCATGAGATGAATCTTATTCAGGTCAAGGGACTCAACACGACCATTCCGTTTAATTACCTTTGTACCGTTACTCATACTTTCTTCCAAGTGTTAAATTTAAGTTTTGCTTCTAAACCAGAGAATATATTCGATTCTACCACGGACTGTACGTTAAGTCCAGATAAAAACATATCATTGATATCCTTCTCCTTGATATCTTTTGGCCAAATTACTACCCTTGCACCGTTGTTGATTGCACGTTCAATCCTGGAGACGATTTCTCGATTGCGTGGTTCGTTATCATAAATCCACACAGTATCGCCAGCAACCCACTTACTAATATCACCGTCAGCTCCGCAAAGAGCAATCGAGTTTGAAATGAACGTGCTGTCGAAAGGTCCTTCAGTAACATAGATTCTATCTCCCTTGTTGATTCTATCGAGTCCATAAATCTTGGGTGCATCCTCCTCCAACATTATAGTGATGTATTTGATTTTTGATTTCTTCTGTAGACTTCGACCTTGAAACCCTATGATTTTTCCCTCGTTGATGAGTGGGATAATAATGCGTGGTTCGTCTTTATCTACCTTATCGAAAGTATGCTTTTGAGTGTTTGTCCACTCTTTAAAGTTTTCGCAAAAATACAAATCACGGAAATATTCTTCTGGAATTTTCCTGTCTTCTAGATATTTTCTTGCCAAGTGTTCTTTATTTAGTTGTGAGATTCTTGGAAGATTAAATGCCTTCTTAGCAAAACTCGGCTTGTCAATTTTAATCTCTGGTTTCTTTGTCTGACTTCCCCGTCCAGTCAATCCATTCTTATATCTCTCCATGACATACTGGTCATAGAGAACTGTATCCATATCCTTAAGAAAGTTTGTAAATGTTCTGGAAACACCACAATTATGACACTTAAAGTTATGGTCGTTTTTTAATCTATAGATATATCCGCGTGCTTTATTCTTCTGCTTCTGACTGTCTCCACAGTAAGGGCATCGAAAATTATAAAGACCTTCTTTCTTCTTAGCAAACTTAACTAACCGTGAAGATACAAGTCCAATGTACTTGGAATCAACGAAACTCATTCTATGGGAGGGTACTACTTACCTTCCTGTATGATAACCGTCTCAGGTGGGGGTGTCAAGATACCTCTGAAGATACCAGGTGCCTGTAGTGCTGCCACAGCAGCAATAGCAATTCCAACTGCTACCCAACGAAACTTGTAGAGGTCACTAACCTTTGACTCTACTTTTTCTATTCTTTCTATAACTGCTTTATGCTCTTTTGTATTCGATATCTTTACATCCTCCAGCATACTGAGGATTAGTGCATCATTCTTATCACTTTCGTTTAACCTATTCTCATGCCTTTCTAGAATCACAGCAACCTTGTTACTGTTCTCAGAAATAGTTGCTACTGCTTTTTCAAGTTTGCCCAACATTTCTTTGGACAACTCTTCATAGATATCTACTTTTGATTCTAAAACCGATATTCTACCGATTCCGAAAGCCATGGTCCTACCTAATTACTTTTGCATCCAACGTTTTCTAGCACCAGGCATCTTCCCTCTAGCAATGATAGGAGGTTTTTTCTTCTTCCTAACAGGGGGATCATCACCTGCTTCAACAGTACCAGCAATTTTTCCTCCACCAACATTGTTAGTAGGAGCAGCAATTGCCATCTCTTCTCTTATAATTTTTAAAATATCCTCTAATTTTTTCATTAGATTTTTTGCAATTCTTCTAGACAATATTTGTCTAGTTCAATGTTGTGTAGACTTGTCACTGGATAGTCTGGCAACCTGCCAAGATATACAATAAAAGTTTTTAATGTGCTCCAAAATTCCCTATCAATCTTATAGAACAATAAGGGTGTAGCAGCATCACCAAAAACATTATACAAGACAATAAAATGATTTATTAAAAGGTGAGTTCTTAACTCACCTTTTTTCTTATATCTACGCAATAATCGTTTTATCCACTTAAACCTTTTCAAATCACAATAGAAATCATCTTTTGTGACATAATGTGGATTCTCGTAGTTTTTAATAGCAAATAAAAGATATGTATCTTCGTTCAATTCAGTAAATTTCATGTAGCATCAACTTATCATTGTGGGAGTTGGTCGTCATCACTTGCATCAGCAGTGATACTGCTTCCTGCAACTAGAACCTCACTCTTGACTCTCAATCTGCCATGGTTATCAACATAAGTTGTAATTCCAACCCAACCAGCATGTGCAGGGTTATACAGTTTTTGCTCATCAGTTGCAGAAGAACCAGATGCAGTAAATGCTTGTTCTGCTACATCTACACCATAAATTTCATTTCCAGTGTAGTTGCTATCTTCAGGGAGATAGACTGGTTGCTCAGAAATGTTATATGAAGTACCTGCATTAACAGTTCCCAATACACCAGCAGTTGATACTAGAGTAAGTTGAGTTGTTGAATCGACAGACTTAATAACACCACTACCATTTTCAGTACCAAGAGTAATTACCAAACCAGGTACAACATCATTTCCACTATTCCAAGTAGTACCATTACCAGTAACTACACCATCAGCAGATACTGAAGTGATAGTTCCAGTTGAGTACACCGTATCTTTGTTTCCCCAAAGTGCCATGTTCTCTATTCCGTATGAGTCATTTACCTTTTTTTATTTATAATATTGTTTAGATACTAAAAGGGGGAGATCACTTCTCCCCCTTTAAAGGTATTAGTATCAAGCTTCGTCTCTTGTCTTGATTGCTTCGGTGACAACTTCAAGAAGTTTGTCATCCATATCGGTCTTAGTCAACTTAACCGCTTTAGCAAGGATAACAAGACAGATCTCAACCAATTTCTCACCGAGTTCTTCATTCTCTGGAATTTGGTTAACTGCATCTCTGATTACCTTAGACGCTAATGGGAGTAAAAATGCAAGCATGGGTTCATCCTCAAAAATAATTTCTCAACTATTTATCACCACTTGACCCGATTAGCCCAATAAGCTGCACTCATTTTACCTTTGGCAATATTCTTCGCATGTCTAGATTTAAATCTATTGCGACGAGAAGCATATTCCTTAGACTCACCTTTCTTTTTGGGTGAACCTTTTACACCCCTCTGACCAAAACGAATAATTTTTTCTTGACCATTAGCACATGCCTTAACAACATGAGACTTTCCTGTAAGGGAATCACCAACTGCTTGTGCCTTTGGTTTGTTACACTTCATCTTGGACTTATCAATAGCTTCCTCTATAGGATTAAGGGTAACCTTATTCTTACCCTTCATGATGTCAATGACATCCTTTCTCTTTTTCTTTTTATCCTCTTTATTATCTACTTCCTGAAGAAACTCAACTTTTTCAATAAGAAGTTGCTCTTTATATGAAAACTCTTCAAGACCAAGAACCTTTCTCTTTGCCTTCTTAAAGTCAGTCTGACCACCTCTTTCCTTAGTCAGTTTTGCTCTCAAAGCAGGATTTGCTCTTGCTGATTGACCAAGTTTACCATATGACTTTCCACCTGCAACTCTTGCTGGACCACTACCTTGTGATGATGGTGGAAGCATTTTTCTCTTGTCAACTGCCATAGGCAATGCAGGTCTCTTTGGTGTTGGTTGACCAACTCTAGAAGTTCCAATCGTACCTTTAGCAGTTCTAGTTGGACCACTCTCACCTGCACCAGGTAACATTCTTCTCTTCATGCTACCTGGAAGCATTGGTCTACTTCCTGCAGCAGGTTGTCCCACTGTTGGTTTCTTAGTTGGGTCAGGACTAGAAGCAGGAGGTAGTTGTCTACCAATTTTATTCTTCCTTCTTTCTGGTGGAAGAAGTCCCTTGACTTGAGTTCCACCAATTTGCTTCATTGCTGGTTTTGGTGGTGTAGGTGCTTGGGGTTTGCGTGGTCTTCCCCCCTTGCCCATTTCTTTTTTATCTGGTCTTGATTCTGCAGCTCTCTTGCCTGCAGCAGTCTTAAGGGCACCACGAGTTCCTAAGAAAGCTGCCTTTGCTAGTTTACCAACATCACCAGCAGCATTAGTAAATGCTTTTTGAGATGCTGTAGCACCACCCTCTGTTGATGAGATTCTCTGCCCTTGACCTATTGAAGTGAGTGCTTTCACAGCACCCTTCTTGTCTTCCTCTCCCTTATCTTTCTTTCTCTCTCTATTTCTCTGGTCTTCGTACTTTTTCTTTCTCAATTCAAACTGCTGCTTTTGCAGTTTAAACCAAGGAGATTCTTCACCTTTACCTTCCTTTTCCTTTTTACCTTCCTTTGCAAGGTCATTAATAATCTTATTAGCAGCAGCTCTCTTTGCAGCAGCAGTTCTCTTTGCCTGAAGTTTTTCTTTCTTCTCTCTCTTAAACTTGGCGTAGTTACTTTCAGCCATCTCAAATAGGTCTACTTTTTCCTTTTATTATTTATAGATTTCTTTTTCGGATATGTGTTTGGAACAGATACTCCAGTATAACTATGAGGAGTTTGTCCTGGTGTCAACTGCTGAACGTATTGTCTATACTCATCAGTTCCAACTTCATGGACTTCCATAACATCCCTCAACCAACTCTTAAACATGATACCATCTTCAGTTACACAAATAAGATAGTTAGCACCACGTCTCTTAATAATACCTCTAAGACCAGTATTGAGATTTTCTACAATAGTTCCAACTTCAAATAGTCCATTGTTCTTATAGTTCCATCTCAAACCATCACGGTCAAGTTCTGGTGCAATCTTCCATGCCTCAGTAACTTCTGTTGCTTCCATGGACTTCTTCATAGTCGAGAACAGTTTTCTCTTTGTAGCATCAGAGATGCCCATCGGAACTCCACCCTTAAAGTTCTCAAAGTCATCCATAGCAACTGCTGCTCTCATGAGTGCTGCTGATCCTGGAGACTCAACATCACTGTCTGGGTCTTTGACTCCTGCAGAAATTACTTCAATATTATTGAACTGATATCCTTGACCTTCACCCTTATGAACAAGACTCTGGAATTCACCTAGTCTTTCTTGTCCTACAACTAATGTAATTGCAGTATATCCATCATTATATGTTGACTGGAGAATATCAAAAATAGTTCTAGACTCCTCACTATCAACAACATAGTCAGCATACTTAGGAAACAACTGCTTCATATAATCAATCTTAGCAGTAGGATTAAGTGGGTTCGACTGTGGATCTGTTACCCTACTTGGATAAATTCTAAACTCATATCCAAGTCTATTTGCTTGAGAGAAACCTGCTCTTAGTAGACCCTCATGATTCTTAGATGGAGGATTGAACTTACCAAGAACAACAACCAATCCATTCTCTGGTTCCTGCTTTGGTTGTTGTGCTGCTGGTTTTGCTTGTTGTGGTTTCTGTCTCTTTACCTCTTCACCAGGTTTTCCATCTACAGACTTAGTATCACCAGCACCAAAATACTTTAACTTACCACCTACAGTTTTTGCTACAAAGTTACCCCTAGCATCGTACCAGTCTCCATGACCATTGCCTTGGAGACCACGGTTTTTTGCTTCAGTAGATGCAAGGGTTTCTACTGCCTCTTGAAAAAAGTGAGCAAAACTCTTCATTAATATTGTTTATCCTTATGTTCTATTTATTATTGTATTTTGCGGCAGCAATACCATTTAGAACTTCACTCAATGGCACTTCTAAAATCTCCGAATCAGATGTTTTACTTGCTCTTGATGTCTTCTGACCATTATCTAAGAAAACATTATTTCTCAATTTAGTGGGCAACTGCCTCTGCTGCCTAACTTGAACTCTTCTACCACTTTCACCCTTTACACCAGCTCCAAAAATTTGTAAAAACTTACGAGAATCTTTTATCGGGTTTCCACTTCTATCTGTGATATTAAGAAACTGGTCTGCTCTTCTCTTCCTAATCACAAGATATATCATACCAGAATCCTGTACCATTTGATCAACAGTTTTAAGAGTACAATCACTAAAAGTAATCGTTCTTTTTTTCACATCCTCATCTGGATTATTAGCAGTTCCACCAGTTATATAATGAGTGACAACCTCTCCAGTGTAAATTTGTTTACATTCAAACAATGCTCTCCGCATTCCTGCAGGAATGGGTATGTATAAGTTAGGAAGCATCAATCCCTTAGCCTTTTTCCATTGTCTTTCTATTGCCTGCTGTTGCACAGGAGTTAATGGTTCATTAGCAGGACTATTTCTAATTACTTTTAAAAGATAATCAATAGCATATTTAACAGCATCGTCAGTTTTCTTTTGATAAAATGCCGCAACACTACCAAGAACCTGATGCATCCATAGATTCATAACTTTATTTTCTTCTGTAAAACTTTTTAGTCCCTGTCCACAGAAGTTTCCTGGATTATATTGCTTACACGAAATACTATATTGCCTTAGACTACTATCAATAGCAACAATATCCGCAGCAGACCTATCACCTTGAGGGTTTTCAAGGAAGTTAGTTATATCTTCAATCTGACCTCCAGCAGCTGGTCCAACTGAACCAAAACCCTGGTTAGAAAATACTATGTTGATTGGTTTTCCACCACACTTCTCTTGGAACTTCTTAACTTTTGCTAGAAGATTTACTTCTTGGGCTGACCTGGTTCCTGCCATGGAAATAAAAAAAATCCCTCTCTATTATTTAGAGAAGGGTTGGATATTAATATTAAATGATAAACTTATTCTATCTTCGATATTATTGCATGTCTCTACACCATGCCTTAAGAATCCTGGCCAAAGCATAATCACTCCCTCAGGAACATCCTTTGCTACCATCCTAGCAGATGAAGATGTTAAAGGGTTACTGGAAGCACAAGGGTTAGGACTTGTGAAAAAAATATCACCATCATTTGGTTGTCTCTTAATATAGTAAACTCCAGATACATGGCAGTCACCATGGTCATGTATATGTGCATAGTTCCCTTTACGCATACACGTCAACCAAGAAGACATAATCTGATATCCACTAACTCGAATACCGCACTCATTTACATATGAACGAAGGTGGTTTTCAAGTTCTTGATTGAAGAGTTTACACTCTCTTTCAATGAGAAAATTTTCTTTAAATGTAGGGTCAGACAAATAATGAGTCTCACCCCATCCTTCTTTCATGCTGAAGTCTACTTCATCCAACTTATCAAGAAGTTCTTTTTGGATAGAATCTTTGTTATTGATTGGTTCAAAATGAAGATTGACTCCAAATGCTTGCATTATTCAGTCTCCGCACTATCAATTACTTTCTGAATTTCTTCATCAAGAACACGAATTGCTTCTCTAATTTCTACAGTTCGTTGAGAAGGAAACTCATAACTGTCCTCTGCTGTAGACCGAAACAGTGCTTCACGCACTGCTGCTGCTTGACGTAGTTCTAGTTCCACATTAATCATTTTCATTCTCCTTTTGCTGATTTTCAAACTCCATCTCAATTTGCTTATCCAACTGTTGAGATATTCCTCTAATCTTTAGAATACCTTCATCAGTAAAGAAACCAGGATGGTCTTTTGTGTGCATGAAAAGAGTATGACGTAAAAGAACTGCGTCATGCATACTCATCTCAAGATTAATCACAGGTCTCCCTCTTCACGATTCTCGGAATAGTAGACATCAAATGCACCACCAGGATAACGTTTCTCAAGTTTCTTAACGTTACGGTCAATCACTTTGTCAAAGTCAACTTCAAGTGCCATACATGCTTGAGCAACATACCACATCAAATCACCAAGTTCGATAATCATATGCTCTTTATTGTCTGCATTGAAGGGTTTACCCTGGAAAATCATCTTCTTGATAATCTCAAGGAACTCACCACCCTCTGCATTGATACCAACACCAGCAGTCAACAGACGTTCGATGTTTGCACCTTTCTCATCCAGTTCAACCATACGGTCGGCAAGACCAACAAAGTCTTTAGATGGGTCACTAGTAACTGCATCAACAAACTTTTCGTAACGTTTGAAATCAATTCGGGACATAATACTTGGTTCTTTTTGTTTACTATACTGAGTTATTAATTGAGTGTCAATCCTCTAGAATTTAAATCCAGAGAACTTATTTTTATTATCTTCTTCTGGGTCATACTCTTCGTCCTGACCAGAATCAAGAATATCTTTCTGAGCACTTTGCTCTACATCATACAGACGCATCTTTGCTCTATCAATACCAACAACAAACCTTCTGTTCATTGCAAGGTCATTATACCTGTTCTTAAGTTGCTTCACCATTATCTGACCAAGTGATTCAAGTTCCTCAGTGCCAATAAGGGCAAACATAAGATCAGCAGTAGCAGGGAGACCAAAGGACTCAGAAGTGTCAGTAAGGTCAACATCACTGCTACTATAACCAGAACGAGTGGTCTGCGTGGCAGAAACGATAGGGACGTTTGCTTCAACAGCCAATCCTCTAAGCTCTTCTGCAATGCTCTTAATATAGCTATATGAATTGATAGAACCACCCTGCTTATATCTGCTGGAAGCACATATATTAAGGTAATCAATGAAAATAATATCAGGTCTAAATGACTTCTTAAGTGCAAGTTCGTTAAGAAGTGCCCTAAAGTGTCCAGCATGTGCAGAAGCAGTAGGATATTCCTTAATAATCAAAGTCCCTTGACTTTTCTTACTAACACTATTTACTTTGTTCTCAAACATAATTTTAGGTAATGTTTGAATATCCTGAATATTCACATTGAGAAGGTTAGCATCTACCCTTTCTGCAATCCTTTCTTCAGCCATCTCCATAGTGATATACAGAACATTTTTGCCCTGTAAGAGAGTAGAAGCGGCACAATGACACATGAACAAAGACTTGCCCACACCAGTACCCGCAAGAGCAACATTGAGAGTCTTATTAGGAAGACCACCCTTTGTAATTTTGTTGAAGTATTCCAGGTCGAAAGGAATTTTGTCCTCACGTTCGTGATAGAAGTCGTATCGTGCTTCGATGTCTTTGAAGTAGTCATGTCCGATGTTGTTATCGAATGACACTGCTAGAGCATCAGACAAGATGCTAGGGATAGCATCACGATTCTTTTTCTCATCATCCCCATCAGCAATCTTGATGGACTCCATGAGTGCAAGATATATAGCACGATCACGACACCATTTTTCTGTAGTGTCTTCTAACCACTGACTATCTGCTTCTACTTCATTGATATTAGTGACGTACTCACAGATAGTGCGATAGGTCTCTTCACTGATATCAGTACGATTCTCTGCTTCAATAAGAAGAACTTCCTTAGTAGCAAGTTTCTCATACTGAGTAATGAAATTAGTAATCTCCTCAAAGACTACCTTCTCATGGAGATTTTCAAAGTATTCACTTTTGATAAAAGGTAGAACCTTTCTGCAGTAGTCATTATTAAAAATCAGATTCCTAAGAATAGTAGTCTCGACGTTTTCCATTACCCTCCGTAAGAGAATTCTTTTTCTGCTGCTTTATCCAACTCAATCATTACTTCTTGAGTGAAATATTTTTCTGGGTTTTCCATAATGGTTTTCCCATATTGAGTTGTGCCATCTGGGCACTGATACCTTGTACCCTTCTTAGGAAAGATATCATACTTTTCTGCTAGGTCAAGAAGACCATAATACTTATCCAGTCCACGTTCATCATAGTAGAGACGAACTTCAACTTGCTGATTCTCTTTACTTAGACGAGACTTCTGTGTCTTTGCCTTGATAATATTGCCAACAATTTCTGTACCATCCTTTTCTTTCTTCTTAGAAAGATATATGATAGTGGATGCTGCATACTTGAGACCACTGCCACCACCCATTTCTTTTGTAGGGACATAAGCACCCACAACATCATAGGTATGATTGGTGACAATCATGGGAATCTTTGCCTGTCCCATCTTCAAGGTTAGCATACGGAATGCTCCTTTGACCAGTTGAGATTTTGTCATATCCCTGACCTGCTTCTCGTTAAGAGCATCTGTAATCTCTTTCTCTGTAGAAAGCATTCCAAGAGAATCAAGAACAAACATGCAGGGTTTACGGTCTTCCTCAGGTGCCTTCAAATACATGTCAACTGCCTTGAGTGCCTTACTACGGAACTCTTCAATAGTTACGACATTGACGACAACCACTCGTTCCAAGTCAACACCCCTCGATTCAAGGAGAGACTTATTAACTGCGGCTTCAGTGTCAAAGTAAAGACAATACCCATCAGGATTATTATCAAGGAAGTTTTTAACCACTGCGAGGGAGAAAAAAGTTTTTCCAGTGCTAGACTCCCCAGCAATGGCAGTAATCTTATTCCCAGATACACCACCAAATAAAGACCCTGAAACAAGTCCGTTAAAAATGTACGAACCTGTGTCCACGTAAGTTTCTGTTTCATCAATCGCAGATGCTAGTTGGGTGTATTCACCACCAATTTCTTTTACAATGTCTTTTAAAAAATCCATAACTATTGTTGATTAAGTCCAATATTTCCAGATATAGATACCCTCGTTTCATCACTATTGAAAAATGGATATACCTGATGCATTAATGCTGAGGGGAACATAAACAATGTTCCTTCCATTTCTGGATTCATTTTTATGTCCATTCTATTAATGTGTCCCAAAATATTTGTATACAAGAACTCAAAATCAGATGCACATGGGTTATTTGAGTTTGCAGAAATAGGAATACTATATTGCTCCTCATGCCTTGTCGGTATTTTCATCCAAATAACAAAAGACATTACTCCATTATGATGATGAACTGGATTAAAGTCATGCTTCAGTTGAAAATTGACCCATAAAGATTGTAATCTTAGATGCTCAGTATGGTTCTCTGCAAAAGGAGCACATACATTTGGATTATGCTGTGCAAACAGGACTGCTGCTTGCTTTAAATGATTATTAAAAAAATAATCATCACGGTCTTTTAGAAGAAGACTTTCAGAAATATTACCTGCTAAACCAGGTTTAAAATCTTGTGGATTTTCTTGTGCTTCTTCAATGAGTTCCCATAGATAATCAACTGCAGTTTTCCCAAGCTCACATTTGAACAAAGTTAAGTTGTCGGGAATTATCGTACACCACTCATCTTCTTCATGAATCATAGTACAAATCCAAATTGTTCACGGGCAATTTTTTTATATGCACCATCAGGATTTTCCTGACGAATTTCTTTAATGGTATTAAGTTTTTGATAAAGAGCAGCATCTCCTCCAAGTCTTAGAGCACTCACAATAGTGCTCAATTCTTTATCGTTGATAGGGAGTTCCATTAGGAAAAAAATGATTCTAGGGTAACGGTTCGTTCGACTTTCCAACCAATTGCATCCAAAACAACCTTCATGGGATCAAGGAATGCCTTCGAGAATTGTAAGTCATAGTCGATATATTTGTCCAGTCCGAGTTCCACAGGGAAATCAGAGATGAAAGATATAACATTCTCACGAATAGGGTTTGGAAGTTTCAGATAGCAAAACTTAATTTTCTCACCATTCTGAATAGAAGCATACTTCTTATCCAATCCCCTTTCTTTAATCATATGATTATAGAGCAATGCACCTCTTACATGAATTGGTGTTCCTTTTCCATAGATTGTTGCATGTGCTTTGTGCTTCATGACATCTGATGCTGTCCTAGGGAAAGAGATTTCCTCAGGTCCATATTGATTAAATTGCTTTCTTGACTCTTCAATGAAATCAATCAACTCATCTTCTGTCTTAGTCATAGCAATTTTGAGTCCATCCTTAATCATCTTACGGCATGGAGCAGGAGTTGAAGACTTCACTGCTTCAATGCCCATGATTTTTAGTTTAGGTTCTTCATATCGGACACCTTCACTATCCCATACATTAAGGATGTATCGTTTCTTTGCTGTCCAGATTCCACGGTTGGCAATGTTTTCCCGTTTCATCTGCATCTTTTGGTCGTATGCGTTCACATAGTCTGCCAATTCTTGGTAAGAACTTTCAATATAAGGCTCAAGTTCCATTTGACAGATCTTGTCAAGGAAATTAACAACCTTTTCATTAGTTTTTTCTCTTCCCTTGTATACAATTTCGACCAAAGGACCCATGTTAAGGTAGATACTATCAGTATCGGAAGCAATAACATAATCGACATCACTTGTTTTCAACAATCTATTTAGATACTTATTCATTTTATTCTCAATCCAACGAATTGATACCTGACCAGAATAAGTAATTGCTTCTGCGTTTGCTAGTTTGTAATACCTGAAGTATTGATTACCAATAGCACCATAAGCAGAGTTAAGAGAAATCTTCTTCGCCATTTGAATGTTGTTA
>MDTE01145527.1_pt1 | contig 12818 bp, 13 predicted proteins | sample 811231 | NCBI WGS metagenome assembly MDTE01 (sample SAMN05326651, study PRJNA326480) | marine metagenome | isolation source: seawater | place: Indian Ocean: Red Sea | collected 2010
ACCCCGCTTCAGCCGCTGTAGCTCAGTTGGTAGAGCGAGGCATTCGTAATGCCTAGGTCGGGAGTTCGAGTCTCCCCGGCGGCTCTCACGCAAGTGGTGTCTTCGAGACCACTTGCGTGTTTTTCTTGCGCGTTCGGTCGCGTTTGACCGACGTCTACTGGCGCTGCCACTGACTGGCATCGTTCACCAAGAAGAACAGAAAACAGACGCCACGCACGTCCACATGAATGCTCATGGTTCCGCCTCTTGACTCCTTGGGCCCAAACAAAAATGGCGTAGACCTAGAAACACACTCGTCTGGGCAGCACCGTGTTTCCGGAAATGTTATCCAGCCCATGCCATGGGCTACGTTGTTCAAGTCCATTCGCAACGCGAGTTGGTGCCATTGGTGCGGAAACGTCATCCCGTGGCTTCCAGCCGCTGCTAAGCCAGACTCTCACAATGCCTGTGTCGGCACGACAATTCGAGTCTCCTCGTACCGGAGTTGCCCACGTGGTGATGCTTCAGACCAGTTGTCTGTCAGCTGTCACAGCAAGGCCCTTGCTGCCACCTGACAGATCAACGCGACGAATCACGGATCGCTTCAGGCAAATGGCACTCGACAAGCGAATGGCGCTCGAATAGTCCTTCGCTGCGTGGAATTGACTGCCCTTGTCAGACCAAGCGATGCCTCTGTTGAAATGGGCATCCGCCGAATCCCATTGATGAATCCCTCCACTGCACCATCCAGGTTTCCTGCGTTGGCAGCGGCAATTCCGTTTTCAAACACAGTCTCAACGGGATCAGGAGGACAACCCGCCACAGTTGTCAGCAGAGTCATCGTGCCAAGCACACTTGAGAGTTGATTCATGGTTCCGGTCTATCCCATCAACATCCTGCCCATCAACATCCTGACGGATCGTCCTCTCACCTCTGCCAGGTACTGGAATCTCAAGCCACCTCTCCACGAGAACTGAGGACTTGCTTTCGACCACTCTCGTGTGCCATCTTCGCTGTGCCTGAATAACGGGACTTCTTCCCTGTCACACGGACTGAACCTGATGAACCACCAACTCCTCTCCCTGGCCCTGCTGGGTCTGCTTTGCCAAGTCACCTGGTGTCCCGTGGCACGCGCACTCGAAGAGCCTAACCCTGTCAAGGCCGTCTCGCCGGAACCCCGCAAGGCGGCCTGGTGGACCAAGAGGCACGACGCCAAGATCGCAGCGCTCAAGAAACAGGATCGCGTCGACCTGTTGATGATCGGCGACTCGATCACGCACAGTTGGGAATCCAAGGGCAAAAAGACCTGGGCCGAGTACTACGCCGATCGCAACGCTTTCAACATCGGGTACAGCGGAGATCGGACCGAGCATGTCATCTGGCGGTTGCAGCACGGCGAAATCGACGGCATTTCGCCCAAACTCGCCGTGATCATGATCGGGACCAACAACACCGGCCACCGCCAGGATCCGCCAAAGGACACTGCCGCAGGCATCAAGGCCATCCTGGCAATCCTTAAAAAGAAACTCCCCAAGACCAAGATCCTGCTCCTGGGCGTCTTCCCCCGCGGGGCCACCCGGGACGACAAGTTGAGGAAGATCAACGTCGGCATCAACCAGATCATCAAGTCCTTTGCCGATGGCCAACGAGTCCACTTTCTCGACCTCAGCAGCACTTTTCTCGACGACAAGGGCAATTTGCCCAAGTCGGTCATGCCAGACCTGCTGCACCCCAACGAGGACGGCTATGGCATGTGGGCTAAGGCGCAGGAACCCATGATCAAGAAACTGCTCGGCGAATAAACCGACAGGTCGAGCTCACTCAGCCGCCGGCAGATGATGACTCGGCGGCCCTGCGCGGTGGGACAAGTTCAAACGACCGTGACGGAACCTCGACCGAGTCGAGCAGTCCCTGCACCCGCGTTTCGATGGTCCGGGTCAATTCGGACGCCGCATCCCGTTTCTTTTCCTTCGGCACGACAATCGGCTCGCCGAGCACGACAACGGCATTGCGTCGCGCCCGTACCGTGGCTGTCGCGCGATCGAGAATGTCCTCCTCGAACTTGTCCATCGTCTCGGCCAACCGGTCAATGCTGGGATGCTCGGCAACGTAGTCCCCCGGGTAGCTGTACAACTGGGCACAGAGATAGCAGTCATCGAGATCATCAGCGGCCGAACGATACTCGTCGGTCCCCTCGGCCGCCTCGCTGATCACCCCGATCGCCTTTTGTCGGCTCATCTTGATCCGTTCGGGAATCGACTTGCCATCTGCCGAGATGCCGTGCTTGTCCTCCACCCGCTTCAAAACCCCATCGGTCAGGAATGCGATTCTCTCCGGCACCGGCCCCTGCCGGGCCCCTCCCAGGAATTCGAGTTCCTTGAGTCCGAGCATTCCGTCTGCAATCCGGTACAACCGCTCGGACATCGATCTCTCCGGCGTTGGACGCCAGAACAACGCCTCCTCGACATCGTCCATCAAACCCAGCAGGTCTGACATGGGATCTTCGACGTAGTAGTACCTCAATCCGCAGGGGACGATCACGATGTCTCGATCGGCCTTCCTGGCGGCCATGACCGCCAGGGAAGTCGGACCTTCGCGAAACAATGTCAGGCGCTCATTGCAGTGGTAGACCTCGCCCTCGGGAAAAATCACCAGCGGTTCCTTGCGGTTCTGCAAGACGTCGATGGCCTGCTGCATGGCCTGCCGATCAGTTCCCTCGCGATCCACGCTGAAACAACCATGCATCCTGAGAAACGCACGTGTCACAGGATTTGCCAGTCCCAACACCTGCCAGGCGCCCATGAAATAGAGTGGGCTCCGAAATGCGTCGGCGGCCGTGTACATGACAAGGGGGTCGCCGTGCACGGAGTGGTTGGGGGTGATCAGAACGCCGTGGCCGGCGTCAAGAGCTCCACGAACGTGCTCCGCGCCTCGGACCTCGATATTCACGATCCGGGGCCATCTCTGCAGAAAAAAACGCCGCAGCCAGCCCGACAATCGCACCCCCAGGGGACTCAGCTTCGGTCCCCACCACCGCGGCGGCTTTTCGAATCGCGTCCGATCCATTGTCCCTCTCCTCTCTCTCAGGTCACACGACGATGCGTCTTCGGTCACCTGCCCGGGTGCAGCGCGGCAAAGACCAGAGTACAAAAGGCGGCCTGAACGTGCGCATATCACGCATCTCCAGCAGGCTGGCCACGACTCAGAACGAGTAGGTCGTACCCGGCACACCGACTTCCAGTTGCACGCCCTCCAGGGCCGCAATCTCTGCACACAATTCCTCGTGGCTGGAAGCCTTCAGGTGCACGGCAATCGCGCGGACATTGCGGCCGATCCGAGCCAGTTGCTCGGCAGCCGCTCGCGGGGTGAGATGCCCCGAGAGATCGGCCAACTCAGCCTGCGCCTCGGGAAAACTCACTTCGATCAGAACACCAGCCAGGTCATCCGCAGCCGCAGCACGCTCCCAAATCAACTCGGTCGCCCTCGTGTCAGTCGCCACCACGACCGTGCACCCCGGTTCGCTCAAGAGGTACCCATAGGCCGGAAGGACATGGTCGATCGGGATCGCCACCACCTCGACACCAGCAATTGTCACGGGGGAGTCGACGGGCAACTCGTGGAACGAGATCAGTGGATTGTCGCTGGGCGACAGCCTCTCGAGATCTGGCCACAGTCGATCGTTGAACAGGTCGGAGCGGATAGCCTCGAGCACATCGTGTGGCGCGTGGATCCGCGCGGGCCCGACACCCGACTGCAACCGGTTGACGGCGTACAGCGGTAACGTACCGACGTGGTCCAGGTGGACGTGCGTCACCACGACGTCCGTCACCTCGTCCTGCAACGCGGCATCGGCCATCCCCAGGCATCCCGCGTCGACCGAGAGACGGTCATTGACCACGTAACTCGTGGCCATCTGGAGCTTGGGATCACCGAAACAGGAAGGGAGAAATTGAATTTTCATGATGGCAGGCCCGTGGCCCGTTGCCCGCGGAGACTTGATGCTGGGTTCTTAGTGGATTGCCCGGCCGCGATCAACGACAATCGTCGGCTCTTCCAACACTCGCTTCAACCGGATGTCCAGTCGCCGTCATGAAAATCACCAACGTCGAGACTCTGCACCTCAGGCTCCCCCAGGTCGAGGAAATCGCTGACGGCACTCAGGATGTCCTCGTGATCCGCATTCACACCGACACCGGACACGTGGGCATCGGGGAAATCACCAGCCAGTCATACGTCTGCCAGGCCATCTTCGATGCTCCTCCGTCTGCCGAGAGACGCCACGGTCTCCGGCACATCCTGACCGGTGAAGAAGTCGACGACCTCGACCGGCTCTGGCAGTTGATGTACTTCAATACCAACCGTTATGGACGCCGCGGAGCCGCGATCCATGCCATCAGCGGTGCCGACATCGCCCTCTGGGACCTGGTCGGGCAGGATCGAGGTGTTCCGGTCTCCGAACTCCTGGGAGGTGCGAAGCGGTCGACTGTCAGGGCGTATGCGAGCCTGTTGTTTGGCGAAACCCCTGAAGGAACAGCTCAACTCGCCTCCGAAGCCGTCGATCTCGGGCTCACGGCCGCCAAGTTCGGATGGGAAGTCTTTGGCAAGGACCCGGCAGTCGACGAGGCCCATACGAGGGCGGCCCGCGAGGCACTCGGTGACGAACGGGACCTGATGATCGACGTCGGTTGCAAATGGAATGCGTCAACAGCGCTCGAGCGGGCCCGGCTGCTCGAGCCGTATCGCCTGACGTGGATGGAAGAACCACTCTCGCAGGACGACCGCCGCGGATACGCGGAACTCTGTGCCGAATCTCCCCTCCCGATCGCCGCCGGTGAGGGAGACGTGACCGTGCATGATTTTGAAGATCTCGTCGATCGAGGCCTGCACGTGGTTCAGCCAGACGTCGCATTCTGTGGCGGCCTGACCGTCTGCCGAGACATCGGAACGCTCTGTGCGCAGGAGAACCGTCGTGCCGTGCCGCACTGCTTCAGCACGGGAATCAACCTCGCCGCAAGCCTCCACTGGGCCGCGTCGATGGAGAACGGCGACCTGGTCGAATACTGCCTCAGACCGTCGCCCTTGATGAGAAAACTGGTGGCGAACCTGCCACCGCTGGTCGACGGACGCGTCCCCGTTCCCGACGCGCCCGGTCTGGGCATCGAGCTCGACGAGGACATCGTCAGCGAATTCCTCGTCTCGCGGACGATCTAGCCCCCACTCTCCTCAAACCGGCGACGCACCGCGTCGTACTGCTCAGGTGTGTCGAGGTCCAGCAGCAACTCCTCGCGTCCCAGCTCGATCTCCTCGACCTCATCATCGAGTTCCGCGACAAGCCAGTTCAAGCCGCTGTCGTCTGGAATCATGTCGAGAACATCAGCCACCTGGCGTGAAAACAACGTTGGATGACCTCGTCGACCCCCACAGGTCGGCACCAGTACCTTCGACCTCGTCGTCTGCCAGTGATCAATGACCCGCCCCACCAGCTCGCCGTCAACAACGGGGTGGTCGGCCGGGATCAACAGCCAGCCAGCGACGTCGTCCGCCGCGTACTTCCACACCATGTCCGCAACACCCAGCCGGACACTCGCTTTCATGTCAGCAGGGGCCACATCCGGGCGTACGACAACGCCGCCGTGAGCCCTCACCTCGGTAGCCAATGCCTCGTCGTCCGGACGGATCACCACCAGTACATCGGCCACATCGGGATGATCCATCGCCCGGATCAGTCGCGCCACCACCGTGCGGCCCCCCAGTGGCAGCAACAACTTGGGCTGCCCCATGCGGCGGCTGGCGCCGGCCGCCGGCACGATCGCGACCAGTCTGACTCGATCCGTCGTCATGATCTCGACACTACGGGTTGATGGGCATCTCCTCAACCACACGGGTTTCCAACTGGCTCATCAGCCCTCGCTACGGTACACCGCTCCCAAGCGACGCAGGTCATGTCTCCTGAGCGAGACCTCTGACCGCGTGGACCATCAACGCCCGAAGAACCGACATCCCGCGTTCAGGACCTCGCGGTCCCAGAACCGCCGCAGATCACTGGGCATCCGGTCAATTGCTCTGCGTCAGCGGTGACATTTCCTTGAGCGTCAGCGGGTGAAATCGTCGCACCCTGACAACCCGCCACGCGTCGTCTTCTTTCTGCCAGGTGAGAGACCAGAGTGTCGGCTGCCGTCCGACCGAACCATAGCCAACGACCTTAAGCGATACGTTGGCTCGGAAACGGGTCTCTCCTCGGCTTCCTCCCGTCTCGAGCGTCGTGTCCTGAGCGGTGATTCGAATTCGATCTTCGAAGGTCACCAGGGCCAGCCCGGTGGTGGCCAGGAGCTTGAGTTGCGGTTCCGACTCGGAAAAGTGCGAGTAGACGCTCGCCATGTCCTTGTCCTGGACCGCATCACGCAACGTCAACACCGTCGCCGCCAGGCGTTCACGTTCGGTCACAATCCGACGAGCCAGCTCCCAGCTGCCGGCGGCCAGCACGACACAAGCGAGAGCCGCCACGAGCAGGCGGCCGTCTCGACGCGCATTCCAGACCATCAACAGTCCGACCGTGACGACCACGAGCCCGGCGATCAACGGCCAGGGGTTCTCCGTCAGCAGGGTCATCGCAACCACACTCCAACCCGGTGCCGAATGATTTTCGGCTCGACGCCGGAAGTCTAGGCGCCTCGAGTGTCAGTTGGCAACAGGCGCCCGTTCGTCCGGACCTGCGGAAGGCTCAAGCATGATCCGACGCCGGACCACTTCCTGACCACCGCACCGCACCACAAGAGAGTATTCACCAGGCGCGAGCGCATCGTGCAGCACGTAGAGAAAATTCGCGCGGAAAGCCTCGCGTGGCACGACCTGCTGGACACGATCCAACAACCGGTCCTCGCTGTCGTGGAGGTTGCACTCGATCGTCAGGTCGGGATGCGGAGGATTGAGCGTGCATTGAGCAAACAGACTCTCGCCCTGACGGTACGTCCTCTTGTGACCAACGACGTAACCACCGATCAGCCGCTCACCCATTTCCAGCGAGTGGACGAGGTCCTCGGGCCTGACCCGCGGATTGCTCTCGAGCATCGCCTCGACAGTCTCTCCGTCAATTTCGACCAGTGCATGAGGCCCTTCTGGTCGCCTGACTCCATACGGGTCCAACTGGTGTTCCAACTCGACGCCCAGCACCGAGGCGGTCAGCAGCATGGCGGGAAATGCCATCGCCACGCGTGCGTGCCAGGTCGATGTCCTGACCGGGGGAGCCGCGCCATTCGTCCCGTGACGGGGCAGCAGCCGCGCCAGCCACCCTTTCCATCTCTCGATATCGCCCTCATGGATGAAGGCGAAATAGGTGGCCATCGAGACCCATGGGAAGATGTGCAGTCCCAGTGTCTGGCGGGTTCCCAGGTGGAAGCCGGCGCCCAACAACAGCATGACCCAGCGGAAGTGGCCACGCCACGCCACGAAGACGAACAGGATCTCCCAAACCACGGCGACGTACGCCATTGTCACAACCACGACGGGATAGAGCGTCAGTTGCTCACCCACGGGATTGGAGTGGTTCACATCGGTCATCAGCCAGAACCGCAGCTGATCACCACTGAAAAACGTGGGCGTGTGGATCTTGGTGATGGCCGCTCCAAAGTAGACCAGGCCGATCAGAAGTTGGATCAGTCTCCGTGGCCACGCCGGAAACCGCCGCCGGGACTTTGAACGGGTCAGGCGATGACGCCGGGCCAGCCACGCATCCACGCTCCAGACCGCGCCACAGTGTGAGAAACTCAGCAGCAGCAGGATATGAGATGCGATCACCGAGTACTTGGTGAACGTGCTCAGACAATCGAGCATATTGAGGTAGGTGTAGATCACCAGCGAGGCAACCACCGACAGGCGAGTTCGCCACCCGACCATCGTGGTCACGAGCACTACCACGAGCAGTGTCATCAGGATCACCGCGACTGTTCCCGAGGGCACCGGCAGCATGTGAAAGTAACCGTAGTTGTCGGCCAGGGGTGCCGAGGCACCGTCCGTCGAGAAGAACTCGCGGGCATGCGGCCAACGACGGATCACGACATAGAGCAGGATCGCCGGCAGGACCATCCGGCACAGCGCCAGACCGTAGGGCACCTCCTCGGCGAAAAAGAACCGTGAAATCGACTCACGCAAGCCTCGCCGATGAGGCGCGGTAGAGGACAGGCCTGGTTGTGGGTCAGCCATGGATCACTGCGAAAAAAAGAATCGTGGTCCGGAGACGGGAAAGGAGATCCGGCCAATTGTCCGGCCAATTGTCCAACCAGTTGTTGAGCCCATTACTGGGCCAGGGGAGCAGGCTCCGGATCAGCCACGGGGAACAGGGATGGGGAGCTCTGGCCACCAAGAGCGGGAATGCGACCAGAGGCCGCGCCATCAAACGGGCGGATGGTCCGCTGCAATTCCGTCGAGACCCCGGCTGCCGTCGAATCGGGGTGGGGAGGCAGGGTGCGGGCCGAGACGACCAGGCGATTCTGGTGATCGAGCCACGAGGGGAATCGCCGCAACGGAGTGCCGCAGGGCGCCATGATCTGCCTGAGCTGGAAGTAGCTGTGACGCTGCTTCGGCTCGTCGAAGTACTGGTTCCACACCGAATCGGGCAGGTTGTATTTCTTCGCCCAGTACTCCTCGATGACGAGAAACCGACGCATCGGCTTGGCATTCGTGTGGGCCAGGCAGTTCTTGACAAGATGGGGCGAGTGATTCAGGAACGGGTCATAGTGGTGACGCGAGAGGTCGCCGTAGGGCTTGAAGTCCGTCCAGGGGCCCGGGGCCACCTCGTAGTACTTGCCGTCCTCACCCTCTCCGATGATGTGCAAGCGATTGGCATAGGCCGACCACCCACAGAACATGTCCCAGACAACAAAGTACATGCCGGGATGAGACGCCGTGTTGAAATTCAGCGTGTGACAAACGATGCCGTCCCCCAGTGAGCCGAGATACGAGACGATCACCAGTGACACGGACAACCGCTTGAGCCGTCCGATCCAGGACATCACGCCGCAAGCGGACAGCAGGGTCGAAGCACCGACAGCACCCATCTGGGGAATCCCGGAGGTCGAGAAATCACGTGACAACGCGACGGAGTTATCGTTCTCAACGGCCGTGCCGTCAAGATGATCCTGCGTCGAGGTTCACTCGTGCGAGGCTGCGCTGACGCGAGCCATTGCGGAGATCAATCCACTCCACGTGAATTCGCTCGCCACCGTCGAGACACGGAGTCCGGCTTCGATCGCGGCTTCCTCGGTGACGGGGCTGATGGCAGCCAACCGGATGGCCTCCAAACTCACGTCCGCGCTCGCGGCCAGCCTGGCCACACCGCGTGCGATCGAAGGACTCGACAACCCGATCCAGTCGATGGATCCGGACTTGAGCCGGTCAACGGTCTCGCTCGGCCAGGCATCCAGGTCGTCATTGATATAGACCACGACCTGCTCGACTTCGGCCCCGGCTTCGGTCAATAGCCTGGGCAGCACATCGCGACCCCGGCTGGCTCGCGCCCACAGGACGCGACATCCTGAGACCTGGTCGGCCAGGGCCGCCCCCAGGGCTTCGGCCCGAAACTCGTCGGGCACGACATCCGGCCGCAGCTGGTACGCCGCAAGAGCGTCGGCTGTCGCCGGACCAATCGCTGCAAGCCGGCACCCTCCCAGCGCTCTCGCGTCCCCACCCAGCTCCCACAAACGACCGATCAACCCGTTGACTCCATTGGCGCTTGAGAACACGATCCAGTCGAACGCTTCGATCCGCCCTATGACCTCGTCCACTTCCGCCCGGTTCTCCGGCGGACGGATTTCGATCGTCGGCATCAACACCGGCTCGGCACCCATCCGAATCATCTCGGCCGCCACTCCCGCTGACTGCGAGACCGGACGCGTGACCCCGATGCTCTGACCGAGAAGTGGCCGGTCTTCAAACCAGGCCATCGCATCGCGCTGACGGACACATTCACCGATGACAATCAGTGAAGGCGCCACGAGGCCGACTCTGGCAACCTCCCCCGGCAGGTCGGCCAACGCGGCGGCCACGGTCGACTGAGCAGACGTGGTTCCTCGACTGATCACCGCGGCCGGAGTCGACCCGTCCTTCCCGGCGTCGAGGAGACTGTCGACGATCGAACCGATCCGATCGAGCCCCATGTAAAAGACGAGTGTTCCACTCAAGCGGGCCAAGAGATCATAGTCAACGGCGGTCGCTTGCTTGGCGGGGTCCTCGTGACCGGTGACCAACGTGACCGATGACGCCAGCTCACGATGCGTCATCGGTATGCCAGCGTAGGCTGCCGCGGCCGTGGCCGCCGTGATACCGGGCACGATCTCAAACGGGATACCCGCCTCGGCCAGCACCACCGCCTCTTCGGCACCACGGCCAAACACCAGGGGGTCGCCCCCCTTGAGCCGGACGACCGTGCGCCCCGCACGTGCTTCCTCCACCAGCCGACGGTTGATCTCGTCCTGGTCCAGCCTCTTGCGACCATCCTCCCCGCGTCGCCGGGTCCGTTCACACGTCGCCCGCGTGTGTTCCAGCAGCAGGGGATTGACCAGCCCGTCAAAGAGAACGAGATCCGCCTCCTGCAGGCACTCGAGTCCCCGCAACGTCAACAGGCCCGGATCACCGGGTCCGGCTCCGACAAGATAGACCTTCCCGGTGGCGGGGGGGACCGGCGGTCCGCCCAGTTCTGTTCCAGCCACCTGCGTCATCGTGTTGCACCATCCCTCACCCCCCACAATCAATGGGGGCGGTGTTGCGGAACCAGGTCCCGCGGATTCCAATGTCCCTGCAATTATCCAGCTACCAACAGCCGGCCACAATGGTCTCATCGGCAACGCCGCCCAGAGACTCGGACTCGAGCCCCCGCAGTGCCTGATGGTCTCCGCCAGTTCATTCGATGTGCTGGGCGCCTTCGTCAACCGCGAATCGCTCCCATACGAGGACTCCTCGTTGCGACCTGACTTCGAGGTGCCCGGCCTCGCCACGCTCGCTGACGAGTTGGCTCGCTTTCGGTCGTGACAAGGCGGTTGCTAGAATCCCCGGTGGGTGCGCTCAGGAGAGCACTCCTTCGTGTTCAACGCCAACCGACTGTTTCAGAACAATCACGGGTTTGCCCCGTCTCTCAGCGACAGGATCCTTGTCCATGACACGCTTGACGCATCGCATGGTACTCACCGTCTTGAGTCTCTTGCTGCTCGCCACAGGTCCCACAACAGCTCTCGCCGCCACACCTGCGGAGTTGATCGCCACGATCCGGGCCGTCAACAAAAAAGGCCAGGGGAGCCCGGAAGCGGGCAAGGCTGTCGCCGAGTTGTCGGCGGTCGGACCAGAGTCACTTCTTGCCGTCCTGAGAGCATTCGATGGCGCCAACCCCCTGGCGACCAACTATCTGAGATCGGTCGCTGAGACCATCGTCGACCGGGCACTCGCAGCCAAGGCCCCCTTGCCCCAGAAATCGCTCGAGGCCTTCATCGGCAGCCTGGACAATGACCCGCACGCACGCCGACTGGCGTTCGAGATCGTTGTCAGGGTCGACGGCAGCGTGACCGACCGCCTGATTCCCGGCATGCTGACGGATCCCAACCCGGTCTTCCGTCGCCAGGCCGTCGCCAGGCTACTCGATCTTGCAGGCCGCCTGAACAAGGAGCGGCAGCCTCGGCTCGCCGCCGACCTCTATCGCCAGGCGCTCCGCGGAGCCACAGATGATGACCAGGTACAGGCGATCGCCAAGCCGTTGAGAAGCCTCGGTGAAAAGGTCGATTTGCCGAGGCATTTTGGCTTCCTGACACAATGGAACATCGTGGGCCCATTCGATAACACCGGCGGCAAGGGATTCGCCGCCGTTTACGCTCCGGAAAGCAAGCTCGATCTGAAGGCCACGCTCAAGGGCAAGCTCGGACCGGCCACCTGGAAGTCCTACTCGACCTCTCATGACTTCGGCATTCTCGACATCGCCAAGCAGATCAAGCCCTACAAGGGGGCAGTGATGTACTGCACGACGACCTTCGTCTCCGGGTCGGCCCAGGCGATTCAATTTCGACTCGGGACTCCCAACGCCTGGAAGCTCTGGGTCAACGGCAAACAGATGTTTGCCAACGAGGAGTACCACCGCGGCATGAAAATCGACCAGTACTCCGTCCCTGTCACGCTGCGGGCCGGAGCGAACACGATCCTGTTGAAGATCTGCCAGAACGAGCAGACGCAGGATTGGGCACAGCGATACCAATTCCAGATCCGGACCTGCAACAAGTCCGGCATCGCCGTTCTCGCAGCCGACGCGTCGGCTCGTCGGACAACGGCCAGGGAGACCCAACCATGATTGGTCAGACTCGCACTCTCCACAATCACGTCACCCGCGCAGCCGCCACCTGTCTGATCGCGGCCACCCTCGTGGCAGGACTCACCGGAGCCGACTGGCGACAGTTCCGTGGCAATGACAGCTCCTCGGTCGCTCTCGGCGAGAAGCCACCGGTGACCTGGGGTGACACGGAGAACATCGCCTGGAAGATCCCGTTGACCGGCCGGGGCCTCTCGGGACCAATCATCGTCGGCGATCGTGTCTATCTCACATCTTCGGATGGGTTCAACCAGGATCGGCTGTTGGTCGAGTGCTACGACGTGAAAACCGGTGTCCGCCGGTGGCGTCGCAGCTTCCAGGCGACGGGCCGCACGCAGTGCCACCGCAAGATGGCCAACGCCACTCCCACGCCCGCAAGCGACGGGCAGAGAATCTTCGCATTTTACTCGAGCAACGACCTGATCTGCCTCGACCTCGAAGGCAACCTGTTGTGGTATCGGGGCCTGACCCATGACTACCCCAACGCCAGTAACAGCCT
>MDTE01086779.1_pt1 | contig 12817 bp, 10 predicted proteins | sample 811231 | NCBI WGS metagenome assembly MDTE01 (sample SAMN05326651, study PRJNA326480) | marine metagenome | isolation source: seawater | place: Indian Ocean: Red Sea | collected 2010
TCTATGGGGCAAGAGAATCAAAAAGAAGAAAAAGATAAAGACTTTCTTGGATTTACGATTGATCAAAATTTAGTAAGGAATGCTGATAAAGATGCGATTATTCTTCATTGTCTTCCTGCTTATCGATCAAAAGAAATAACTGATGAAGTAATTGATAGTAAAAATAGTAGAATTTTTGATCAAGCAGAAAATAGATTACATGTTCAACAAGCGCTTTTATCTTGCCTTATTTCTTAAGCATGCTTGCATACTTACCTGTTAATAGGTACAAATGTATTAAAGTACATTTGTTCCAATGAAATCTTCTATAGATAGTAATCTTACTGATGCTCAAAGTGAGCTTTACGGGTGGATAAAGGACTATATGAAAAAATTTCAACATAGTCCCTCAATCAGGCAAATGATGGAAGCTATGGGATTAAAATCTCCTGCTCCAATTCAAAGCCGTTTAAGACACCTGCAAGAAAAAGGATATATATCATGGCAAGAGGGCAAAGCTAGGACAATGCAAATAATTGATGAAATTATAGAAGGAGTACCAATTTTGGGTTCAGTAGCAGCTGGAGGCTTAATTGAAACTTATTCAGATGTAAATGAAAATTTAGATATTTCCAACACTTTAAAAAAGAAAAATATCTTTGCACTTATTGTTAATGGAGATTCGATGATAGATGCTTGTATTGCTCATGGAGATATGGTTCTCATGGAGCCTGTAACAGATAATCTCAATCTAAAAAATGGGACAATTGTAAGCGCGATGGTTCCAGGATTAGGAACCACTCTTAAATACTTTTATAAAAAAGGTAATCAATTTACTTTGGAGGCAGCGAATGAAAACTATGAACCAATATATTTAAATTCAGGCGAATTTACAATTCAAGGCAAATTATTGGCAGTTTGGAGAAAATGTTAGATTAAAATTATTTTAAAATAATTATTTTAAAAGAATTATTCCAAATAAATTCTTGTCAGCTATTTTTAATCTATTTAAAAATGAATCAATTTGCCTATTGGTAATCATTTCCAGTTTGGTAACAGCTATTAAGGTATCTTTATTAGAAAGATCATTGAAGTTTTCTGATATGGTAAATTTTTTATTTGATTCAAAAGGTATTTGCAAATATTGTGAAGCAAAAAATTTATCGACTGAACCTAAAGTTAAAAACTTTACTTGATTGTTGTTTACATTAATTATCTCGTTTAAAAATATTTCATTAGAGTAAAATTCTAGAGATTTATTTTTAAAGTTAATAATTTCTATTATTTTTTTACCAATTTTTTTCTCTAAAATTTCTTTTTCATATATTAAATCTGAGTTTTTCTCCTTATAAAATGAAAAAATTATTCCTAAAATTAACCCAAAAGTTAATCCAAATAACCCTATAATTTTTCTTCTGGGAGCTACAGGATTAGTTAATAAGGTTGGTTGAGTTATTAATTCCCATGGGTCGTCAATTTTTGCTTCTTCTAAATTTAAAAGTCTCAATTGATTTTCCAATCCAATTAAAGTGGATTCATCTCTTGAAGCCTCTCTAACTAGGGATTTATATTTAAGTATTACACCTTTGGGTCTCAATGCAGATTCCATTTTGGCTTCAGCTATTAACTTTTCAGATTTTAGGAAGGATATTGCTCTTTCCTTAAGTATTTCGAGAAGCCTCTCTCTATTTTGCAGCGATTGTTGAATTAATTTATCCTTTTCTGTATATTTTGTCCTTAATTCAAATATATATTTGTCCAATTTTTCAAGTTGATCCAACTCGGAAGGAATTGATTCGGGGATGATAAGGCTAATGTAAACTTGAGGATTTTGAAGGTTATTTAGTTCTTTTATTTTCTTAATTTTATAGTCAATTTTTCTTATTTCATTTGCCGCTTGTACACGCGTCCTCTCTATTCCTATATTACTGGTTATATCATCTGATGCATTCGCATTGTATGGATCAGGGATTTGAAATTTATTTACTAAGCTTGTTTTTTTTCCTAGGCTTTCTTTAACATCTAAGATAGTTAAGTCTTGATCAATTCCATAATTTTGAGCTTCGCGAATAGAATCAGAGCTTTTCTTTTTAAAAATTTCAATTTGCCCTTTTAAGTATTCTTTTGATAAATTTAACTCTCTTCTTTTATTCTTTCCTGAATATAGTTGATAGGTGCTTGTGATTTTTTCAAGTACAGGAAGTATTAAATCTTTATTTGTATCTCTATAAGTGATGTTTAAAATTGAGGTTTTTTGTTTTATTTCAATATTTAGATTTGATTCTCTCCATTTTGTAAAAATTAGATCATCTTTGTTATTTTTTGTCTTTTTAATTTCTTTATTAACATATTCAAAAATAGGCATTAGTATTGAAGGGCTTTCAAGAATGCCCACTTCTGTTTCTAAATTACTTGTACTTACTCCTAATATTGTCTGAAGAGGATTCAGATTGTTGCCTCGAGAAATAGAATTATTTTCTTTTTTAATTACAATTTGAAATTTACCCTCCCAAACTCGTTTTTGTGATAAGCCAAAGATGCAGAATATAACAAAGAAAAATAATCCAAAAGATCCAATAATGAACTTATTTCTTACTAACGTTTTCAATAAGTATTTAAGATCTATCTCATCGTTTTTATTATCTTGATCAAAATCAAAATTAGATAAAGGCATTTACTATTCAAATTTAAATCGAGAAATCTTTTTTTAAATTTATTTTTAAAAAATTTACAAGCTCATAATATAAATAAACTATATATTATAATTGTTAAAATAACAAATTTCTTTAAATTAATCTATTTTTTTATAGTACTTATAGCGGTTAATTTTTCTTCTTAAATTTGAATTTTCTGGCATTATTAGCCAATTGAATAATTCTAAAAATTTCTTAAAAAATAAGTTGCGTATAAAAATGAAAAAAAATTCTGATGTGGTTTTATTAATACCTGCATTTAATGAACAATCTAGAATAGCTAAGGTAGTAAAAAGTTGCAGAAAATTTTTTAGTTTTATCTTGGTTGTCGATGATGGTAGTAAAGATAAAACCTTTCAGGAAGCTGTTGATGCTAAAGCTAACAAAGTAATTAGGCACTGTATAAATTGTGGACAAGGTACAGCATTAAAAACAGGAATCAATTATTTTTTAAGTCTTAAGAATAAAAAATATTTAATTACTTTTGATGCTGATGGACAGCATTTGGTTGAGGATGCTTTACGCATGCTTGATTATTCTCAATTAAAGGGTGCTGATGCAGTTCTAGGATCAAGATTTCTGAATAAAAACAAAAATTTAGGGATTAACTTTGGAAGAAAATTAGTCTTACAATTAGCCAGAATTTTTGAAAAAGTTTTCTTTAATATAAATTTAACTGATTCTCATAATGGCTTAAGAGTGCTAAGTAAAAAATCTTGCAAAAAATTGTTTAATATAAAATCTTCTTCAATGGCCCATGCTACTGAAATTTCATCAATTTTAACTAAATCTAATTTAAAGATATATGAATACCCATGCAAAATTTTATATGGCGTTAATAATAAGAAATCTCAGTCAATTATAAATAGCATTAATATAATCTCAGATCTATTACAAAATAAATGATACTAACAAGAATTATTTTTTTATTTTTTATTTCTTTATTGTTTTTGCCTTTTCTTACTCAAATAAAATATTCTTATGAAATTAGAATATTTGAGAAATTTTTATTAATAATAATTTTTGGAGTTGGAGTTATTTTAATTATAAATCCAGCAACATTAGATATTCTTTCTAAATATTTAAAAACTGATAGGAGACAAGACATCCTTATCTATTCATACATTATTATAAGTTTATGGGGATTAATAAGAACCCATATTAGAGTTAATAAGTTAAGTTCAAAGATTAATCAATTAATTTCTGAAACTGCTTTGTTGAATGCAAAAATAGAAGATAATATAAATTTAAAAAAAAGTTAAAATCTGACAATTAATTATTTAACATAATTATTGGAATTTTTAGCGTATAAAATTGAAATTAATTTAATTCCTCCAGCTAAAAATACAAAATAAACACCAATTGAATATCTAGGATCTCCAATTAATAATGAGTTAATTAATAAATAAATAATTGAGGAAGAAAAGATAAATTTCTCATTTGAATTAATTTTATTTGTAAACAACAGAATATTTGTGAAGTAGAAAGATGGAATAAGAAAGAAAGTTGAATAAGCCGTTCTTGCTATCTTAGATATCCAAATACTATTATCTGAAAGGAATAGTCTTTCATGTATATAGCCCAAAGTAATTGATATTTTTAATATCCATCCTTGAAAAGTAAAATTTAAAATTTTTATATCAGTGATTAATTTTAAAAATTCAATAAAGGTAATTTTGGCTGAAAAAATGATGTTAATAGGTTCTTTTCTTAAAAGTCTAGAATTTATAATATTTAAAAAAGATTCTGCAGTGTAGTCAATACCTTGGTTAGCGGTATAAAAAATATAATTCAATCCATTACCAGGATAAGTGGTATAAAATTGAAAATAAAAAATTAAATATACAATAACTGATGGGTATATATCTAAAAGAATTTCTTTTCTTTTTTTGTTATTTATGAATATCAATGATGCAAATATTGAGATAATAAATATGGTGTAATTTGACCTAGTCATTGCTGCAAAACACAAAAATATTTGAGTTAAAAATCTAGGCTTAATCGCAATAGCTAAAATCACAAAAAAGCTAGCAACGGACATGGTAGAAAAACTAATAGAATCCATTACAAAATATATATTTAGAGGTATTAATATGATTATTAAGCTCCGGAGTGATTGGTTAAAATAAAAAAAATTATTTTTAAGAATTTTATTAAACAAAATAATTTGTAGAATTCCTATTATGTAGCCACCAATAAGTACTGAAATTTTATTCGCTAGGAAAAATTTTGTTAATAAAAATGAATAAAATGGAGTTGGGATCCAATTTTCTCTGTAATCAGGTTCTATGTATCTTGAACTTTCAAACAAATATTTCGAAATAGGAGAAGTTTTGAAATCAGCAAACCTATTTAATAAGCTATTATAAAAATCTAAGTCACCGGTTATTTGATAAGTTTCCCCTTTCAATGTGATGATTATTAAAAAAGATAAGACTGAATAAATAGATAGTGAAATAAATAGGTATCTATTTTTAATTAAAGAAATTAAGCTATTTTGATTAATATTCATAAATAATTTTTTATTTTTATTTTAGAAATTATTTTATGTAAGTCAAAAAAGATCTATAAATTCTAAAATCAATGATTATTTTTCAAAATATTTTTCATAGATGAATTTACAATAGCCATAATGGTAAAAGTATGGGCTTGAGATGATAATGAAGATAGCCTAGATGAATCACAAATATAAATATTTTTTAATTTTAATAATTCACCATTTTTATTTGTCCTTAATGGGTATTTTGTATTAACAAATTCTGGCATTGTGCATCCATAGTGTATATCTCCGCCTCTTCTAATGAGAATCATAAAAAAATTAATTATTAGAATATAATTTGGAATAAATTTATTAATCGAAAATGAAATTTTGACTAATTTAAACCAATCCTTTAATAAATTATTTTTTGAAAATATTGACAATATAAACTTTTCTTTTCTATTGGTATCTAGTATCTTTTTGATAAATAATTTATTTTTATCATTATCAATGTAAATTGAAATGAAATTAATAATTGGAAAAATTTTTGATTTTAAAAATTTTGTTCTAAAAAACTTTATTTTTTCTAAATTTTCAAAGATTAATTTCCAGTTGTAGATATATCCTGAGGCTAATACTGTATTACTCTTAGATTTAAATGACCATGATAATTCAGGTAATGATATAAATTTATTCGTTAATTTTGGAATTTTCTTTAAATTAATAATAGGAAATATACCAGCTAAATGATGACTAAAACTTAGTTCAATTTCTTTTTCTCTAAGAGCGGTAAATGACAAAATTGTTGAATTAATACAACCTGCGCATAAAAAAATTGACTTTGCATAAATTTTTGTAATTTTATTATCTGTTTCACAAGTGATTATCCAATTATCTATATTTTTATCAATTTTAATTGCTTTATATTTTTTAAAATAAGTAATATTTTTTGAGTTATTTATATATTTGCGTATAGATTCTTTGGAATTCCAAATTAAATTATCTTGGCTATATTTTTCATCTAATTGCAGAAAATTATGATCTTTATAATTTGATAAAATCTTTGCTCTTTTAAAATTTATCATTTTACCTTTTTTATTTTTATTTATAATTTGTTTTGAGATGTTAGATAATTCATTTACTTTAGTTGAGTTGATAACTTTAATTCTTTTTTTCAATTCAGCATATGAATTTCTTATTTCATTTGGACTTATACTAGTAGTCTTCAAAATATCTTCTTTACCCCATTCAGTTATTCCTCCTCCCCAGAAATTACTTAATCCTCCAGATAAAAAGCAACTTATATACGAAAAATTTCTACTTTTTATTTTACTTAAGCTTGATAAAGCTAAAGTATTATTATAGGTTGTATTGAAATCTTTATATTTCTGTTTTGGTGTTAATGAAGAGTAATATTTCTCACGTTTTCCTTTTAATGATTTTCCTTGTGTATCAAAAATATTTCCAGCATCAATAATTAGAACTTTTAGATTGGTTTTACTTAAGTTAAAAATTACAGGTTCAGAACTTGGCCCAGTGCCTACTACTAAACAATCAAAAAATTCCTTCTGACTTACCACTTAATATAAAAGTAATTTATTATTTGGAATATTTTTATTATAGATAATATTCTGATGAGATATTAATGAAATTATTTTCTCTAAATTATATATAAACTTATTATTAGGTTTTATTTTCTTCAATATCGAGCAAATAAAAATTGAAAAATAAATTATCATTCTACTTGGGATTAGAAGTGTAAAGAAACTGGACGACTTTTCAAATTTTATTGAGGGTATAAAGCTTAATTTAATTATCATATTTAGATAAGTGGAGTAACACTTTATCACTTTTCCTTTTGATCCATTGCATTTATTTATGGAGTTTATTAAATCAAGGATGTAAGTTCCAGGAATAATTAATGGTCTTAAGCGAAAGTCGCTTACCTTTACATTAAAGATATTTTTAATAGGGTTATTAGTAATATTATTTTTTTTAAAAGGTTTTCCTATCCTTATTGTATGCATTCCATATTTCTTTAATTTTTTTTCTACAACAAACTTCATTAAACGGTAGCTTGTGGTTTTTTCTAATTGAGGCTCAAAAGTTGACAAAAAAATAAACTCACTTTTATATCCTAATTGTTTAGAAGAAAGTAAATACTTTTTATGTAATTTTACTTCTTTATCACTTTCATAACTGCCTATGAGACAATCAATAAAAATAAGTTTAAAGTTCATTTTATTTTCTTTAATTTTACTTAATTTTTTTCTCAGTATTAAGTTATTTTCTAGATTGCCATTTTTTAAATTATTCCAACTGATGGCAAATACAGTTTGATTTTTTAACTTAAATGCTTCATATAATAAACTACTTAGAGTTCCATATTTACCAAGTAATATATATATTTTTTTCTGGGGCATTAGGAAAAATTTATTTTTATTTTTTAATATATTTTTTAAATTTTAAAAAACAATAATCAATCGATACAAACAATTTTTTCATTAATCTTAAAGTATAATTTGGTATATTTTTAATCCTAAAAATTAAAATAGAAATAATAATTTTGAGACGACTTCTTTTTTTATTAAAGTGTTTCTTAAGAAATAACTTTTGAGATTTCTTTCTTTCTCTTTTTGAACTTGTTAATCTACCTGGACCAAGTGAATAAACAGATGTAACAGCATTAATGTATTTAAAAGATTTGCCAGAAAAAATTACTCGATAGAAAAAGTCAGTATCTGCATTTAACGGAAGTGAAGTGTCAAAAAAATTAAATTCCTTAAGAAGTGTATATTTAATTAAGACAGATTGTTGAGTAAATTGTGGAATGCCAGCTAATGCTAAATCGCAAAATAAATTTGTATTACTGTAATTACCTCCGACATATTTAAACTTGCTTTCTTCATTAAAAAAAAGAGTATTTGAATAGATTATATCTTTTTGAGATTTTAAAGAATATTGTAAAAGCTTAAACATATCTGGCAGCCAATAATCATCATCATTAATGTATGCAAAGTATTTATAATTATCGGAAATATTTTTTAAAGCCCAATTTAGTGAATCAAAAATACCTCTTATATTATTAGGCTCTACAATAATTTGATTTTCCCTATATAGATTCTTTAATTTATTAAAGGTTTTATTAGGACAAACTATTTTATGATCAATATCATTTCCTGAAATATTTTTTACTGAATTAATCGTCCTCTCTAATGAACTCTTTATGCCTAAAGTAGGAGTTAAAACCAAAAGATGTTTTTTGATATTATCCTTTTTTTTCATTTGTTTTGATTCAATGTTTTAATTTCGGATAGATTAATATTAAAACGATTTGTTTGTATAAATAAAATAATAAGAGGTAAGAAAGTGATAGATCTATATAAACTAGACTCTTTTATTAGAGAACCAATTAAAAATATTAATAAAAAACATGTAATATCTAAATTAAATTTTAATCTAGGATTATTAATAATTATGCCTAGGTAATCTATTACATTTTTAAATACTATTGACCAAAGTAATATTGATAAAAAACCATACTCCACGAAAGATCTAAATAATAATGAGTAGCAGTCATACCTATTAAGGTTCAATATACTTTCTGTAAGACATCCATCACATAAATTATTTATTTCAGGTATAAATGCTTTATCAGTAAATACTCCTGGAGATCCTGAACCGCATCCAAAAATACCGCAGGAGAAAAACGCCTCTTTTGCTTGATTAAATCCGGATAACCAAACTAAAGCGGATACACCGCCTTCTTTTACCGTATTACGTACAGTATTATTTCCAAGGACAGTAAATATTCTTCCTGTAAAATAGTCTGATCTTAATACTATATAAAGAATAGGCAAAGAACATAATATTCCTATTAAAGAATAAAAAGTATTTTTATTGAGTAACCTTGGATTTAAAAAGAAAGTTTTAATTTTTGATAAATTGATACTGAATAAAATTATTAAATTCGTTATAAAAAAACTTATAATATGAATTCCTCTAGTTTGAAGTAGTAAAATAGAAGATCCAATTGTTAAAAAAATACTTAAGAAATATTTTCTTTGAATAAAATTTAAAATTCCTAAAGTTAAAATTGAACAATAAAAAAGATTGGCAAATGTTGGTTCACCAAATCCCTGATTTTCCCATATCTCTGGCAAAAAAGGCTCAATAATTTTTAGAAATATGCAAGTTATAAAACCTAAAAAAATAGAAGTTCTTGCATAATTTATTTCTTTAATATTCAAATTCTTTTGAACAAATAAACAATTAATAAGTATTGAATAAAAGAATGAAGCTGTTATTAATCTTGAGAAAGAAAAAGGATTTTCTAATAAAATTGCAAAAAAATAGGAATATGTAGTTAAAAAAATAAATGTGATAAAAGAAAAAATTATATTTTTTTTTGGCATCCATAAAAACAACCAAATGAGAATAGAAATTACGCTTAAATCGACCTTTGCCCCATATGTTGATTGAGAGAAAATTACTCTCAACCCAAATACTTGAAAAGGAATTGCGTAAAAAGATAGAGCTAGGAGATATACTCTCATTTTTGCCATTTATAAAGTTGTTTAGACTCAATCATGTTGCTTGTTCAATATCATGTCATAAAGATTAGTGTATAAGCTAGAAATATTTTTGCTTTTATATTTTAAACTTGCGAATTCTTTTGAATACTTATTCATTAAATTATAAATATTGGGTTTTCTTTTGATTTCTATTATACTCTCGGCAAATTCTTGATAATCAAAAGGTTTTATTAAAAGACCTGTTTTTTTATGTTCTATATTCTCTGAAATCCCTGAAGTATTAAAAGCTATAGGAGGAACACCAAGTGCTTGAGCTTCGGCAATTATCTGACCTTGAGCCTCTATTCTAGAAGTTAAACAAATTAAATTAGAAGCACTATAGAGCATTGAAAGCTTATCTATATTAGAAATATAAGAAAAAAAATGCGTTTTAATATTATTTTTTAAATTTATATTTTTCTTGTTTTGACCAATTAAAATCAGTTCAATATCCTTTTCTTTATTATGAAAATCTAAATAGTCCAATATTTTTTCTAATAAGTCAAAGCCTTTATTAAAATCTTTATCTGAATTGTATCCTGAAAATAAAATTAGAAACTTATTTTTTGGTAAATTGAAAAGCCCTCTTACTTCATTAATATCGTAATTTTTAAAAAAAACATCTGGAACAGGATTGGGTATTACTTTAACTTTCCAATTTTTCATTAATTTTGAGGACATTACATTTTTGGCCATCCATTCAGTGGGAGTGACTATATAAATTTGATTTTTGAAATTTTTAACTTTGTAATGCCAAGCCCATTTATCTAAGTCAATCCCGAAATTTCCTTTTGGTTTGTTATTTTTATTGTAACCATCTTGAAAACGGTTTTCTATGTAATAGTTGGGATGATGTTCGCATCCACAAAATGGCCAACTATCATGAAGTGTCCAAACAATAGGTTTTTTTATTTTGCCAATAGATTTTATTGAAATAGTATCTGACTGCACCCAATGTAAATGTATTATCTTAGCTTTAGATTTATTTAAATTTCTATGAAGAGTTGAAGGAAAAAAAGAATTAGAATGCAATATATTATTTCCACTATTCTGTAGAAGTTGAATTTTTCTTCCCAAATTTGATTTTACTTTTCCGTATAATATTCCAACTTTAGATTTATATATAGGAATAATATCTTCTCCAAGTATGTTGTGGTCTTTTACTAAAATTTTTGAAAGGTACTTCCCCTCTTTCATAATCGATTTATGAATCCTAAAACAGGCAATAGATGCCCCTCCTTTGCTGTCTGAGTATGAAAGATGTAGAATTAATTCTTTTTTCTTCACTATTCTAAATTTTTTTTAGAGATTAGGATTGTTTGATTTTGTTAAATCTAATTTTTTTTCAAATAATTTCTCAACATTTTTTGAGTGACTTATTACTATTAATGTTAAGTTCTTGAGTTTTAAAAGATTTTCGAAAATCTTTGATTCTGTTTTTTTATCTATACCCGTAGTTGCCTCATCAAGAATTAATAATGATGGTCTTTTGGCAAGTGCTCTTGCTATTATAATTCGTTGTAACTGCCCGCCACTTAAGGTTAGTCCACCTTCAGTAATTTTATGTAAATACTTGTTTGGTAAATTATTTATCACCTTATCTATGCAAGCTATTTCAGCATAACTTTTTGCTTTTCTAATGGCATAATTTACATTATTCTCATTAAAATTATCAACTAATATTGTATTTAATATCGTTTTTGAAGGTAAATAAGGTTTTTGCTTCACATAGCTTATTTGTCTTCTCCAAAGTGCAATACTAGTTTCAGTATCTAATTTGCACCCATCAACAAATATAGATCCTTTAGATGGTTTAATTAAAGTCGACAAAATATTAATCATGGATGTTTTACCAGAACCACTAGGACCTGTTATTAAGTATTTATCACCTTTATAGATAGTAATTCTTTCGTTTTCAAATATATTAAAGTTAGTGCTCTTATTATATGAATGAGATATATTATTTAATTCAATTTTATTCTTAAATCTAATAAATGTTTTAAATCCGTTTTCAATTCTATTGCTTTCAATATTTGATGATATTAATTTCTCTAGATATTGTGTACAGGGTGCGCAAACCTTCATATTTGACCAAGATCTATATCCAAGATTTATGGAAGGTAATAATCTTTGTAAACCGAACAATATTGTTCCAATAGTCTCTAAAATGCTTATATTTAGAGTATTGGTTAGTAAAGCATAAATTAAAGTTGATAATGTTAAGGATGATAATGCGATTGCCTCAATAATATATCTAGGAAGTAAACCGTAATTTTTTATTCTTGATTCAGAAAATCTAAGTCTTTTTTCTTCTTCATTAAAATTCTTAATTATTTTTAAGTCTTCATAATTAAGAATCACATTTTCAATTTCATTAAAAAGGTTTTGTATTATTTGAGTTAATTTATCAATTGAATTATTTACTGTTAAAGTATCTTTAGTCATCCTGGGACTGCAAATCTTTCCAACATATAAATATGCAGAACCAAGAACTATAAAAGTGCTAATAGTAATGAATGGATTAGTTAATATAATAATCATCATCAATAAAATTACTGATATCGAAGCCACAACTAGCTCTAAAAAACAACTTATTAACTTAACTGTTCGATTTAAATGGTAATTAAATGTATTAATAATTTCTGCAGATTCACGTCTGATATGGTTTTCGTATAATTGACTTAAGTAATTTTTGATTAGTTTTTTGCCTAATATTTGACCTATATCTGCGGCTAGAAAATTGCCATAAGCTAATACTTTGATTTTAGATATTAAGGTAACTAATATTAAAGATATGAAAAATATTGATCCAAATATAAGTATATTTTCTTGATTATATTGAAGTAAAAAATCACCTAAAAATGTGTAATTTAAATCTTCCGAACTTATCGCATTTAGAATAGGTGATATGCTGTAAACTAATATAATTTCAAGAATACCTACGGCTATACTCCCTAATATTAAAAGAAATATTCTAATTTTATCTTTCTTATCTATAAGACCATACAAAAATAATAATGCATAATAAATACTAGAGGATGATTTTATATTAAAAGCTTTCATCAAATTAAACCAAAAAAAGAATAATAAAA
>MDTE01012379.1_pt1 | contig 12816 bp, 10 predicted proteins | sample 811231 | NCBI WGS metagenome assembly MDTE01 (sample SAMN05326651, study PRJNA326480) | marine metagenome | isolation source: seawater | place: Indian Ocean: Red Sea | collected 2010
CGAGGACCGCACCCGCGCCTGGCAGTCGAGCGACTATCGCCAAGCCTCGTCGTGATCGGGCGGTCGCCCTCCCCCGGGGGCGTCGTCCGCCGCGCCGAGCTGACGCTGGTCGGTGTCGGCCGCGCGGTGGCCCGCGATGCCCGCGACGCGGCGCATGCCGCGTGGATCGCCGTTCGTCGCCTGTTTCGGAGCGACGATCTCACGTTCGCCTCTTCCATCGCTTACTACGCGCTTCTCTCCCTCTTTCCGGTCCTGCTCCTGCTCTTTGCGTTGCTAGGACAGGTGACCTCTGACCCCGCCGTTCACGACCTGGTCGTGCGATTCTTGCTGGGCTACTTCCCGCAGCGTGTCGACTTCATCACGACGCAGTTGGAGGAGGTGCGGGGAGCGAGCCTGGGCCTGGGGCTGGCCGGCTTCGGGATCATCCTCTGGACCGCGCTGGGCGTGTTTCGCGCCATCAGCTCCGCGGTCAATCACGCCTGGGGCGTCGAGACGCGGCGGAGCTTCCTGAAGCACCAGGGGGTCGCGTTCGTGATGCTGATGGCCGCCGGCCTGGTGATGCTGACGGCATTGGTCTTCGCGAGTGTCGGCGAGATGGTGACCAGTACGTGGTTTCCACAGCTCGTCGAGACCGTTCCGGGCCTCGCCTGCCTGGTCGAGCTGGCCTTCCGCTATCCGGCCACGATGCTGCTGGTGCTGGTGGTGGGCCTCATCCAGTACTTCGTACCGAATACTGCCGTCCGCTTCCGCCACATCTGGCTTGGCGCGCTCCTGACCGGGGTGCTCTGGCGCTTCGCGCTCAAGGGCTTCTCCTGGTATCTCGGCCTGGGAGGGGGCACGGTCCACGGGTCGGTCGCCGCCATCGTGGTGTTCCTCGTCTGGGTCTATATCTCGGCGGTGATTCTCCTCTACGGCGTGGAGTTCTCGGCCGCCTTCGCCCGCCAGCGCGAAGAGGGGGTCCGCCCCGGTCTGGTCTAGGCGCCGTCACGGCCCTCGCGGTGCCTCTCTGTCTCCTATCTGCCGTCTCCTGTATTCTTGCTCCTATGCGTATCGCGTACCAGGGGGAGCCTGGGGCCTACTCGGAAGCCGCAGCCCTCCGTTTCAACTCGTCGGCCGACGTACTGCCGAGGGAGACGTTCGAAGCCGTGTTCGCGGCGGTCGAGGACGGCGCGGCCACCCACGGCATCCTGCCGATCGAGAACACGATCGGGGGCACGATCCACGAGAACTACGATCTGCTGCTCCGCCACGAGCTGCCGATCGTGGCCGAGGTGAAGCAGCCGGTGTCGCACAACCTGCTGGTGCTCGAGGGCACCACCAGGGAGATGCTGCGCCGTGTCTACTCGCACCCGCAGGGCCTCCGACAGTGTGAACGGTTCCTGCGAACGCTGGACGTCGAGCTCGTGGCGACCTACGACACCGCGGGTAGCGCCAAGATGATTCAGGAAGGGCAGCTGAAGGACACGGGTGCGATCGCCTCGGAGCGCGCGGCCGAGATGTTCAGCTTGTCGATCCTCGAGGCCGGCGTACAGGACTTCGCGGGCAACACGACCCGGTTCATCCTCGTGGGTCGCGACAATACCCCGCTGGGCGAGGCGAACAAGACGACCGTGGTGTTCACCGTGCCCAACATCGCCGGAGCGCTGTTCAAGGCGCTGAGCGTGTTCGCGCTGCGCGATATCGATCTGACGAAACTGGAATCGCGACCGATTCCCGAGCGACCGTTCGAGTATCTCTTCTACGTGGATCTCGACGCGACGCGCGACGAACTGCCGTGCGCGCGGGCCTTGATGCATCTGGCCGAGTTCGCGCCTTTGGTGCGCACCCTCGGTTCCTACCCGCGCTGGCAGGATCCGGAGTAGTGCGCAACCGCCTGGCGGACGAGCCCAGTCCCTATCTGCTCCAGCACGCCGAGAACCCGGTCGATTGGTATCCCTGGGGTGAGGAGGCGTTCGCCCGCGCGCGCGAGCGTCAGCTGCCCATCTTCCTGTCGATCGGCTATTCGACCTGCCACTGGTGTCATGTGATGGAGCACGAGTCGTTCGAGAGCGACGAGATCGCCGCCGTGCTCAACGAGCGGTTCGTGCCGATCAAGGTGGACCGCGAGGAGCGGCCGGACGTGGATCGGGTCTACATGGCGTTCGTGCAGGCCACCACCGGCGCCGGCGGGTGGCCGATGAGCGTCTGGCTGACTCCTGACCTGAAACCGTTCTATGGCGGCACCTACTTTCCGCCCAGCGCGCGGTGGGGGCGTCCGGGGTTCATCGAGATTCTCACCGAGATCGATCGCACGTGGCAGGAGTCGCGCGACAAGCTGGCGGCGTCGGCGGATGGCGTGATCGAGCGGCTCCGCGACATCCAGGTCAGCCGACAGCAGGTGGGCGGACGTATCCCGGACGCGGCGACGCTCGAAGCCGGCGTCAGCGAGTACGCCAAGGTCTTCGACCACCACGGCGGCGGATTCAGCGACGCGCCGAAGTTTCCGCGGACGGCCGAGCTGCTCTTCCTTCTGCGCGAGTACGCCCGCACCGGGGCGGCTGATGCCCGGCACATGGTGCTCGAGACGTTGCGGCCGATGGCCCTGGGGGGGATGCGCGACCACGTCGGTGGCGGTTTCCATCGCTACTCGGTCGATGCGGCCTGGCGGGTGCCGCACTTTGAGAAGATGCTCTACGACCAGGCGCAGCTCGTGCTCGCCTATCTGGAAGCGGCGCAGGCGGCGAACGACCCCTCGTTCGCGGCGGTGGCCGACGACACGCTGGCGTATATCCGACGTGACCTGACCCATCCCGAGGGCGGGTTCTATTCGGCGGAAGATGCCGACAGCGTGCCTCCGGAGCAGGCCGCCGATGCTGACGCCGCCCGCACCGAGGGCGCGTTCTACATCTGGAGCCAGGCCGAGATCGACCAGCTGTTCGGTGACGACGCCGACGTGGTGCGGACCCGCTACGGCATCGAGCCGGATGGTAACGCCCCGCAGGATCCGCACGGCGAGTTCACCGGAAAGAACCTGCTCCATGTCGCTCGGCCGGTGGCCGATGTGGCGGAGGAGACCGGGCGGACGCCAGAGGCGGTGCAGGCGGTCCTGGATGGAGCGCGATCCCGGCTGTTCGACGCCCGGGCGACGCGCCCACGCCCCCCCCTCGACGACAAGGTGCTGTCGGGCTGGAACGGGCTGACGATCGCGGCGTTCGCGCGCGCCGCGCGGCTGAGTCCCCTGGATCAGCCGGCTCGGGTCGCCGCGCTCGACACGGCGGTGCGGGCGGCCACCTTCCTTCGCGAGCGGCTCTGGGATGGCGAGCGGACCCGACTGCTGCGTCGATGGCGCGACGGGCGCGCCGACATCGACGCGTATGGTGAAGACTACGCCAACGTCGTGTGGGGGCTGCTCGAGCTGTTCCAGGCGTCGAGCGACCCGATCTGGCTCGACTGGGCGGCCGAGTTGCAGGACGTGCAGACCGCCCTGTTCTGGGATGAAGCCGATGGCGGGTGGTACAGCACGACCGGCGACGATTCCTCGGTGCTGCTCCGGATGAAAGAGGACTACGATGGCGCCGAGCCCTCGGCCAGCGCCCTCACCGCGAGTAATCTGCTGACCTGGGCCCACCTGGGCGGCGCGGGCGCCGGCGAGGCGGCCGATCGGCTCGAACGTACGCTGTCTCGGGTGGCGGCGACGCCCGAGGCGGCTCGCGTGATTCCGCTGCTGATGGCCAGCGTGTCGGTGTACCGGGCCGGCGCGCCGCAGATCGTGGTGGTGGGCACACGCTCGGACCCAGGGGCGGTGTCGCTGCATCAGGTGGCGACCGGCGTCTATCTGCCCGGCGCCGTGACGCTGGTCATCGAGCCGGGCGCCGAGCAGGCCGGCTTGGCCGAGCGCCTGCCCTGGGTGGCCGCGCTGGAACCGCGGGATGGTCGCGCCACGGCGTATCTGTGTCGCGCGTTCGCCTGTGAGACGCCGACGACCGAGCCGCGGGCATTCGCCGATCAGCTCGAGGCGCTGATCGCGCACCGGAATGAGGAGGATCAGTGACGACGTTCGACGTGGAAGTGCTGCTGAAGGGCACCGACGAGGTAGTAACCGAGACCGTGAGCCACGATGGTCATGACCCCGCCGGGTGGACCGATGCCGACGTTCGGGAGGTACTGCTCTCGACCCTGCGCGTGTTCGAGCGGGTGAACAGCGGAGAGGAAGCGGTGGGCACGGTCGCCCTTCGCGGTCTGAGCTGGATCGTGACCGAGACCTCCGGGGGCGTGGCCATCAACATCGAGATACCGAGTGGAGCCATTGCCGCCGGACCGTTCGACCTGCTCGCCGATGAGCTGACGCAGATGATCACGCGGGTGATCGCCTCTGGCAGCGATCGTCAGGACGTGCACTGACGCGCCTCGACGTCCCAGCCGATATTTCCCCGTCCTCGGCGAAAATCCCCGCCCTTCTCGACGGTTTCTCGCCAATATCCGCCTGATTCTGGCCAATCCGGGCCCAGGCGCGCGGCATCACCGTTACAACCTTCCACCGGAAGGAGGCAATGATGAGCGTGGTTCTACTCCGAGGGCTCGGTCTGGCGGCGGTCCTGGTGGGGGATGCCTCGGCGCGGCGTCAATGGTCGAGGCGCCGAGGCGGCCGACACCCGACCCACTTATACGAAGGATGTCGCACCCATCTTCCGGGAGAAGTGCGAAGCGTGTCATCGCCCAGGCTACATCGCCCCAATGTCGCTACAGACCTATGCCGAGGTGCGGCCGTGGGCAAGCAGGGCGAGATCATGCGGACCAACAGCGGCAAGCTGATCAAGGCCGACTCGACCATCGTCTGGGACAGCCACTATCACGCGGTGGGCGAGGAGATCACCGACACCGTCGAACTGGGCCTCTACTTCTATCCGGAGGACGCCCCACCCAAGCATCGCCAGGTGCTGCGTTCGTGGAGCACGTTCGAAGGCGGGCGTGAATCTCTATCGATTCCCCCCAACGCGGTCACCGTCACCGAGGCGTTCCATGTGCTGAAGCAGAACGGACGGATCGAGAACTTCCAGCCGTACCTGCATCTGCGGGGGCGCGGGATGCAGATGGAGGCGATTCTGCCCGACGGCGAGCGACGCGTGCTCAGCCTGGTGAGCAAGTTCGACTTCAACTGGCACAACAACTACGTGTATGCCGACCACGCGGCTCCGCTGTTGCCCAAGGGGACCGTGCTGGCGTTCAAGGCCTGGTACGACAACCCCACCGGGCTGCGCGGCAATCCCGACCCGAACCAGTGGGTGGGCTCGGTGACCGCACTGTCGACGAGATGGGGCACGCCTGGGTCAACGTCACCTACCTGGACGACACCGACTTCGGCGACGCGGAGGCCGAGCGCGAGGCGGTGCTGGCCGGTCTGGCCAACGGCGAGAACTAGGGGAGGAGAGACCGATGCGCAACAGGTATCTACGGTTCCTAGTGGTCGCCGCCCTCGTCCTCGTGACCTCGCCGGCGTGGGGCCAGCAGCTGCCGCTCGAGCCACCTCACAAGAACTATGGCCAGGTGGTCTGGCCGGCCTACGAGGGGTGGTTCGAGAACGCGGACGGCTCGTTCGCGTTCCTGGTGGGCTACTTCAACCCGAACAAGGAACAGACCTTCGATATTCCGGTCGGCGAGCACAATTTCTTCTCGCCGGGCGAGCCAGACCAGGAGCAGCCGACCCACTTCGCCTCGACGCGGGGGTGGGCGGTGTTCGGCGTGACAGTCGGCCCGGACTACGCCGACAAGGCGAAGGGGTTGACCTGGACGCTCGTGACCAACGACCAGACCGTGTCGATTCCGATGCACACCGACCCGCAGTGGTATGTCGAGCCGTTCCAGGACGCCGCCAATGGCAATCGTCCGCCGACAGTGCGGTTCGAGGAAGGCTGCCGGGCATTCGAGGGACCGTCGGTCCAGGGAATCGCGGCGACTTACTCGGCCACGGTCGACGAGCCGATGGCGCTGACGCTGTGGGCCGACGACGTCAAGCCGACCGGCTACAACGACACCGTGTCGACGAGCCGCCAGCGGACCCGCCGACGTCAGGGCCTCGTGCTGCGCTGGATGAAGCTGCGGGGGCCAGGCGAGGTGACGTTCGCCGAACAGCGCCAGAGCTTCGAGGAATCGAAGCAGCAGCCGGAGAACCAGCTGACGTTCTCCGCCCCTGGCGAGTATCTCGGGCGGGTCGAGGCGCTCGACGAGACCGGCTCGGGCGGGGCCGGGTCGCAGTGCTGCTGGACGTCGGCCTATCTCAAGGTCAACGTCACCGAGGCCCAAGGGGGCACCGCGCCCGACGGGCGGCTAGTGGGTGACGCCTGAAGGCGGGGCCCCGGTCCCGCCTTCCCCTCCGTCCGGACGGAACATGACCGTCGTCTTCAATCCGTTGGCCACGGTGGCTCGGCCGACGACCTCATAGCCAAAGTGGGTATAGAGGCCCACATTGTCGTCCGACTCAGTGGTGAGGCTGACCCCACACGAGTCGACGTCGCGAGCCGACCGTTCGTGCAGTTCGTCGAGTAGCAGACGGCTGAGCCCCTGACCTTTGACCGCGGTGCGCACGCCGATCATGTTGAGGTGGTAGTGCGGGCGTGCGATGTCGAACGGCGCGCAGGCGTCGCCGTAGGCCCGATATCTGTCCAGGGCCTCCGTGCCCAGCATCTCCCAGACCTCCTGGCGCCGATCGTAGAGCGACGGTGGTTCCGCGCGCTGGCCGGGGAGGGTCACGGTGGCGACGCCATCGACCTCGTCATTCAGTGAAACAGCCGCTAGAATGAGATCCTCTTTCAGATCCCTCGCCGCCACAAAGAAACTCACCAGGGCCGCCAGTCGGCGGTCGTAGTCGTCGGTTGTACCGATGACAAACCGCATCACCGGATAGTCGCGGAACGCTTCGCACAGCACCGCCACGGCGGTCATGGCGTGTGCGCGGGTCAGCGGAGCGATCCGGTAGAGCAGGGTCTCGGGCACGCCTCAGGCTACTACACGCAGCCGCGCCGCGGCTGGAGGCGGGGTGAGGGTTGAACTAAAATATCAACTAGCTAGTATGCAAATCGTGATGCTCAAGCGAGTGGCTGCGGTCCTGGTGGTCGCCGGTGGAGTGGCGGCGGTCGGGAGTGCGGCCGCCTGGCGTCCGCCAGTCACGAATGACCCAGCCTCGTCCACGCCCTGGATCGAGAAGAGAGCGCCACAGGCATTCGCGACTGGCGCGAATGCGCCCCAAAGTAGCGCCCGTTACCGCATCGATGCCACGGTGCTCTTTCCGCTGTTTTCGATTCCTGTGGCCAGCCGCGACGACGTCGGGTTTGCCACGGCGCTGGCCGACCATGGAGCTGGCAATGAGACGGCCGTGCGCCGTTACGAGTTCTTCGGGGCATCGTTCCCCGAGCGCGCTCGCGGGTTGAACCGGATGGGATTCTTTCGCGAGGTGGTCCGGTGGGAGGACCAGGCACGAGTGTGGACGGCGCACTTCGGGGCGTTGTCGTCGAGTCCGGAAACCAGCCGGTCGGAGGTGGCGCTCGACAGCGACGAAAGCGTGCGGCCCTATACGGTGCTGGACGGCTTCACGGATCGAGACGCCTCGGTGAACCGCGATGCGCGGGTCGTGCTGGATGGCTCATGGACGTCGGCGGACGGGTTCTACGATCAGCTGTTGTCGGTCTGGCGCGAGACCGATCGCGAACCCGAGACCCGTATGTCGTCCATGACCGAGATGCAGCGGCGTGGGTTTCTGAGCACCGTGGAACATGCGCTACGGGTGGCCGCCGGCGAGGTGGTCGAGGGCAAGCTGCAGCGGGCGCGCTATCCGTTTGTGCACAAGGCAGAATCGATGGAGCTCGAGCGTCGGGGCCACAAGGTTGACCGAGGTCGCGCCCGTCGCTACGTCGAGCTGGGGCTGGTGGCGCCGGACGCGGTGGTGCATCGCCTCGACTATCGGATCCTCGACCAGCACGGCGATCGTGTCCAGTCGTTCCGGTTGTGGACCGAGCTGCCGCCGGACGATGATGGCGCCGGGCCTCCGCCTATGCCGCTCGGGTTCGAGTTCAAGCCGAAGTCGTTCCTCCGGCTCGAAGCGGAGCTCGTCTCGGGCTAGGGCAGGCGGAAGGCGACCAGTTCCGGGATGTCGCCGCCGATGGTGAGCGCGACGTACTGCGCCCCGTCCAGCATGTAGGTCATCGGCGTGCCGATGGCCGCGGCCGGCAGGTCGACCGATCCCAGCAGCTCGCCCGTCGCCTTGTCCCACGCCACCAGCCGGGGACCGTCGTCGGTCCCCCCTGCCGTGAGGGCGTTGATCAGGAGCGTGCGCGTCAGCAATGGACCACCCTTTCCATCACCACCGAGCGGGGGCAGGTCGAGATCGCGCAGCCGCGGATGGTTGCGTAGTCGGTCGCCGTCCCCGAGCGGCTGCATCCAGGCGTGCTCACCGGTGTTGAGGTCGATGGCCGTCATCCGGGTGTAGGGCGGTTTCAGCAGCGGGAGCCCTTCGGGCATCCGTGGCTGGATGCCGGCCGCCAAACCCTGGAACACGTAGCGCAGGTTGCCGCCGTCGGCCGGATCTGGCGTGTAGTACTTGATTACGGAGAACCGGTTGGCCGAGGGCACGTAGAGCAGTCCTGTCTCCGGATCGACCGCCGCGCCGCTCCAGTTGGCGCCACCCCCCACATGCGGCCGCTGGATGGTGCCTTGCATCCCACCCTCGTAGCTAAGTGTGGGCGGTGAGAACAGCGGACCCAGTCGGAAGTTCTTGACCGCCTCGACCGCCATCTCGCGGATCTCCGGTGTGAAGTCGACCAGGTCGTCGATGGTCACGCCCTGATACTCGAACGGCGGTGGTTGGGTCGGGAACGGCTGGGTGGGAGAGAGCACCTCGCCTTCCATGTCGGAATCGGTGGCCACCGGCCGCTCTTCGATCGGCCACACCGGCTCGCCCGTGATCCGATCGAAGACGTAGGTGAAGCCCTGCTTCGATACCTGCGCCAGCGCCGGCACCTCGACTCCGCCAACTCTGATGTCGGCCAGGTTCGGGGCGGCGGGGAAGTCGTAGTCCCACACCCCGTGGTGCACCGCCTGGAAGTGCCACATTCGCTGGCCGGTCAGGATGTCGAGCGCCACGATGCTCTCGGCGAACAGGTTGTCGCCGATTCGGTGACCGCCGTAGTAGTCGCCGGTCGGCGTGCCGGTGGGCAGATAGACGTAGCCGTTCTCGTCATCGACGCTCAGGAACGACCAGACGTTGGTGTTGCCCGAGTAGCGCCATGATTCGTTCAGCCAGCTGTCGGCCCCGAAGTCGTCAGCCTGCGGCACCGTTCGGAACATCCATTTGGTCTCGCCGGTCCGGGCGTCGATGCCCTTGATCCACCCTGGCGGTGCTTCCTTGGCGATGGCGCCGTCCGAGATGATGTTCGGTGTCACGATGACGTCGCGGGCGACGATGGGAGGTGAGGCCACGCCCATCAGGTTGCTCCCACGTCGTCCTGTTTGTCCCCGGTCGGCGCGTGGGATGCTCGCCATCAAGTCAGCCCGTCCGTTGTCGCCGAAGTCGGCGATCGGCTCGCCGGTCGCCGCGTCGAGCGCCAGCAGATACGCCTCATGGGTGCCGAAGAAGATCCGACGATCGTCGCCGTCTTCCCAGTAGGCCACCCCGCGGGAGTTGTAGAAGTGCGTGGGCCTGGCGTTGAGATACATCTCGGGGTCGTGCACCCAGAGGGTCTCGCCGGTGGCCGCGTCGATGGCCGCCACCTGGTGGAGCGCGGTCGAGATGTAGAGCACCCCGTCGACCATCAGCGGTGTGGCCTGGAACATCCGGAACTGGACGCGCGGTACCTTTTCGCGGATCGCGTCGAGGTCCAGGGCGCCGTCGGCCGATTGCCACCGCCAGTCGAGCTGGAGCGACGAGAAGTTGGTAGCGTCGATCTGGTCGAGCGGCGAGTACTTGGTGCTGCCCAGGTCGCCGCCGTAGCTGCGCCACTCGCCGTTGGTGGCCCCCTGCTGTGCCGTGACGGGAGCTGGCGTGCCGACCAGGAGGGAGAGGCCGAGTACTGCGGTGATCGAGTGTACGAGCTTCGACATCTGTCGCTCCTCGGGGCAGCTAGCTGGTGGATGACGTGGGCCCATTAGACACCCTGTGAAGGGCAGGGTCCAGCGCCCGCGGACCGGCGGTTACAATTGGGCTGAACCAGGGTCACGCCGAGGTGGCGAAACTGGCAGACGCACAGGACTTAAAATCCTGTGTCCCTTTGGGACGTGCGGGTTCGATCCCCGCCCTCGGCACCATTTTTCCTTAGTAAAATCGGCCATTGGTGAGCGGGCGTCCCGCTCACTGTTTTTCTCGTTTCGCACTTTGTGGCCGGTTTGTGGCCATTCTGCGAGCAACTACCCCACTTCGAGGCGTTCATTTCTTTCGTCGGCCCCGCACGCTGGGGCGGTTCCGCTTCATTCCAGAGGTATAGTCTGCTCCCGTCGGAAACTTCCAGCTCAGCATTATCTTCATCACTTTCCATCCTGTGTTAATCGGATTTCAATCTGTTCTCCATCATTAGTTTCAATGCGTATAAGAAATAGGTTTTCCTCAGGGCGCTCGTAACTCAGACTTCGATGAGCGCCGTCACTTATTCCTTTAAAGGATACAAATCTGCTGCCAATTTCAGTTAACTCAAAATTGTGAGCGCTTATATTTTCTGGTTCCAACGAATTGTTGAAAAGTTTCAAATTTAACTCTAAGCTGCTGTTGATTTCTCTGATGTGAACAATTTCAACAAATCTTGTATCTGGGCCTTTGCTAGAACGGACTAAAGCAGTAATCGTTCCAGCGAGAGGGGGCAGCCATGTTTCTTCTAGAACACCACCATCTCTTGGGCCTTTCCAGTTTCCAGTGAGCCAACTTAGACGATCTATTGATAGAGTTTCACTGAGAGCCGACTCATCCTGCCCACTAGCACCTCCTGAGAAACTAATAACCAGAAGCAAGAAGAGAGTTGTGTTGAGGAGTGGTTTCATTGACTGCTTATCACTTTCAGGCCGACCGACGGGCAATCAGCACGGGTCGTGCTGGGCGCAGGTCTGCGGCCTCAAATGGCCGCTACCCGCCGCGTTGTTCGTAGAATGGCCGCAAACCGGCTTGCGGCGGCGCTGGTATTCAATGCGAAGCGTCAGGGGGCAGTGACAGTCGTGGAGTTGCCCAGCCTCTCCATCTCCCGCCGGATCTCCTTCTCGGTGATGCGACGTTCTCCATAGACACCCCATCCGTGCAACGCTAGCCCTACGCCCCAACCTGCGATGGGCCACACAGGCCAGAAGTAGCCCGTCCAAGTCACCGCCCAGATCACTACGAGCAAGCTGTTGATGACGCCATAGACAACGAGGTGCTGCCTGAAACCGAGTTTCTCTCGAAAGCGCCTGATTGCTTCTTCCCGAAGGTCAGTCATGTTGTCTCGGATTCTGGCAGTCGAACGATCCCTGCAGTCAGAGAATCTCAACAATCACTGTGAGTCCGGCCGCAGAGGCCCGCTGGGCGTGGAACCCCAAACAAATTAGCACATCGTTAGCACAAAGCGCGAAACGAGAAGGACGGTGCGAGGGCGTCCGCTCACCGATGGCCGGTTTTATTGAAGAAAAGTGGTGAGCCGCCAGGGATTCGAACCACGAACCCGTTGATTAAGAGTCTTGTGTAAACGCTGGTCAGGCGTAGTCAGGGCCTGTCTTTACTGATAAAAAGTGTCCTGCGTAGTCACCGATATGCGCCCGTAACGGAAAAACGGCCACAAATGGCCACACGGGAACCGAGAGTTTACGGCTCACGCGGATGCGGTTCCCGGCCCCAACACAACCCGTGCTGACTGGCCGTCGGTCGGCTGGTGTTGTTGAGGACGAGATTTACGGGTTACGCGGATGCGTTTCGTCCCACTTATGGCCGACGGGCTACTCCCTTATCCGTTCTGGCCCCTTTCCTCAAATTGCAGGAATAGCAGAGCGGCTGGATATTGTCGATATTTTTGGACCGCCCCGAGACACCGGCCAGATGTGATCGACCGTGGCAACTGACTCGCCACACTTTCTCGGTGGAATGTCGCTCCAGTCTCTGAGGCACATAGGACACCGCTCGTACTGAGCGAGTAGCGCGTGCCACTCGTTTGTGGTGTAAGAACCGCCGACGTTCTTGAGGCGCGCTCTGCGGCGTGGCGTAAACACATGGCGATTGCAGTCCTTGCACGCCGAAAAATATGTGCCTGTGGACCGGCGCGTGAACCCAGAATTCTGCAAGGTTCTTCGGCAGAGGCAGCAGATTCTGTGGGTTGCTGTATGGGAGAGGCGGAGTTTCCCTTTGCTCAGCCAACCGCCGCTCCCGCCGCAGCTGCCGCCAGACCTTCCGGGGCCCGTACACGCGGAAGTTCGTGTCCCAGACGCGTCGGATCTCCGTCTTCAGCCAGTGATCACGGACGATGCGAGCTGGCAACCGTGTCGGATCGGCCTGGCGCGCCTTGTGCTCGTGGTACGTCGCTGGGGCGTTCGGCAACACCGCGCAGATCGACTCGACCCCGTGCGCATCCCGGTGCGCATCGATGAACGCGGCCATTACTTCGGTCGGCGGTCGAGCTCCGCCTGGGCGAAATACGCTGACGCCTTGCGCAGGATCTCGTTGGCACGGCGGAGCTGGCGGATCTCACGCTCCTGCTCCTTGAGCCGCGCCGCTCGTCCGTCGTCAGCCCTGGCCGTCGGCCTGTATCACGCTCGGCCTGGCGTACCCAGTGACGCAGCGTCTCAGACGTGCATCCGATCTTCTCGGCGACCGACCGAATGGCGGCCCATTGCGAGTCGGGC
>MDTE01016095.1_pt1 | contig 12816 bp, 13 predicted proteins | sample 811231 | NCBI WGS metagenome assembly MDTE01 (sample SAMN05326651, study PRJNA326480) | marine metagenome | isolation source: seawater | place: Indian Ocean: Red Sea | collected 2010
AAAGAGTATTATATAAACGACTATGGTAATCAGATTATAAATTTTACAAAGTCAGTTTATTATAGAATAAGAGAGATTTCTTTTAATGAACCTTTTCCAGTTGATAATGAAGATTTGTATCCTGGAGACTATTTAATTGAATTTGCTCAAAATATTTTAAATACAAATAAGAATATTGATTTTAAGAATTTTGACAAAATATCTCAAGAATTGACAACTTTAGCTATTAACGAAGCATTAAAGTTAATCAAAAGTAATCTTAAATGTCTTGGTATTAATCATGATAACTTTGTTAGTGAAAAGAAATTAGTTGAAAATCAAGAAGTTGAAAAAGTTGTAGATTTTCTTCAAAAAAATAAATTTGTTTTTAAAGGAAAAATAAAGGCACCCGCGGGTGAAGATGACTGTAATTGGGTAGAGCGTGAACAATTGCTTTTCAGATCAACTGATTTTGGAGATGACAAAGATAGAGCATTACAAAAATCTGATGGTGCTTGGACTTATTTTGCTAGTGATGTTGCGTATCACAAAAATAAATTAGACAGAAAATTTGATAGGCTAATAAATATTTTAGGCGCAGATCATGCTGGTTATATAAAAAGAATTTCATCATCTGTCGAAGCTCTATCAAACTCAAAAGAAAGATTAATTTGTAAAGTTAGCCAACTTGTAAAACTTATAAAAGATAAGAAACCCTTTAAAATGTCAAAAAGAAAAGGGGACTATATAACTATAGAAGACTTAGTTAATGAGGTAGGAAGAGATGCAACAAGATTCATAATGCTAAATCGAAGTAGTGATGTAGAACTTGATTTTGATTTTGATAACGTCATAGAAAAATCAAAAGATAATCCTCTTTATTACGTTCAATACTGTTATGCTAGAATATGCTCAGTATTTAGACATCTCGATAAAGATTTAAAATCAGATCTAAATATAACTAAGTACAATTTTGAATATTCTAAAGATGAAATTAAAATATTAAAAAAAATATCTGAATGGCCTAAGTGTATTGATGTATCTTGTAACAAACTTGAACCACATAGAATACCGACTTATTTATATGAATTAGCCTCTTTGTTTCATTCATATTGGAATTTAGGTAAGGATAATCCAAACAAAAGATTTATAAACGATCAAAAAAAAATAACAGATGATAAATTGATTTTTTTAAAAGCAATTTCAAATGTAATAAAATCTGGGATGAATATAGTAGGAGTGTCTACACCAGATAAAATGTGATGCTGAAAGAGATTAAATATTTAATATTTCTATTATTCATAATTTTTTTTATATTTTTTACAGGTAAATATTATTTTTCTGATGATAATAAAAAAAATTCTTACCGATCTTTTAAAAATATTAATGATAGAATAGAGATATACTCAAAAAATTTGCCAATTATAGATAATGATACTGATAATATAATTGAATATGTAAAAAATACAAAATCAAAAAAAAAGAAAAAATTTTACTTCTGGGAACTAATTAATAAAGATGATTAACCGCAGATCATTTATTACTGGTATTAAAGGTTTAAAATTAACAAACAAAGAAATAAAATATCTAAAAAAATATAAACCATGGGGGATTATTCTATTTTCTAGAAATTTGAAAAATATTAAACAAATTCAAAATTTAACAAGTCATATCAAAAAAATTTTTAAAGATCAGAACTACCCAATAATGATAGATCAGGAAGGTGGAAAAGTTAATAGATTGAAAAATTTATTATCTTTTGAAACTCTAACTTCAGATTATTTCGGTCAACTTTTTAAAAAAGATAAAAAAAAATTTAATATTATTTATAATTTATTCATTGATAAAACTAGTTATTTTTTAACTCTATTAGGCATAAATATTAACACTGTGCCTGTTTTAGATTTAAGATATAAAAATAGTTCAGATATTATTGGTAATCGTTCCTTTTCAAATAATCCAAATATTGTTTCTTCTATAGGAGACATTTGTATTGAGGGTTATAAAAAAAATTCAATAGCTACAGTTATTAAGCACATGCCTGGGCATGGTCTTGCAAAATGCGATAGTCATTTTTTTACTCCAAGAGTGAATAAATCCTATAAATATCTAAATAAGCACGATTTTAAATCATTTAAATTAAAAAATTCTTTATTTGCAATGACAGCTCATGTAATTTTCAGTAAAATCGATCCAAAAAATGTAACAACTCACTCAAAAAAAATGATTAATATTATTCGAAATCAAATAAAATTTAAAAATATTCTTATTTCTGATGATTTATCAATGAAAAGTTTAAAATATTCTTTAAAAGAAAATACTCTTAAATCTTTTTCTGCAGGATGTAATTTGGTATTACACTGTAATGGAAATTTAAAAGAAATGTATATTGTTGCTAAAAATTCTCCAAAAATTAATTCTTTTATAATTAAAAAAACATCAGAATTTTATAAAATTTTAAGTTAATATAATTAAATGATTGATTCTAATCCAAACTCATTTGAAGTGGATATTGAAAATTATAATGGTCCCTTAGATGTTCTTTTAGATCTGGCTAAAGCTCAGAAAGTTAATCTGGAAGAAATTTCGATTACAAAATTAGCAGATCAATTTAATAATTTTATATTAAAACACAAAGATTTGAATTTAGAATCAGCATCTGAATATTTATTAATGGCCACATGGTTGGCTTATCTCAAGTCAAAATTACTTTTGCCTGGTACACCAGAAGAAGAATTCAAAGTCCAAGAGGTCGCAGAAAAATTAAAACTACAACTAAAAAAGCTTGAATTAATTCGTTTACTTTCTGATCAAATGTTAAAAAGAAAAAGGTTAGGTCGTGAAATACGTGCAAGAGGAATGAAAGGAAACATTAGATCAATATATAGTTCAGAGTACAATTTGAGTTTGTTTGATCTTTTAAAAACTTATTCTACAATAATTATGACTAAAGATTTTCAAAAAATTAATATACCAAAGTTACCCGTGTTCACAGCCGAGGATGGAATAAAAACAATAAGAGAATTTTTTGGTAAATTATTAAATTGGAAAAATTTAGACGAACTTATACCTAAAAATTTTAGATCAAATAAAAAATTTAACAAAACAGGTAAAGCAGGTATTTTTGCTGGATCATTAGAATTAGTTAAAGAAGGTAACTTGAAAATTAAACAAAATAAGTTATTTGACGATATTTATATAAAAGAAAATTAATGATTAAAAAAAAATTAGAAAAAAATAATATAGTAAATTTTCCATCTAAGATAACTTCTATTGAAAAAGAAATTGAAGCAATAATTTTTGCTGCAGTAGAACCGTTGGATATTGAAACTATAGAGAGTAAACTTTCCAAAAAAGTAAATATTGAAAAATCATTGAGAAAATTACAAACTGAATATTCTAATAGAGGAATTAATCTTGTTTGTATTTCAAAAAAATGGTCGTTTAGAACATCTCCAAATCTTGCAAACTTAATGGCTAAAGAAAAAACTGTTGAAAAAAAACTTTCCAAAGCTGCTATAGAAACTTTAGCAATAATAGTTTACCATCAGCCTGTAACAAGAGCAGAAATTGAGGAGATTAGAGGCGTCGCATTTGGAACGAATACACTCGAGATACTCATGGAACTTAATTGGGTTAAACCTGGTGGTCGTAAAGATGTTCCGGGTAAACCTATACAATATGTGACTACTGAGGATTTCTTAAGTCATTTTAATCTTCAAAAATTATCTGATTTGCCTACAGTTGACGAATTAGGGTCAGCTGGGTTAATTGATACAGCAAGTGTAGATGATGCTATTTTTGGCACTGGCAAATTTTATAGAGAAAAACAAGATGATAAAAAAGAGGACATTTACTCAAATATTGATGAAATGTTAAATAGCACACTTGCGGATGAGGATAAAAAATAAAAAGTCACTTTTAAAACATTTATAAACAGGTTATAAACTTTTAATGAGTATAGGAATTTGGCAAATAGCGATCGTAGTAATTTTAGTAGTTTTATTATTCGGTAGAGGTAAAATATCGAGTTTAATGGGTGACGTTGCTAAAGGTATTAAAAGTTTTAAAAAAGGAATGGCATCTGACGCAACAGATGACTCGGAACCTAAAAATATTTCTGAAGATAATCAAGATACAAAAGATAAAGATTAAATCACATGCCCACTATTGGTTGGTTTGAGATCTTAATTGTAGTTGGAATAGCTATTGTTATCCTAGGACCAAAAGATTTTCCGATAGTTTTGAAAAAAATTGGTTCCTGGATTGGAACTACAAAAAAATACATCAATAATATTCAAAACGAAGTCTCTAATATTGACTTAGAAGAAGATAATAATCAAAAAAAAGAAACTGAAAAAAATAATAAAGATGAATAAAGATGATCAAGATAATAATTTCATAAGTCATTTGGCTGAGTTGAGAAAAAGATTAATACATAGTTTTATTTTTCTAATCCTTTTTTTTGTTGGTTGTTATATATATGCAGAAAATTTATATGGATTTTTAGTCGAACCATTCGCAACCGCAGTTAAAAATGATGATACAAATAGAAGATTAATATTTACAGCTTTACAAGAAACTTTTTTGACATATTTAAAGGTTTCCTTCTTTGCAGCATTTTTTGTTACATGTCCTTTTATATTAATTCAAATTTGGAAATTTATTGCACCAGGTTTATATAAACATGAAAAAAAAGCAATTTTGCCATATCTAGTTCTAACACCTATTTTATTTTTTTTAGGTGGTATGCTTGTTTATTATTTAATAATGCCACTTGCTATAAAATTTTTCTTATCATTTGAAAGTAGTGGGATTTCAACAAATCTTCCGATTCAACTTGAGGCTAAAGTTAACGAATATCTTTCTTTGGTAATGAAATTAATTTTTGCATTTGGAATTAGTTTTCAACTACCTGTTGTTTTAAGTTTATTAGCAAGAATAGGCTTAGTTGATTCGAATTTTTTAAAAACTAGGAGAAAATATGTGATTGTAATTATTTTTGCTGCAGCTGCTTTATTAACTCCACCAGATCCAATAACACAAATAGGATTAGCTATACCATTATTAATTCTATATGAATTATCAATTTTTTCTGTAAAGTTTATTGAGAAAAAAGATTTAAATAATAACGATGTATAATTTAAAAGATATAAGAAATGATTTCGATACATTTGTTAAAACTTTAAAGAAACGAAATATTGATATTGACTTAAATAATATTAAAAAATTAGATGATGAAAATAGGAAACTTATTCAAGAAAAGGAAAATTTAGAAAAAGAAAAAAAACTTATATCAAAAACTAAAGATGAAAAATTATTTAAAAAATCCAAAGAAATTTCCAACCAGTTAGAATTAATAATCAAAAAACAAAAAAAAATAAGTTCTAGTTTAAATAATATTTTAGCTCTGATACCAAATATACCTCATAAAGATGTTCCCGAAGGGAAAGATGAAAATGATAATATAGAGAAATCTAAAACTGGAATAATTCCAAATTTTGATTTTTCACCGAAATCCCATTATGAATTAGGAGAGAAACTTAATATGCTTGATTTTGATCTTGCTGCAAAAACTACCGGTTCTAGATTTGTATTTGTTAAACATGAGTTGGCTCTATTAGAAAGAGCTTTGTCAAATTATATGCTCGACAAACATATAAATCATAATGGATATAAAGAAATTTCTCCGCCATTAATTGCATCAGAAAATACAATGTTTGGTACTGGACAACTTCCAAAATTTGAAAATGATCAATTCGAAATAAAATTAGAAAAGGAAACTGATCGAAGATTTCTTATACCTACTGCTGAAGTGATATTAACTAATATTGTTAAGGACAAAATTATAGATTTAAAATCTTTACCTATGCGATTTGTTGCTTCTACACCTTGTTTTAGAAAAGAAGCTGGAAGCTATGGAAAAGATACAAAAGGTATGATCCGTCAACATCAGTTTTATAAAGTAGAAATGGTTAGCATTGTTGAAAAGGAAAACTGTATTGATGAACTTGAACGAATGACTAATTGTGCTACGGGTATATTAGATGATTTAGAACTTCCATATAGAAAAATGATATTGTGTTCTGGTGATTTAGGCTTTAGTGCTGAAAAAACATATGACATTGAAGTTTGGCTACCATCAGAGAATAAATATAGAGAAATTTCATCATGTTCATCTTGCTCGACATTTCAAGCAATCAGAATGAAAGCAAGGTATAAAAATCAAAAAAATATAATTACTAATGTTGGTACTCTTAATGGTAGTGGTTTAGCGATAGGGAGAACACTAATAGCTATCTTGGAGAACTTTCAACAAAAAGATGGTTCTATTGTTATTCCTAAAGTATTAAGACCTTATATGAATAATTTAGAAAAAATATCTATGAATTAAAGTTGTTTTATTTCATGAATAGTATAAAAAATCAGTTTTAATATAGGAGTTTTATGGAAGGATCAGGAATAGGTCAATTTATACCACTAATACTAATTTTTGTTATATTTTATTTTTTCTTAATAAGACCTCAACAAAAAAAAGTTAAAGAACATAAAGCTATGGTCGAGAGTTTAAAAAAGGGAGATAAAGTTGTCACTTCAGGTGGTATTACAGGTGTAATAACTAGAGTCGTTGATAATGATAAAGTTGAGGTAGAAATTGCTGAAAATGTTACAGTTGAAGTAATAAGAGGGACTGGCATACAGAGTCTAATGAACTCACAAGAGATAAAGAAATAAATTTCGTTTTTACAAGTGTTATACTTTTCAAAATTAAGAATAATTGTTGTAATTTTTATATCTCTTTTTTTTATTATTGTTGCTTTGAATAATATTTTAAATTCAAATATTCAATTTTTTCAAAAAAAAATAAATTTAGGTTTAGATTTACAAGGTGGATCATATTTACTTTTAGAAATTGATAATGATCCAATTATTGAACAAAAACTTCAAAATACAACTACTTTAATTAGAAGTTATTTAAAAGAAAAGAATATTAAAGTAACAAATTTATCTTTAGATAAACAAAAAATAAAATTTAATGTTAATGAACAAACTAAACAGAAAGTAATTGAAATTTTTGAGGATGAGGATAGTGAAATTAATCCATATTATCCTAGGTTTAAATCTCACCAATTTGATATTATAAGTTCTGGTGATATTTTAGAATTAAGTTTTTCAAAACAAGGTTTAGTCGAACTTAAAACATCATCTCAGGATCAAGCATTGGAAATAATAAGGAGACGAATTGATGAAATTGGAACAAATGAGCCTAATATTCTCAAAAGAGGTAACGACCGTGTTCTTGTAGAATTACCTGGATTGGACGATCCAATGAGGATTAAAAAATTACTTGGTAAAACTGCAAATTTAACTTTTAGATTTGTTACAAGTAATGATGATTCTTTTGGTGCAGAAAAACTAAAGTATGAGGATAACAACAATGAAGCAATAGTAAGTAAGAGAATTATTTTAAGTGGTGAAAATTTATTAGATGCTCAACCAAGAATGAATAATGAAACAAATGAAACAGTCGTTTCTTTCACATTAGATAGAGTAGGGGCAAAAAGATTTGGTAAAGCTACATCAACAGGAATAGGTAGGCAATTAGCTATCGTTTTAGATGGGAAAATAATAAGCGCTCCTGTGATCAGAGACACAATAGCTAGTGGATCTGGTCAAATAAGTGGTGGCTTTACTTTTCAAACAGCTACTGATCTAGCTTTATTATTAAGATCTGGTGCATTACCTGCACCATTAAATATAATTGAAGAAAGAACTGTTGGTCCTAGTTTAGGTCAAGACTCTATTAATGCTGGAATTATTGCTTTAATTTTTGGATTTTTGTTAGTTATTTTATTTATTTTATTTAAATACAAAATATTTGGTCTCATTACTAACATCACTTTAATTCTTAACTTATTTATAATGATTGGAATATTAACTATATTTGAAGCAACATTAACTTTACCTGGAATTGCAGGAATTATACTTACCGTAGGTATGGCAGTTGATGCCAATGTGTTGATATTTGAAAGAATTAAAGAAGAACTGAAAAATGAAAATAATAATCTAATAGCATTTGATAGCGGATATACAAAATCAAGAACTGCTATTTTAGATGCAAATATAACAACTTTGTTAGCAGCAATAATCCTTTTTTTTATGGGGTCTGGTCCAATAAAAGGATTTTCACTAACATTGGGTATTGGAATATTTACAACACTTTTTTCAGTCTATTTTATAGCCAGATTATTGACTGTTTTATACGTTTTAAAAAATAAAGATAAACAAGGTTTAATATAAATGATTGCTTTCAATAAATATTATAACAAATTTAATTTAGTATCTATTTCTTTAGTAGTAATTTCATTTTTTTTCTTAATATTTAAGGGTCTTAATTTTGGTATCGATTTTAAGGGAGGAACTCTTATTGAATTAAGATCAACAGATACAAAAATAAATATTTCTTCATTAAGAGATAATTTAAATCAAATTAATTTAGGTGATGTTTCAGTTAAAAATTTTGGTAATGAAATTGATTTTTTAATAAAATTTGAAAATAATAGTAACAAAAACATAATTGAAGAAATTAGAAAAAATTTAGATAAGTCTTTTGGTAATAATTTTGAATTCAGGAGAGTAGAAAATGTTGGACCAAAAGTTAGTAGTGAATTATTAAGATCAGGAATAATAGCCATATCTGTTGCTTTGGCTTTAATGTTAATTTACATTTGGATAAGGTTTGAGTGGCAATTTAGCTTAGGAGCAATATTAGCTCTTTTTCATGATGTTATAGTTACATTAGGAATGTTTTCTATATTAGGTTTAGAAATTAATTTATCTATTATCGCTGCAGTTCTGACAATTGTTGGATATTCAATGAATGATACGGTTGTAATTTTTGACAGAATAAGAGAAAATTTGAAAAAATATTCTGATATTAAAATTTATGAATTATCAAATATTTCAATTAATGAAACTTTATCTAGGACTTTAATCACATCTGTAACGACGCTATTAGCATTATTTTCAATCTTTTTTTTTGGAGGTGAAATTCTTAAAGGATTTTCTCTTGCAATGATCTTTGGTGTTATTTTAGGAACCTACTCTTCAATATATATAGCCAATATCGTTTTGGTGAGATTAAACGTTTCTCAAAAAACTGTTTTAAGAGAAGAGGACAAAAAATAAAATTTAGTAAAGATTTTGAGCTGCTACCATTGATAATAACATGGGTAATGATAACAAAGTATTTGTTCTTGAGAACAACATAGCAGTTTTTGCTGACTGAGCTTTTAATTCAGCGTCGCATTCGACTATTCCTAAAGCTTTCTTCTGGTTAGGCCAAATTACAAACCAAACATTAAATGCCATGATAACACCAAGCCACATTCCTATACCAATAGCTGTGTGTTTAGGAATACCGGATCCAATGCTTAATGTCATTGCATCGTGTAAATAACCATTTATTAACGCTAATACCAAACCTGACAATACAGTTAATGCAGCGGCCCATCTAAAATAAAATAACGCTGCAGGAGCAATTACTTTTCCAATTGCAGGTTTTTGTTCGTCAGGTATTTTTCCCATGTTCGGTATCTGAACAAAATTAAAATACCAAAGTAATCCAATCCACATAATTGCAACAACAACATGTATATATCTTAATAACCAACTCCAAAAAATAGTATCAAAAGCAAAACCATCATTTAGATAGAATAAACCCAGAAACAAAATAATTGATATAGCTAAAGAAAGATGAATTGTCTTTGATAATGAAGATAATAGATTACTCATAGTGCATATTATACACTAAATAATAAATAATTTTAACTTTTAAATAATCATTTTAATAATGACTTTAAAAATTTACCCGTATAACTACCAGCAATTTTAGTTATTTCTTCAGGTTTCCCCTCTGCGATAATATTTCCACCTTTAACACCACCTTCAGGGCCCATATCAACAATATAATCTGCAGTTTTTATAACATCTAGATTATGTTCAATCACAACAACCGTATTTCCAAGTTTTACAAATGTGTGAAGAATTTCCAACAATTTTTTGATATCATGCTGATGAAGTCCTGTAGTTGGTTCGTCTAATATATACATAGTTCTCCCAGTTGATCTTTTAGATAATTCTTTTGCTAATTTTATTCTTTGAGCTTCACCGCCTGAAAGAGTTGTAGCTTGTTGACCTATTTTTATATAACCAAGGCCAACTTTTTTTAATGTAAGAAGTTTTGTTTTAATATTGGATATATTTTCAAAATATTCACACCCTTCGTCAACCGTCATATTTAAAACATCAGCAATACTTTTCCCTTTAAATTTAATCTCTAAAGTTTCCCTATTGTATCTTGTTCCTTTGCATTCATCACATTGTATGTAGACATCTGGTAGAAAATGCATTTCGTAAGTTATTACACCATCTCCTTCACAAGCCTCACATCTTCCTCCTTTTACGTTAAACGAAAATCTTCCAGGTTTATATCCTCTAGTTTTAGACTCAGGTAGATTTGTAAACCAATCTCTAATTGGTCCAAATGCACCGGTATATGTTGCGGGATTAGATCTTGGTGTTCTTCCAATAGGTGATTGATCAATATCAATGATTTTATCAATTAATTCTACACCTTTATAATTTTTAAATGCTTTAGGTGGTTTCTTAGCTTTATTATTCAATGTAAGATTTAAAGCATGATATAAAGTTTGTAAAATTAAAGTTGATTTTCCACTTCCTGAAACACCAGTTACACAAGTAAAACTTCCTGTAGGAATTTTAAGGTTTACATTATTCAAGTTGTTTCCACTTGCTCCGTTAATTTCAATAAATCTCCCATTTTTTGCTAGTCTGCGTGTTTTTGGTATCTCAATTATTTTTTTATTGGATAAATAATGTCCTGTAATACTATTTTTATTTTTCTTAATTTCTTCATAAGTCCCTTGAGCAGTTATTTCCCCACCTTTACTTCCTGCTTCAGGTCCAAGGTCAATTATATGATCAGCATTTTCCATAGTCTCAGTATCATGTTCAACAACGATAACTGTATTACCTAAATCTCTTAATCTTTTTAGTGCATTAATTAGTTTGATATTATCTTTTTGATGAAGCCCAATAGAAGGTTCATCTAATACATATAATACACCAGTTAATCCTGAACCAATTTGAGAAGCTAATCTTATTCTTTGTGACTCACCTCCTGATAAAGTTCCTGACTCTCTTGATAATGTTAAATAATCAAGACCAACATTAAGCAAAAAATTTAGTCTTTCATTAATTTCTTTTAAAACATGTTCAGCAATTTTAAATTGTGTTTTATCTAAATTTTTTTCAAGATTCTTAAACCATTGAGATGCATCCAAAATTGATTTTTGTGTTACTTCACTGATATTATGATTATTAATTTTTACACACAAAGCTTCTTCTTTTAGTCTATTACCATTGCAACTTTCACATGCTGTATCAGATTGATATTCTGCAATAGCTTCTCTTTTCCATTCACTATCAGACTCTAAAAACCTTCTTTCTAAATTATTTATTACACCCTCGAAAGTTTTTTTATGAGAATATTTTTCATAACCATCATCATAATTAAATTTTATTTCCTCATCATCAGATCCATATAAGATTATATCTTTAATTTTTTTTGGTAACTTTTTCCATTTTTCATCTAAAGAAAACTGATAATGTTTAGCAATGGATGCTAAAGTTTGTGCATAATAAAGAGTTGTTGTCTTTGCCCATGGATCAATAGCACCATCTGCAATACTTTTTGATTCATCTGGTATAACTAAATTAGGATCTACATTTAATTTCATCCCAATACCCTCACATTCTTCACAAGCTCCGTAAGGGCTATTAAATGAAAAAAGTCTTGGTTCAATTTCCTCAATAGTAAAACCACTTTCAGGACAAGCAAACTTAGTTGAATAAATCAATTTATTGATTTTTCTAAATTTTTGAGGAAGGGTCTCATCCTCGTATTCGACAAAAACTAAACCATTTGCTAAATTAACTGCGGTTTCTATACTTTCTGCCAATCTATTTCCGATTTGAGAATTTAAAACAATTCGATCAACAAGGATAGATATATCGTGTTTGAGTTTTTTGTCTAAAGAAGGAGATTTTTCTATGTCGTATAATACTTCATCAATTTTAATTTTCCTAAATCCTCTTTTTTTAAAATTGAGTATCTCTTTTTTATATTCTCCTTTTCTTCCTCTAACGACAGGTGCATAAATATAAATTGTTGATTTTTTTGGAAGTTTTTTAATTAAATCTACTATTTGAGTAATAGTTTGAGATGTTATAGGTTTACCCGTGAATGGAGAGTAAGGTATACCAGCTCTTGCAAATAGAACTCTCATATAGTCATAAATTTCGGTTACAGTTGCAACAGTTGATCGAGGATTTTTTGGTGAATTTTTTTGTTCAATCGCTATTGCTGGACTTAGTCCTTCTATAAGATCAACATTTGGTTTTTTCATTTTATCTAAAAATTGCCTTGCATATGCAGATAAACTTTCTACGTACCTTCTTTGACCTTCTGCATAAATTGTATCGAATGCTAATGACGATTTCCCTGAACCAGAAAGCCCAGTTATTACAACAAATTGATCTTTAGGGATTTCCACATAAACATTTTTCAAATTATGCTCTTTAGCACCCTTTATAACTATCTTTTTAATCATATTTTTTGTTGCTTTGACTTAATAAAATTAATATTCAGAAGAATTGTGATATAATTCTAAATAACTAATTTAACAAATATTAAATATTATGGCTGGAAGTTTAAATAAAGTATTATTAATTGGTCGTTTGGGCGCAGATCCT
>MDTE01021970.1_pt1 | contig 12815 bp, 8 predicted proteins | sample 811231 | NCBI WGS metagenome assembly MDTE01 (sample SAMN05326651, study PRJNA326480) | marine metagenome | isolation source: seawater | place: Indian Ocean: Red Sea | collected 2010
CTTTAATCCAATTTATGATTAATACTCATGTTCTAAATCATGGATACGAAGAACTTTATGTACCTTATATTGTAAACAAAGAATCTTTAACAGGAACAGGTCAACTACCTAAATTTGAAGAAGATTTATTTAAACTGCGTGGAAGTCAAGAATACTATCTAACCTCTACTGCAGAAATACCAGTTACAAATATGTTAAGAGGCCAAATAGTGGAATCTAAAGAATTGCCAATTAAATGGGTTAGTCACACACCTTGTTTTAGGAGTGAATCTGGTAGTTATGGGAAGGATACTAGGGGAATAATGAGATTACATCAATTTGAAAAAGTTGAGTTAGTTCAGGCTGTTGAAGCATCAAACTCAGAAAAAGCACTGGAAGAATTAACTAATCACGCTGAGGAAATCTTAAAAGCTTTAGAAATACCTTACAGAGTAGTAATGCTTTGTGGGTGTGATCTAGGATTTAGTGCTGCTAAAACCTATGACCTTGAAGCTTGGATACCATCTCAAAATAAATACAGAGAAATATCTTCATGTTCAAATTTTAGAGACTTTCAGTCAAGAAGAATGTTAGCAAGGTGGAAAAATGAAGAAAAAAATAATAATGAATTGCTTCATACTCTCAACGGATCAGGTTTAGCTGTTGGGAGAACTTTACTGGCATTATTAGAAAATAATCAACTTGAAGATGGATCTATTAAAGTACCTAAAGCATTAGAAGGACTTCTAGGTAAATCTAAAATTGAACTTAAATAACACTTTAAAAACTATATAAATTTTAAACAATTTCCGTTAAAAAAAAATGCCGAGAATAATCTTTTTTGACCAGTTCCATTTGTAACCTAAAGAAGGTATTATTGAGACTGTATTTAAAATAATTTCTTCTTTATTATTTATTTAGGAATTTATTTTTTATTTTGGAGAAAAATGCTAATAAGTCACATAAAAGACAATTTATTGTCACTTCTGATTTATAACATTTATTTCGATTTTAAAACTTAACTATTTTGGGGTTTTTTATGAATATAAAAAAGTTACTTTCTTTAAGCGTAGTAACCTTAATGCTTTCAATGTCAGTATCATCTGATGTTGATACTACCTCTTCAATAAGAGGTTCTGTTAATGCTTCGGGTGCTTCTGTAATTGCTGAGCATACACCAACAGGTATAACTAAGGTCACTACTGCGAGTGGATCAGGTAATTTCTCTCTTTCCTTTTTACCGATAGGTGGTCCTTATTCAATTACAGTATCGGCTCCTGGCTTTCAATCTGAGAAATTAGAAGGAATTTTCTTGGTATTAAATGAAACGGCGATTATTGAAATAGAGCTTTCAAAATCTGCTGCTGAAGAATTAGTTGTTACTGCAGCTGCAGGTTCTAATCTTCTTAAAACAGGAACAGGTACCCTCTTAGACAGAGTGGCTATGGATGCTGTTCCTACAATAAATCGATCAATAGGTGATTTTGCAAAAATGGATCCTAGGGTTAATATAAATTCAGCTTCTAGTAGGAATACTGAAATTTCAGTTATGGGAGCTAATTCTAGATTTAATGATTTTTCTATAGATGGCGTAAGCTTTAACGACCCTTTTGGTTTAAATGCTAACGGATTCGGGACAATGAGAAATCCAATTAGTTTAGATTTTGTTGAACAAATTTCTATAGATATTACTCCCTATGATGTTTCAAGAGGTAATACTACAGGTGGTTCTATCGCGGTTGTTACTAAATCTGGGTCAAATGAATTTCATGGAAGTCTGTACTATTCTGAAAGAGATGAATCAAATATCGGTGAAGACTCAGATGGAAATGATTACCCAGAATTCGCAGAAGAGATAAAGACTTTTACAGCTTCAGGACCTATTATCAAAGATAGATTATTTTTCTTTGTTGGCTATGAAGAGTTTGAAAGATCTAATCCAGCTCTTTATGGAACCATAGATAGTAATGCCCAAAATAAAGCTGAAACATTAACTTCAGCTCAAGCAGAACAAATAAAGAATATAGCAATGAATACTTATGGATACGATGCTGGAATGATAAATGGTGCTTCTTTTCCAGAAACCCATGAAGAATATACTGTAAAACTAGATGCTGTGATTAATGATGCAAATAGAGCAGTATTAAATTACTCTAAAGTAGAAAGTTATTTTCCGCGTAAATATAACAGAGGGGCCACAGTCTTTAGTAACAACTATTATGCTAAGCCGCCTGTTATAGAAAGATCATCTATAGCTCTCTATAGCGATATAACAGATAGGCTAAGAACTAAACTAAAATTCTCTAGGTATGAAATGGATGAAAATGATTCATCTATAGGTGATGGACTCTTCCCTGAAGCAAGAATTGAAGTTGGAGGAGACGATGTTTATTTAGGAGGAGATAGATATAGAGGAGCTAATCATATAATGGTTGATGAAGACTTTTTGGTCTTCAAAGCGGATTATGATAATGATAATAATGTAATGACTTTTGGAATTGAACGAGCAGAAACATCAGTCTATAACCTCTTTATAGCTCGTTACAATGGAGAAATACATTTTGATAGTATTGCAGATTTTGAAGCTGGTCAGTGGAGCTATTTAAGATTTCATACTCCTATTGCTGGTAATGACCAAGTTGGAACTGCTGCTGCAGATTTTGAAATAGAAAAAGATACCCTGTATTTTCAAAATAAATGGTATGCAAATGACGATCTAACAGTTACCTTTGGATTTAGATACGATAGTATTTTAACTCCAACTAAACCACATCTTAATCCTAAGTTCTTAGAAAGAAACGGAATAGGTAATGATCAAAGGTTTGATTTTGATTTATTACAACCTAGGATGGCTATTAACTATGACGCTACATCTTTATTTGGAGACAGAGTAGTTGATGCGACCATCAGGGGTGGTAGGGGGCTATTCTTAGGTAGAATCCCAAGAGTTTGGTTTGGAAATGCCTATTCTAGATCTGGCGGTAAAACTGACTATAATCGTTTTAGATCTTATAGTGATGTTATTGGTCCTATGCCAGCAGCTTCAGTAGCAGATCCTCGCTTCTTTTGGTTATGTCCTACTAGCAATTATCAAGTACGTAGTGCTTGGTATGGAGATGCACAAGGTACAGATCCTAACTTTGAAGCTCCAAGCTCATGGAGATCCAATATTGCCCTAGACATACTTACAGCTAATGGTTATGACGTTACCATTGAATATAATAGAGATGAAATCAATGAAGCTGTTTTTTATAAAGATTTAGGTTTAACACAAACAGGTACTCTAGCTGACGGAAGGGGTACCTATAAAGGGGCAGGTGACTTTTGGTTATCCAATACTTCATTGGGAGAATCAGAAGCTATAACTGTTATCATGAAGAAATCATGGAATGATGTTAATTTTATGACAGCTTATACCAATATGGATACAAGCGATGTTTATGCCTTAACCTCAGCTCAAGCAGAGTCTGCTTACGGATATATGCAAAGATGGGATGGAGAGAATGTAAGTTCAGCTAGCTCTTCTTACATGGCCGAGCATAAGTTTATGGCGACATTGGACTATACAGCTCAATGGTTTGGGAATAACGACACTCGTTTCTCTTTGGTATATATAAGAAAGAGTGGTGAGCCTTATAGTGTGACTTTTGATGAGCCTGGTTACAATAGTGTAACTGGAAATTCAAGGTTCTATGCTGACTACAGTTTACCTTATATACCTACAGGAGCTTCTGATCCAAAAGTTTCATTTACAAGTTCCGCTGTAGCTGATGCAGTTATGGCTCATGTGAATGCGACAGGATTAAGTGCTTACAAGGGTACATATGCTCCAAGAAATGCCTTTAATAGCCCTTGGATAAGCAGACTTGATTTAAGAGTTACTCAAGATATCAAAGTTTATGATGATCATAAGTTCATTGTTTATTTAGACTTACTAAACCTTTTAAACATGATTGACGATGAAAAAGGGATAGTTAGAGAGTATTCTTATAACAATAGTAGGCAGATCATAGTAAATGGAGTAACTGACACAGGACAGTTCATTATCTCTGGAGTTGACCATGATGATAGCCTTTATATTCAAAATAATGACGGACAATCAGCATGGAATATAAATTTAGGATTTAAATATGAATTTTAAATTTAGTTGATAAAAGAAGAACGCCGCTGTAATAGCGGCGTTTTTTTTATAGTCTTGGTTTTCCTATAGTACAAACCTTTGATGCATATTTAACAGCTTCTTCTAGAGCTTTTTTCTCCCCTTTATTATCAATCAGAGAAAGAAATGCTCCTAATAATGCATCACCAGCTCCATTTGTATTATCTACTTTGACTAAGGGAGCTTTAACTTTAAATTTATTGTATGTTGAGCCCTGTGAACCTTGGGTACACAATATATTAGTTTTTATTTTTAGATAATTATTAAGAAGAGATATTTCGGATTTATTTCCTATTAATAAATCTATCTTTTGATCAATTACCCATTTAATTTCATTTAAATTAGATTTTATGATATTGATGTCAGCTAGCCCAAAAGCAATTTTTATATCATTGCCTTTTGCAATTCTCATAGCCTCTTTAGCAGTTCTGTATCCATTTCCAGTACATACAGAAAAGGCGTCAAAAACAAGCCAATCACTTTGTAATATCATTTCCTTATTTAAACATTCAGGAATTAACTCTTTGTTGGCTGAAAGACAAGAAGCCATGGTCCTTTCTCCATCTGGGGTAACAAAAATAAAACAAATACCAGTATCTTTTTTTGAAATGTTACTGAAGATATTTGTATTAGAGTTTTTAAAACCTTCAGAAAATACTCTACCTTCTTCGTCTGACCCTAAAGAACAACTGAAATTACATTCAGAACCATATTGCGAAGCAGCATGAAGAGAATTGGCTATAGATCCACCAGGCGCTTTACTTAATATATTTTTTTTAAAATCCATTAACCACTTAGTTTTTTGTTCATTACTTATATGGATCATACTGCCCTTTGTAATTCTTAAAGAAGAAAGTTGTTCTTCAAAAATTGATATCTCAATGTCAATTAAAGCATTCCCAAATCCATAAATTTTAGACATATATAAAGTAATTATTTTGATTCTCGTATAGAATTTTAACCCTTATTTATTTTTAAAGGTTGTAATATTGACTTTACCTTTCTCACTTTTATCTTTTAAAGATTTACACAAAGATCCTGAGGACTTTTCTGAGAGACTAGGAAGAAGCTTTCAAGAGACTGGTTTCTGTGGTATTTCTGGTCACCCAATAAGTCCTAGGTTAATAAAAGAAGTTACTCAACTATTTCATGAATTCTTTTCTTTATCTACTAATACTAAACTAGAATATTTTGATCCTAAGTTAGCAGGCGCTAGAGGTTATACACCGATGAAAGTCGAAACCCCAAAGGGAGGAGTTGAGGCTGATATCAAAGAGTTTTGGCAGACCGGAAGAGAAATAGCTAAGGACCATAAATTCACTAAATGGATGCCTCAAAATAAGGAAGTTAAAGAAATAGATCATTTTAAAGAAAAAGTTAATGAATTGTTCATTCAATTTGATGAGCTTGGAAAAATTCTTCTTGAGTCTGTTGCTTTGAACTTAAATTTAGAGAAGGGTTACTTTAATCAAGTAGCAGATGAGGGAAATAGTGTTATGAGATCTATTCATTATCCACCAATTAGATCTAATGATAAGGGAGAAAGATCTGGTGCTCATGAAGACATAAACCTAATTACATTACTAATTGGAGGACATCAACCTGGTTTAGAAATACTATCAAAAGAGAATAAATGGCTCCCAGTTGAATATGACAGTGACGTAATAATATGCAATATAGGGGATATGCTTCAACGTTTTTCTAATCATAAGCTTGTTTCTACTACTCACAGGGTAAGAACTCCAATAGATTTAAAAGATAAATCGCGATATTCAATTCCTTTCTTTGTCCACCCTAATCCTGATTGGACTATAGAAACCTTAGATTCATGTATAGATGATGAGAATCCTAATAGGTACCCTCAACCTATAAGTGCAGAAGATTACTTACAACAGAGATTAAAAGAAATAAAATTACTTTAATTATGGAATATATACAACCCGCTCTAGGTTTTTTTGTTTTACTTCTTCTTGGGGCAGTATTTAGTGAGAATATAAAAGCAATTAGACTTAAATACATAGTAATTGCAGTTTCAATTCAATTAATTTTAGCCCTATTGCTAATTAAATTACCTTTAATTACATCATTCTTTGAAATTTTATCTAAAGGTGTAATGACTTTAAAGGAAGCAAATGATTATGGAACTTCTTTTGTGTTTGGTTACCTTGCTGATGGAGCTCCTAATGCCCCATTTGAGGTAGCCAATAAAGCTAATACTTTTATTTTTGCATTTGGTGGCTTAACGCTAATTATTTTAATGTCAGCAATCTCAGCACTCCTTTGGCATTGGAGGGTAATTCCTGTCTTAGTTAGTGCCCTTTCATTATTATTTAAAAAACCCTTAAACGTAGGAGGTCCTGTAGGTCTTAGTGCTACTGCTAATATCTTTCTAGGTCAAGTTGAGGCACCTTTACTAGTTAGGCCATACCTTTCTTCTATGTCAAAAAATGAACTTTTAGTAATTATGACTGTTGGCATGTCAACAATAGCAGGTTCTGTAATGGTTATTTATACGACAATGCTATCTCCCATCTATGGATCAGGTCTAATTGGTCATTTTCTTACTGCTTCCCTTATTTCTGTTCCTGCTGGGATAATGTTCGCAAATATTCTCATTCCTAGTGAGACCAAAACAGACTTTCCTGAAGATAATTCACCAAAAATGTACTCAAGTACTATGGACGCTTTAACTAAAGGCACTCAGTCAGGTATAGATATCTTTTTAAATGTAGCCGCTATGCTTATAGTTGTTATGGCATTAGTTTTTCTAATAAATCAAATATTAGGAATATTCCCTAATATTCTGGGACAACCTTTAACTATGGAAAGAGCGTTAGGGTGGATATTTGCACCGCTTGCGTGGTGTATGGGAATTCCTTGGTCAGAAAGCCAAGTAGCTGGTGAATTATTAGGTGTCAAAACTATTCTGAATGAATTTGTTGCTTATCTTTATCTTTCTGATGTTTCCTCTTATCCTTTATCTGAAAAAAGCTTTTTAATTATGCTTTATGCTTTATGTGGGTTTGCTAATTTTAGTAGTGTAGGAATTCTTTTAAGCGGCATAAGCGCCATGATACCTGAGAGAAGAAAAGATATTATTTCTGTTAGCTTTAAAGCTTTATGGGCTGCCTTGCTTGCATCTTGCATGACAGGTTTTATAGTAGGTATTCTTTAAGAACCTAAATCTTTTTTGGTGAAATGAGCTCTGCATAAAGGGACATACTTTTCATTACCTCCTATCTCTAGCTGCTCACCTTCTGTAATTATAAGACCATCATTATCTATTCTCACTACCATGGTAGCTTTTCTTCCACACCAGCATACTGTTTTTATTTCCTTTAAATTATCAGCCCAAGCTAGTAAATATTTACTCCCTTCAAAAAGTTCCCCTTGAAAATCTGTTCTAATTCCAAAAGCAAGGACCGCTATATCTAATTCATCTACAATTTTACCCAATTGGAGTACCTGGTCTTTTGTAAGAAATTGAGCTTCGTCTATTAATACGCATTTAATTTCATCTATTTCATTGTCTTTTAAAAGTGAATTAAATAAATCGGTATCTTTAGAAAAAGTATTTGCATCAGCACTTATACCTATTCTTGAGACTATCTCATTTTTTTTAAACCTTGTGTCTCCTGCAAAAGTAAACATTTTTGTCTTCATTCCTCTTTCATGATAATTATGATTAGCTTGAAGTAGGGCAGTTGATTTTCCAGCGTTCATTGATGAATAGTTAAAATAAAGTTTAGCCATTTTATAAGTTTAGGAGTTAGATCAATACTGGTCTAGTGTTAACTATGTTAGTATGCCTCGCCTCTAATGTCACAGATCGAAGAAATCAAAGAAAGTATTGAAGAAGAATCTACTGAGATTTCTCATCCAGAAACATTAAGTGTTTGGGGTTTAGCTTGGCCTCCTATTCTAGGTAACCTTCTTTGGTCAAGTGTAGGTATTATTTCAATAAAAGCAGTAGGAACTCTAGGAGCTTCTGCTGTGGCGGCTGTTGGAACTGGCCAGAGACTTGTTTGGGTATTTCAAGCTTTACTCATGGCAGTTATGACAGGCACTACTGCTCTTGTGGCAAGAGCAGTAGGTTCAAAAAACATGTTAGAAGCTGCTCATGTTACAAGATTAGCTATAGGAGTTAGCTTATCATTATCAATTTTTACTACTCTTATAATCATTGTCTTTGCCAAAACCTTTATTAGTATATTTGGTTTAGATCCTGTTGCCGAAGAACTAGCTATAACTTATTTAACTATATCAATATTATTTATCCCATTTATGACCTTTGGTATGGTTATTGGTGCATCTCTTAGAGCTGCAGGTGATGTAAGAACTCCAATGTACATAGGTATATTTACAAATCTAATTGCTATTTACCTTTTATTAGGATTAGTTAACGGTCAATATGGTATGCCTAAACTAGGGATTGTTGGCGCAGCACTGGCAATGGGCATTTCTTTTACGATTGGAACGATAATTCAATTATATTTATGGTTATCAAATAAATTAGTAGTTCCTTTAGGAACAAAGGGATCATTTACAAAAGGAAGATTTAAACAGTTAATAAAAGTAAGTTATCCAGCTGGGATAGAAAGCATAGTTTTCCAGTTTGGAATGCTATCTTTTTTCTGGATAGTAGCTATGTATGGTACCGAAGAGGTAGCTGCTTATAATATTGGAGTAAATATTCTGATGTTATCTTTTATCTTAGGAAATGGTTTTTCAGTTGCAGCTGCTACTTTATCTGGTCAATTTCTAGGAGCATCAGATCCAGATGCTGCTTATAAAAGTGGGTATCAATCAGCAGGGATGACTATGTTGGCAATGAGCTTAAGCGGTCTTCTTCTAGCCTTCTTTGCAGAATCAATAGCTTGGTTTTTCATTAAAGATGAAGAAGTAGTTAAGTATGCAGTAATTTTTGTATGGATTTTTGCTTTATCTCAACCATTTATGGCACTAGAATTTTCTCTTGGTAGTACTTTACGAGGAGCAGGAGACACAAGATCCCCTCTAATAATTACTATAGTTGGCCTTTTATTAATTAGAGTTCCAATAGCCTTTCTGCTTTTCTATTTAGAAATGCCAGTTCAATGGATTTTTGCTACCTTGATATTTGATTATTTTGCTAAAGGTGTCCTGCTTATACTTAGATATAGATCAAAAAGATGGATGAAGGTGCTAAAACCTTCAAGCTAGTTCTATAATAGTTAGATGAGATATCTCTTATACCCCTTCTTTATCTTATTCTTAATATCTTGTTCTGATAGTGTTGAAGAAGAAAAATCTTTTTTAAGTCCAGATGACTTAATTGAACATAGTAAGGAGTTTAAAAAAGAGATTATAAGTATTGAAAATACAATACATGTAGCCATTGGATATTCTTTAGCTAATTCAATAATGGTTGAAGGAGAAAGCGGAAGGATAATAATTGATACTACTGGGACTATAGAAACAGGAAGAGAGATAAGGTCTGCTTTTGATAGAATTAATCCTTTTCCCATTGAAGCAGTTATTTACACTCACAACCATGGAGATCATGTTTTTGGGGCTAAAGCATTTGTTGATGATGAAAATACTATTGTATTAGCACATGAAGATACTCACGAATATATAAATAGAATATTAGGAATTTTAAGACCAGTTATAAGCAAAAGATCTTCAAGAATGTTTGGAATAATTCCTGAAGAACAAATTGAAAATAACGGAATTGGTCCTTTTTTAGAAATTGGAAAAAAGAATAGAAAGACTTCACTAGTTTACCCTAATAGAACTTTCAAAGATTTCTTAAAACTAGAAATATCTGGGATTGAGGTACATCTTTATCATGCACCCGGTGAAACTAACGACCAATTATTTGTTTGGTTACCTAAATATAAAGCATTATTTCCAGGTGATAATTTTTATAAAGCATTTCCTAATCTATATACCATAAGAGGTACGCCTTACAGAGACCTTTCGGGGTGGGTTAAAAGCATTGATCTGATGAGGTATCTAGAACCTAAATACCTTATTCCTAGTCATGGGAGACCATTAGAGGGTCAGGAACTAATCTTTACTCATTTAACTGATTATAGGGATGCAATTCAATTTGTACATGATCAAACTATTCGACTGATGAATAAAGGTTTTGAACCTGACAAAATTGCTGAATTTATAACTCTACCCAAACATCTAGTAAACTCTCCTTATCTAAAAGAATTTTATGGAACGCCAGCCTGGTCTGCAAAAAATGTATTTTCTGGATATTTAGGATGGTTTGATGGAAACCCTACTTCATTAAATCCTTTATCAAGGGAATTAGAATCACAAAAGATTATAAAGATGTCAGGTGGATTTGATAAAGTTTTAAAGTCTGCAAATGAAGCAATTGAAGAAGAAGACTATCAGTGGGTTCTTAAGTTAACAGACTATTTGTTAACCTCTGACCCTAAAAACCAGACGGTAGTAAATCTAAGAAGAAAGGCTTTAAATCAATTAGGTAAGAAAAGTTCAAATCCCAATTCAAGGTATTACTATTTATCTAGTGCTTCAGAGCTTTCATCGAATTACAAACCTAGTGAACTATTGAGTCCTTCAGAAGAAATTATAAAAGCTATGCCAGTAGAAATAGTTTTTGATATTTTAAAAGTTAACTTAATACCTGAAAAAAGTTTAGACAAAGAGCTAGCTCTATCTTTGTTTTTTAGCGATACATCTAAATCGTTTACTCTTATTTTAAGAAAAGGAGTTTTGGAAGTTCAACCATTTGAAGTAAAAGGAACGAAAGTTAAAATCTACACAAAAGAAAGAATATGGAAGGAAATTGTTGCAGGTACGAGAAGTCTCCCAGTTTCAATGGCTACTGGAATGATTTCAGTTGAGGGTGATAAGGTAAGTCTTATCTCATTTTTTAATTCATTTAGGGAATAAAGATATGGATATAGATATTAATTTAGAAGGTCATATTGGTGTAATTAGCATACAAAGACCTCCCAACAACCATTTTGATCATCAATTGATTTCAGATATTGCGGATTCTTTAGAAGATTTTGATAAAGAAATACAATGTAGATGCATAGTTCTTTGTTCTGAAGGGAAACATTTTTGTGCTGGAGCAAATTTTGACCAGGATAGAGATATGAAAGATAAGAAAGATCCTTACTCTGAGCTATACAAACAAGCTGTCCGTTTATTTAAAAATAAGAAGCCAATCGTTGTAGCTGTTCAAGGCGGTGCTATTGGAGGAGGTTTAGGACTTTCATTAGTAGGAGATTTTAGAGTTGGTTGTCCTGAATCAAGGTTTAGTGCAAATTTCTCAATGCTAGGTTTTCATCAAGGTTTTGGCACTACAGTAACTCTCCCTAGAGTTGTTGGAATCCAGAATGCATCAATGATGATGTTAACTAGCAGAAGATTAAAAGGTCATGAAGCACATGAAATTGGTCTTATTGATTATTTAGTCCAACAAAATGAAGTTAAGACCAGGGCTATAGATTTGGCACTTGAAATAGCTAAATCAGGACCTTTAGCTATCCAATCAATTAGAGCTACTATCAGAGAAGGTTTAGCAGAAGAAGTAGAGCACATAGTAAGTTGGGAACTATCTGAGCAAATGAGACTGCAGAAAACTAATGATTTTAAAGAGGGTATACAGGCCTCTTTGGAGAGAAGGATACCAAAATTTAAAGGTTCTTAAGTATGAAATTTCCTTCCTTTGATTTAGAAAGAATTCAATCAATATACGAGAATTCTGTAGAAGTTAATCTTACTGAAAGTGGTATTGAGCCACTTACTCTTAAAGAATTAATGAACTCAAAAGAACTAGAAGATTTATTGAATCTACCTTTAGGTTATGGATATACTCAAGGCACTCCCTTATTAAGGAAGAGAATCTCAAATCTTTATGATGGTTTTGATGAAGCCAATGTACTTGTAACTTCAGGATCATCAGAAGCCATTTTCCTATCTGCTGTTTTAACTGTATCAAAAGGCGATAGAGTAGTAATGATGACACCTAATTATCTTTCTTTTAATGGAGTTGCAGAAGCCTTAGGTGCAGATGTAGATTATGTCCCGTTAATAAAAAAGGAAAAGTGGGAATGGGATTTAGATTGTTTAGATAAAAAAGTAAGTAATAAAACAAAAGTCATTTCCGTTTGCAATCCTAACAACCCCACTGGATCAGTTTTAAACCTAGAGCAGATGCTAAGAGTTATAGAAATAGCTAGTAAAGTAGGAGCCTATTTACTTGTAGACGAGGTCTACGTTGGAGCAGAACTTGAATCAAAAAGAACTAAAAGTTTTCTCGGTATGTATAAAAAAACTATTGTCACTTCAGGTCTTTCAAAGTCCTACGCACACCCAGGATTGAGAATAGGTTGGATAATTTCAGATAAAAGTTTTGTTGAACAAGCTTGGGCAATTAAAGATTACACAACTATAGCTAGTTCTAGTCTTTCACAACACATAGCATCTAAAGTATTAGAACCAGAAACTATTTCAAAATTAAAGTTAAGAACAAAAGTATTATTAAATAATAACTTAAAAACTTTCAGTGAATGGATTCGTCCTTACTCAAATCATCTTTCTTTTTTAAAACCAGAAGCAGGTGGCTTTGCGTTTGTTGAATATGATATGAATATAAACAGTACTGATTTAGTTCATAATTTAAGAAAAAATGAAGGGGTTTTTA
>MDTE01101954.1_pt1 | contig 12815 bp, 9 predicted proteins | sample 811231 | NCBI WGS metagenome assembly MDTE01 (sample SAMN05326651, study PRJNA326480) | marine metagenome | isolation source: seawater | place: Indian Ocean: Red Sea | collected 2010
CTTAACAGACGACTGAATATCAAGACATCCAGCTAATACCATGGGCTGATTGCCAACAATACCGATCGTGGCTCCACCCATACGCGCGAATCCAATCAGAATATTTCCAGCATAGTTTGGTTGGATTTCAAAAAATTCTCCATCATCTACTATTGTATTAACGAGATCTTTCATGTTATACGGCTTGTTTGGATTATTTGGTATTAAACTATCAAGTGACTCGTCCTTCCTATCTTGCGGATCATTACATTCAAGCCTCCTAGGCTTCTCCCGATTACTATCAGGAAGATAATCAAATAACCGACGAACAGAGGCAAGCGTTTCTATTTCGTTTTCATAAACTAAATCAGCTACTCCCGAAATAGTTGAATGGGTAACCGCCCCACCCAACTGTTCATGATCTGTAGCCTCATGAGTGACCGATTTAACAACTTCTGGTCCAGTCACATACATATAAGATGTTCCTAGGACCATGAAAATAAAATCTGTTATCGCGGGAGAATATACAGCTCCTCCGGCGCATGGACCCATAACAACTGAAATTTGTGGAACCACCCCTGATGCCAAGACATTTCGCTGAAATATCTCTGCATACCCTGCTAGCGATTCAATGCCTTCCTGTATCCGAGCGCCACCAGAATCGTTCAATCCGATGATTGGAGCTCCTAGCCTCATTGCATGATCCATCACTTTGCATATTTTTTTTGCGTTCGTCTCTGATAACGAACCTCCCAATACAGTGAAGTCTTGGCTAAAAATAAAGACTTTGCGCCCACTAATAGTACCATGACCAGTAACAACACCATCTCCAGGAACTTTATTATCACTCATTCCAAAATCATTAGATCTATGCTCAACGAAGACATCCCATTCCTCAAACGACTCATCATCCAATAGGACCACTAATCTCTCGCGCGCTGTTAATTTGCCCTTATCATGTTGCGCGTCTATCCGATTTTTTCCACCGCCATTATGTGCAGCGTCTCGCATTTTCTGTAACTTAGAAATGATCTCTTTCATTCTTGCTATGATCCGTCTAATCCGCTAAGCAAAGAAATTACCTTTCTTGCGGAATTCAAAATTGATGTGCCTGGGTCGAAAATTACTGAGACACCACTATCATACATGTGTTGATGATCCTGCTTAGGTATTACCCCTCCTAGCGCTACTAGAACATGCCCGCAGCCCGAATAAGTAAGCGCATCCATCAGCTCTGGTATTAGGGTCATGTGTCCGGCTACTTGCGACGAAACACCGATAATATGCACATCATTTTCAATAGCTTGGCGTGCTACCTCTTCGGGTGTTTGGAAAAGAGCTCCTATATCAACATCAAAACCAAGATCTGCAAAGGCAGTGGCAACTACCTTCGCTCCCCTATCATGACCATCTTGACCTAGCTTTGCGACTAAGAGACGGGGCTGCCTACCAAACTTCGCAGCAAGTAGCGCGACTGATTGACGAAGCTCATCAAATTCAGCGTGATTAGAAGACATCATACCGTAAACTCCACTTATAGATCGTATCTCCGCACGATACCGCCCAAATACATTCTCCAATCTCTGCGAAATCTCGCCCACAGTAGCACGCGCCCGTGCAGCGTCTATTGCATACTCTACCAGGCGCCCATCATCTTTACCCGCTGAATTTTCGAGGGCGACAAGGGAGCTATTGCAGCTGGACTCATTGCGTGTAGCGCGAACCAGCATTAATTTTTCAATTTGCAGTCGTCGTACTTCTTGATTATCGATATGCCTTATGTCCACTACTTCCTCATCTGGAAGCGCGAAACAGTTCACTCCAACTATGGATTCGTCCTTCTGATCTATACGGGCCTGTCTCTGCGCAGCTGCCTCCTCTATCCGTAACTTCGGTAAGCCATTCGCAACTGCGTTTGTCATTCCACCAATATCTTCAATTTCTGAAATTAGTTTTTGTGCTTCTGTGACAATAGAATGAGTTAACGCTTCAACATAATAAGAGCCTCCCAAAGGATCGACAATTTTTGTTAAGCCCATTTCTTCGCGCATTATTAATTGTGTGTTTCGTGCAATCTGTGAAGCAAACTCAGTTGGTAATCCCAAGGCTTCATCGAAACTATTTGTATGTAGGGATTGAGTCCCGCCTAAGACCCCTGCCAAAGCCTCAATAGTTGTACGAACAATATTATTATATGGATCCTTGCTAGCAAGACTTACTCCGGATGTTTGACAATGAGTTCGGAGCATAAGCGAGCGACGGTCTTTCGCCTGAAATTCTCTACTAACTAGCTGGCTCCATAATTGTCGCGCGGCGCGCAACTTAGCAATCTCCATGAAAAAATTCATTCCAATCCCGAAAAAGAATGATAGGCGTGGAGCAAAATCATCTATATGAAGGCCAATTGCGAGCGCTGCCCGAATGTATTCAAGTCCATCCGCTAGCGTATAGGCAAGCTCCTGCACGACTGTCGCACCTGCCTCCTGCATGTGGTATCCAGAAATAGAAATCGGATTAAAGCGCGGCATCTCACCGGAAGTAAATCTGATTATGTCTGATACTATGCGCATTGATGGCCCAGGAGGGTAAATATAAGTATTACGGACCATAAACTCTTTCAAAATATCGTTTTGTAAAGTTCCCCTAAGATGATGCCTTTTTGTATTCTGCTCCTCAGCCGCTACGACATACATCGCTAATATCGGTAATACCGCGCCATTCATTGTCATCGAAACCGAGATTTCATCGAGAGGAATTCCTTCAAACAAACTCTTCATGTCTTCTACACTATCAATAGCTCCCCCCGCCTTACCAACATCTCCTATCACTCTTTCGTGATCAGAGTCATAGCCACGATGAGTGGGTAAGTCAAAGGCCACTGATAACCCAGTCTGCCCGGCTATGAGATTTTTTCGATAAAAGGCGTTTGATTCTTCGGCTGTAGAAAATCCAGAGTACTGCCTTATCGTCCAAGGGCGTCCGACATACATGCTAGCTTTAGAGCCGCGAAGATATGGAAATGCACCGGGCCAAGTATCCTGGTGCGCAATATTCTCAAGATCTTCCTTAGTATATAGCGGCTTTAACGTTATGCCTTCAGGGGTATTCCATGCAGCCTCCAATAAATCCTCTTTGCCAACCTCAGCTAGGAAGCGCTTAGTCCACTCATCACGGTGCTTTTTGTTATATTCCGTCAATACCTCTTCTCCAAAACTCTGAATACCTGCTGCAGGCCGAAGTTACCGTAACCGGCTAACACTAATTAAACAATTATTCCCCATCCAATACAAACAATCCGCTGGAAATACCGCTAATCAGTCCTACCATATTGGAAACGATATCCGTATCATAAGTGTTTTTCTGGATGCCAGCGAGCATCCTATTCCCATTCGGCAGGGATTATTCCAGATCATCGGAGAAATTATGAAATTCGAAAATATTGCAACCGCGGTACATAACAAAGTTGGACTAGTGACTTTAAATAGACCAGATGCTTTGAATGCACTATCTGATGCACTTATGAACGAACTAGGGCAGGCTGTTCGTCAATTTGATGACGAAGAGACAATCGGAGCGATTGTAATAACTGGAAGCGAAAAAGCATTTGCCGCTGGTGCTGACATTAAGGGTATGGTTGATAAGAACTACGTGGACGCCTACCTAGGCGACTTCGTTGGCGAGCGCTGGAATGCTATCGCGAATTGCCGTACGCCTACTATTGCTGCTGTGTCGGGATATGCATTGGGAGGTGGCTGTGAACTTGCAATGATGTGCGACTTCATTATTGCTGCGCAGAATGCAAAGTTTGGTCAACCCGAAATTAAGCTAGGAATAATTCCTGGATCTGGAGGCACACAACGCTTAACTCGGTTTGTTGGAAAATCAAAAGCTATGGAAATGTGCCTTACCGGAAGAATGATGGAAGCTGACGAAGCGGAGCGCTCAGGCCTCGTGAGTCGGGTCGTCCCAACAAATGAACTATTGCAGGATGCGCTCCGCACAGCGCAAGAAATTTCCAACCTTTCTCGCCCCTCAGTACTCACGTCAAAAGAGGCGGTCAATCGGTCTTACGAAACTACACTATCAGAAGGCATCAACGCTGAGCGAGCACTATTTCTTTCGTTGTTTGCAACTAATGATCAAGTGGAAGGTATGACAGCATTTATTGAAAAACGCGAACCCAATTGGAGCAACACCTAGGAAGATTCTGGTGAAGATTAACGGCGAACACTTCCGATCTATCTGGTTTGACCATGATTCTGAGCAGGTTATGGTAATAGATCAGCGAGAATTACCTTTTTCTCTAAAATGTATATCTCTTAATACAGTAGACGACACTAGCATCGCCATAAACCAGATGGCCGTTAGAGGGGCACCGCTTATCGGAGCAACAGCAGCATGGGGCATGTGGTTGGCCACAAAGCATGATCCTAGCGATAGTAATATCATGCAAGCCGCGGAACAATTAGAATCGACACGACCTACCGCTATTAATCTTTCATGGGCTTTAAATAGAATGCTGACAATCATTCTAGAATTGCCTCAACATGAGCGCTCGAAGGCTGCAAAGCAACATGCTGAAAAATTGTGCGATGAGGATGTTGAAACCAATAAACGCATTGGAGACTACGGACTTGCGCTGTTGAAAAAGATGTTTGCAACTACTGTGTCTATAAAGCCTATAAATATATTGACGCACTGTAACGCAGGCTGGTTAGCAACGGTAGACTGGGGCACGGCCCTAGCGCCTGTATTCAAAGCCCACGAAGCGGGTATTGATATCCATGTTTGGGTTGATGAGACTCGTCCTCGCAATCAGGGGGCATCCCTTACAGCCTGGGAACTCCAAGCACATGGCGTTGCCCATACTGTCGTAACCGACAACGCTGGCGGGCATCTAATGCAAGAAGGTCAAGTAGATGTTTGTCTAGTCGGGTCTGACCGCACTGCTAGAAATGGTGATGTTTGTAATAAGGTCGGCACCTATTTGAAGGCATTAGCTGCTTTCGATAATGGTGTGCCGTTCTATGCCGCTGTTCCAAGCTCAACTATTGATTGGTCATGTCAAGATGGGGTTAATGACATACCAATTGAACATCGCCCGGATAGTGAGGTACGATTTGTAACAGGGATAACTAATAAAGGAATCATTGAGCAAGTACGCATCACTCCGGAAACAAGCTCGGTAGCCAACCCAGCGTTTGATGTAACTCCAAGCAGATTGGTTACGGGGCTCATCACTGATCAAGGAATTATTGAAGCCAGCGCTGAAACACTTAGCAAAATATGTCCAAGGTGGGCAAGCAATGCTCCCTCGTGAATTTTTCTCAATAGGATCCTCCCTATCCTCGAAACATATCATGCCGTATAGTTCGCAGGTCTAAATATGATTGGTTTCTATGTCTCAATCTAATTCTTGCTTTAGATGTACAGGAGTAGCTAGGGCTCTCTCTCACCGTAGGCGCCCCAAGTCATGGCCCTCTCTCCCTCGTGATGTCTTAGTCTGTTTCTTTATATTTTTTGCTTCTCTAGCCTTCAGCTTTCGCGCGGAAGGCATTGAAGGTTCCGGACAGCTCACCGTCACTTCAACTAGCATGTATACCGCTGACCTTATCAATAAACTAGTTGACCGATATCACTATAGAAAGCCAAAACTAGACGACAGTCTTTCATCTAAAGTCTTCGATGAATATCTCAGTAATCTCGATCCCGGTCGAAGCTATTTTCTTGAAAACGATATCCTACAATTTGAGAGGCTACGCTATCGTTTTGATGATCTTCTAGAAACGCGAAATCTGGAGCCTGCATATGCTATGTTCTCAATGTATAAGAAGCGAGCCCTTAATAGGGTAGGCTATGTACAAAAGGCGTTGGCAAACGGTTTTGATTTTTCCACAAGAGAAGAGTATACGATTTCTCCAGATAGCCGTGATTGGTGCAAAAATATTGATGAATCTGACGAACTATGGCGAAAGCGCCTAAAGCACGAATGGCTGTCTCTAGCACTGGCTGGAGAAGAACCTGATGTAATCAGGACGACACTTCTTGATCGCTATAAAAATATGGATCGTAGGCTAGCTCAGATTAAAGAGAATGACGTTTTTGAGTTGTTAATGAACACATATCTTTCAACAATTGGGCCCCATACAGCATTCTTTTCTCCGCGAGAAACGGAAAATTTTAAAATTCGTATGAGTTTATCGCTGGAGGGTATTGGTGCGGTTCTTCAGACAAATGGGGACAACACCTTAGTTTATAGAGTGCTGCCTGGTGGTCCTGCTGGAATAGCTGGAGAGCTCCAGAGTGGCGACAGAATTGTTGGTGTTGCGCAAGGTAGTGACGGCAAAATGGTCGATGTCGTTGGATGGAGGCTAGACGATGTAGTAGACCTAATTCGCGGCCCTAAAGGTACTATCGTACGGTTGAAAATTCTTCCTCAAACTGAGCCTGCTGGCGGTCTGGCTCATGTCCTACAGATTCGCCGAGATACTATTAGGCTCGAAGAGCAGGCAGCGCGCAGCGCAGTAACAACTGTTGCAAGACTCGGGCAATCACTCAAAATAGGAATTATTACTATTCCAACTTTCTATATTGATTTCGACGCCAAAGCTGCGGGCGATAAGAATTATCGCAGCACTACACGTGACGTCGAACAACTATTACTAGAACTACAATCTGAACAAATAGATGGAATAGTTATCGACTTACGCGGCAATGGTGGGGGCAGCTTAACTGAAGCTGTATCTATGACTGGGCTATTTATTAGATCAGGCCCAGTCGTTCAAATACGAAATTCAAGTGGCAAGATCGCCATTCGCAAAGATTCAGATCCTATTATTACTTATTCAGGCCCTCTAATGATTGTCGTAGACTCTGAAAGTGCATCAGCATCGGAAATATTCGCGGCAGCGTTGCAAGACTACAATCGAGGTTATATTGCTGGTCAACGAACATTCGGAAAAGGAACTGTCCAAAATCTAATTGATCTAGACCAGTGGATAAAAGATGAGAGCGCTCCGCTTGGACAACTAAAAATTACTACCGCGCAATTCTTCCGAGTGAATGGTGAAGGCACGCAGTACCGAGGAGTAATCCCAGACTTTTCTATACCGCCTACAAAATATGTAAAAGATCATACAGAAAGCGCTCACGCCAACGCATTACCTTGGAGTGCTATCCGGCCTACTAGCTACCGACAATCTAATCGGACGAAATTAGCGCCTACAATAATGACTCGAATTAAAGAACAACACCTACAAAGAATAAATCAGAATCCTAGCTTTAACTATTTTAACTCCAAAATCACTCTTGAGGCCGAAGCGGCTGAACAGACAGTGTTTTCACTTTATAAGCCAGCACGAATCCTTGAGAGACAAAACCAGGAAGAGCAAACGGAATTACTCACTCTTAAGTTCCGACAGCATATGCAAATTAATTCTTCCGAAAACATAGATTTAGAAGAGCTCGCCCGTGAAACAACAATGCAGGAAGCTCTAAATATACTCGGAGATATAATTCAAATGACAAACCAGTAATTACTGGCCTGCTACCATACATTACTATTTGTCATAACCTCCCACTCGATAATGCTTCCAAACTTCACGAAACGTATCTGAAACTAAGCTGTGCTTATTTTGAGTCATGTAATCAACCATGGTGACTGAGTACCATTCTCCCCGCTCCATCTCCAGGTAGTTTGGCTTTAATAAATCATTGGTAATCAAGCGATATACCCACGAAAACTCCATGCCTGTAACTTTCCCTGCACCTAATTTGAATAGCTTCGACGGAACTTGTGTAATATGTATCCCAATCTCTTCCGCCATCTCTCGTATACAACAGTCGTCATATGACTCGCCGTAATCGACATGGCCAGCCACAGACGAATCCCAGAGACCGGGATCGTTATCTTTATGTAAACCACGCTTCTGTAAGAATATCTCACCCGAATAATTAAATACGAGTGCATGAATCGCGCGATGACGAAATCCAAAGCGATGCACTATATCTCTTCGCCCTCTTCCTACAACTGTATCATTCTCATCGACAATAGGAAGAATTTCTGCGCTGTCAGAGTCTGCATATATATTCAGCTTATGGACGCTCACTAGTCATAAACTCACTATTTCGCACTGGACCGCTGTCGAGTCCTCCAATGCTCATCAATCCAAATAGGCGCTTCGCTAGGACTTAGCAATTCATTGCCAAGTATCATATCGGATACACGCTCGGCCACCATAATAGTTGCTGCATTAAGATTGCCATTGGGGATCGTTGGAAAAACTGAAGAGTCGACAACCCTTAGAGAGCCAAGGTGCTGGACAAAACAATGCGAGTCCGTTACCGCCAAAGGATCGTTTGGAGAACCCATTCGACAGGTACATGACGGATGATAGGCGCTCTCACAATTTTCACGAACCCATTGGTCAATCTCGCTATCAGTTACTATATCTGCGCCCGGCTGTATCTCATCACCTCGATACTCTAACATCGATGGCTGTGCAATAATTTCTCGAGTAAGATGAATACATGTCCTAAAGTCGTAGCGATCCTGATCATTTTCAAGATAGTTAAACTGAATCGAAGGATGGGCGCCGGGTTCTTTGGACGTAATAGCCACACGACCTCTGCTAAGTGGACGATTTGGCCCGACGTGCACTTGAAAGCCATGGCCTCTGAAGGCCGCTTGACCATCATATCTCATTGCTCCTGGTAGAAAATGATACTGTATATCAGGCCATTTTACGCCCGCCCGAGAACGAATAAATCCGCAAGATTCAAAGTGGTTTGTGCTTCCTAGCCCACCCTTAAAAAGAAACCACCGCAGACTGATCGCCAGCTTGCTCAGCACATCTAACTTACCATTCAGTGAAATCGCCTTTCGACATTCGTGCTGGAAATATATCTCCAGATGATCTTGCAAATTCTTCCCAACGCCAGGTAAATCATGCACGCATTCAATTCCATGATGTGACAGCAGTTCTTTCGGACCAACCCCTGATCGTTGAAGCAACGCTGGAGAGCCTATAGAACCCGCGGCTAATATGACCTCACAATTGGCTAGCATTTTTTTGGTCTTACCGTCACAAATATACTCTACGCCAATGGCTCTCTTGCCCTCAAACAACACTCTTACGGCCAGCGACTTCATAATGACAGTCAAATTTTTTCGGCTCATATTTGGCCGAAGATAAGCATGCGCTGTAGATGCTCTTACGCCGCTTTCAATTGTCATGTGCATCTGACCAAAGCCTTCCTGCTGGTAACCATTGTAATCGTCAGTTACTGGATATCCAGCTTGCTGCCCAGCCCGAATAAACGCTTCATACAGTGGATTCAACTGCATATCATTACCCTTGCAAACCATAAGTGGCCCATCCCCACCTCTATAATCATTCGCACCATCGATCCACGTCTCCGCCTTCTTAAAATAGGGCAAGCACGATTGATAATTCCAGCCATCGGCGCCCTCCTCTTCCCAATGATCAAAATCCAACGGATGACCACGCACATAAACCATTCCATTAATTGACGACGAGCCGCCAAGGGTCAGCCCTCTAGGGCAATCTATTACTCGTCCATCTAAAAAGGGCTCAGCTTCAGTTTTAAAGCCCCAGTTAAACCGTTTCGAGTTCATTGGTATCGATAGAGCGCTTGGCATCTGAATAGTAAAATTGCGATCGCTCCCGCCAGCTTCAAGCAAGGTAACTTTGACGGTTGGATCTTGTGATAACCTTGCTGCCAAGACGCAGCCCGCAGACCCTGCGCCTACGACAACATAATCTGTAGTTGGCGGCATATGCCATTCCTCATCTCAATAAACATCGATAGCCTGTATGGCCTTATATACGGTCAACAGCCTGTTACGAGAATAGTTTTGTCATAATTAGCTTACCATTCACCAACGTTTGGCATCGAAATCCACGGCTCGATTAATGGAAGAGCTTGCCCCTTTTGCAGTAATTCGATAGAAATATTATCAGGCGACCGGACGAAGGCCATCCGGCCATCACGCGGTGGTCGATTTACGGTAACACCACCTTTCATGAGACGATCACATGTTTTATAAATATCCTTGACTTCATATGCTAGATGGCCAAAATTTCGACCGCCTGAATATTCCTCAAAGTCCCAATTGTAGGTAAGCTCAACCTGGGCGGATGTATCATCGGGGGCGCATAGAAAGGCCAATGTAAATCGGCCGACGTCATTATCGCGACGATACAGCTCAATAAGGCCTAAATTGTCACAATAGAATTCCAGTGATTTGTCGAGGTCACTCACTCGGACCATAGTATGCAAGTATTTCACTTGATTTTTCCTTTCTCCAAAGCCGAACTTACTAACTCACTAATTAGATCATGATATGCAATACCATCATGCGCCAATAACTTTGGATACATACTTATGGGAGTAAATCCGGGCATTGTATTTATTTCGTTTATTAAAAGGCGCTGTGAATTTCCTAACAAAAAATCAACTCTCGCGAGACCGCTACAGCCAATTGCGCGAAACGCTCTGAGCGAAAAGTCTTTCGCTGCAGCAACTACCTCTGACGGTAAATTTGCTGGGATAATTAATTCAGCGCAGTCGTCAATATACTTTGCTTTGTAACTGTAAAATTCTGAACCCGGCACTATCTCACCAATTGTAGATACGGTTACACTGTTCCCAATACCAAGAACAGCGCACTCGAGCTCTCGCGCATCATCTACGCTCTGCTCCACGAGCATCTTATCATCATAAAAGCTGGCTTTAGCAAAAGCTTCAAGTAATTGCGCTTGGTTTGTTGCCTTTGAAATGCCTATACTTGAACCAAGGTTTGCCGGCTTTACAAATACCGGATATCCAAACTCTTTCTCAATTCTAGATATGAAACTAGGCTGCTCATTAGCCCAATCTATTCGGTTAATGGCTATATGTTGGGTTTGCGGCAAACCAATAGCTTCAAAAATTAATCGAGATAACTGCTTATCCATTGCCACCGCAGAAGCTGCAACTCCAGACCCAACATACGGCACATTTGCCATCTCTAACAAGCCTTGTAGACTCCCATCTTCTCCATACGGACCATGGAGCGCAGGGAAGACTACATCAAACCCACTCTCTTTGACGACATCACCCCTCTGATTCACCAGATCCCCACTATTGCAATCTAGGTGCACGACACATGATTCCCGCTCAACTACCGATTCGTGATCAAGTATCGATATATCTGATCCTTTGAAGTGCCAGCTACCATCTTGACCTATACCAACGAGCACGATTGAATATTTCTTAAAGCTCAGAGCTTTACATATTGCTCGTGCTGAGATCACTGAAATCTCGTGTTCAGCAGAGCGACCGCCATAAAGCACTAATACACGCACTACGGGCCTCACTGATATTCTTGAGACCGATGGTAGCGAGTCTCGTAACACATCAACATAAAAGGGTATTCTGCGGATTATTCGCTATGTAACTCCTGGTATATTCCGCAAACGCTTTCTGGGTTAGGCGTGTCATCTCACCACCACCGGCCGGAAAATTAAGCATGGTCCCATCCTCGAGAGTCAATTCAGAACATGGCATGATGCCTCGAGTAGTACTACTCAAGAAACATTCACTAGCATCACGAATTAAATCAATATGTAAATCGGCCTCGTCACTCGTCTGGCCAGCAATCTCCACTGCTCTATGAATATGTCTTTTTGTTATCCCCCTTAAATTGCCACGTACTGGCGTCAATAGCTTCCCGCCTATGACAAACCATGCATTACTGTTGGATGCCTCTGTTATTACTCCATCGCTTGTCACGAGGATCGCATCATCTACCCCAACTTCATTTCTAACTTGGGTAATAGCAAGAATATTATTAAGATAGTTTCCACCTTTAATATTCGGATCCAACGCATCAGAAGGATTACGGCGAACTTTTGATACAGACAGTCGTATTCCGACACTATAAAGCTGCTCCTTAAAAGTTGGGAGCTCCTTAACGAGAATCACTGTTAGACTTTCTATCCCAGCCGGAGGATAAAGGTCGATGGGACCCACTCCGCGACTCACCTGAAGTCTGATAAATAATTGTCTCGTCGGTTGAGCTCTGGTGGCTTTTATAGTAGCGCGGATTTGCGACAGTAACTGATCACGACTATCTGATATATCCATGTGAACTAAACTGGCTGAATTTGCCAATCTCTGCAAGTGATCTTCGAGAAATAGCGCAACTCCATCCACTATTCGAAAAACTTCGTAGACTGAGTCACCGTACAGAAATCCTCTATCAATCGCTGGGACAGTAGCTTGGCCTATTGGACAAATCTTACCTCCTACGCTAGCCATTTCTTCGAAGTCATTCATCAGAGGTCCTCGTTATTACTCGCTTGCCTAATTCCTGCAGGTGGGACAAAGGCACACTGCAATCGTGATTAAATTCTAGCGCAGCGAGTGCTGTTTTACTTCGGTTTATAGCTAGGCCATCATACATCAAAGAGAGATTTTGTCGACTCTCGCGAACATATATCTAAATAAAATAAAACCGGAACCAACAAGAATACATTGTCCTGATGGTTCCGGTAAGTATTTAATGCCTGGCAGTGTCCTACTTTCACACGGGGAGACCCCGCACTATCATCGGCGCTGGGCGTTTTCACTTCTGAGTTCGGAATGGAATCAGGTGGTACCCGCCCGCTATTGCCGCCAGGCAAACTATTTACGGCACTAAATTAGCCCGTAATTTATTAGGAGTGACGACGGTGAATTGTTGAACTGGTAACCAGCACTACAGTCTTCTTGGGTGTTATATGATCAAGCCTCACGGGCAATTAGTACGGGTTAGCTACATGCATTACTGC
>MDTE01041284.1_pt1 | contig 12813 bp, 9 predicted proteins | sample 811231 | NCBI WGS metagenome assembly MDTE01 (sample SAMN05326651, study PRJNA326480) | marine metagenome | isolation source: seawater | place: Indian Ocean: Red Sea | collected 2010
ATATGTTTGCTTGTAATGGGATTTTATTTAATCATGAATCTCCTAGGAGAGGAGAAACTTTTGTAACGCGAAAAATTACTAGGGGATTATCGAGAATAGATGCTGGATTAGATAAGGAAATATATATGGGAAATCTAAATTCGCTTAGAGATTGGGGGCATGCTAGAGATTATGTCGAAATGCAATGGATGATGCTCCAACAAGAAAAGCCAATTGATTTTGTGATAGCTACCGGCAGACAAGAAAGTGTTAGGAAGTTTATTGAATTAACTGCTAAGGAACTTAACTGGGGTTCCATAATTTGGGAGGGCACTGGAGTTAATGAGATAGGTAGAAGAGAAGATACAAATGAAATAGTAATTAGAATTGATGAAAAATATTTTCGTCCTACTGAAGTATCAACATTATTAGGCGATCCAAAATTAGCTAAGAATAAATTGGGTTGGGTTCCTAAGACAACATTAGAGGAGCTAATTTCAGAAATGGTAAAAGTAGATAAGGAAGAAGCGCAAAAAGAATTATTATTATCTAAAAGTGGTTTCAAAATTAACAGTAATAGTGAATAAACTCCTAAACGCTAAAATTTAACAAAGTAATTACTTAAAATTTTTATGAGATATATCAGTAAAGAAAATAAGATATTCATAGCAGGTCATAAAGGAATGGTAGGTTCTGCTATATATAGAAATTTAAAAAAAAATGGCTATTTTAATTTGTTAACAGCCAAAAAAACTGAATTAGATTTAACCGATTCAGTTAGGGTAAACAGTTGGTATAAAGATAATAAGCCAGATATTGTTATTATCGCAGCAGCAAAGGTAGGGGGGATAAAAGCGAATTCAAATTTTCCGACACAATTTCTTTTAGATAATCTGAAGATTCAAAATAATCTAATAGAAGGTGCTTGGGAAAATAGTGTGCACAGACTACTTTTTCTTGGGAGTAGCTGCATTTATCCTAAATTTGCATCTCAACCAATCAAAGAGGATTCTCTTCTCTCTGATTATTTAGAAAGCACTAATCAATGGTATGCGATTGCAAAAATAGCTGGGATTAAATTGTGTGAAGCTTTGAATATTCAATATGGATTTGATGCTATTTCTTTAATGCCTTCCAATCTATATGGCCCCGGAGATTATTATCATCCAGAAAAAAGTCATGTTATACCTGCATTAATTGATAAATTTGATAGAGCCGCTAGAAATAACTCAAAAAAAGTAATCTGTTGGGGGAGTGGATCCCCTTATAGAGAGTTTTTATATGTTGATGATCTTGCTGATGCATGCATATTCGCTTTAGAAAATTGGAAACCAACTAAGGAGGATATAAAATATTTAAATGTAGGAACTGGTAGCGATATGAGAATAAAAAAAATTGCTGAAATTATAAGTAAAAAATGTGGATTTAATGGAAAGATAGAGTGGGACTGTTCTAAACCAGATGGTACACCTAAAAAACAACTTGATATTTCTAAAATAACTACTCTAGGATGGAAACCAAAAACAAGTTTCGATGAAGGATTAGATCTAACAATCAAAAACTATAGATATTTAAAAAATAAGAATCAATTAAGGCAATAACGTTTTACTAATTTATGAAAAATTTCAAAAATATTTCTAAAAATAAAGCTAAAGTTATCCCTGTAATATTGTGCGGGGGGCAAGGATCCAGACTATGGCCTTTATCAAGAAAAAGTTTTCCTAAACAATTTTTAACTATAAATAGCTTAAATGACAGATCTTTGCTTCAAAATACTCAAAAAAGACTTGAAGGGATAGAGAACTTAATAGAACCAATCTTAATTTGCAACAGAGAACATAGATTTATCGTTGCCGAACAAATGCGAGAGTTAAAAATAAATCCCAAATCAATTCTTCTTGAACCATTTGGAAGAAATACAGCTCCTGCAATCCTTTTGGCGGCACTTAAATCATTGGAGATTGTAGATAATCCACACTTATTAATACTTTCGGCTGATCATCAAATTCAAAATGAGAAAAAGTTTAGAGAATTAGTAGAAATTGGTATCTCATACTCTGAAAAAGATAAATTAGTGACATTTGGTGTTATCCCCAGTTCACCTGAAACAGGTTATGGCTACATAAAGTCCCAAAAGCCATTTAATCTACAAACAATCGAGGGTAATAATATTTCAAAATTCATAGAAAAACCTAATCTTGAAAAAGCAAAAGAACTCATTAAAGATAAATGTTATGCATGGAACAGTGGGATCTTCTTGTTCAAAGCAAATACAATCATTAACGAAATAAAACATTTAAATCCAGATATTTATAAAGCATGTAAAAAAACTTTGAGTAAAAGTGTTATGGATCTTGATTTTCAAAGACTTGATGAAAAATCATTTGAGTTTTGCCCAAATATTTCTTTTGATTATGCTGTTATGGAAAAAACAAAAAGGGGCATAGTTCTTCCTTTAGATATAAAGTGGAGTGATATGGGTAGTTGGAAATCAGTCTGGCAAAATTCGAAAAAAGATATTAATGGTAATACTACAAAGGGGAATATAATTACCCAAAAGACAGAGAATAGTTACTTATACAGTGAGAATAAGCTTTTAGTAAGTTTAGGAATAAAAGACTTGCTAATAATAGATACTGATGACGCAACTTTAATTGCGGCCAAAAATCAATCTGAAAATATAAAAGAATTAGTTAGTAAATTACAAATTAAAAATATTAAAGAAGCTTACTCAAATAAGAAAGGATTTCGACCATGGGGCCATTATATAAACATTATTGAAGATAAAAAATGGAAAGTAAAAATCATAAATATAAATCCAGGAGCAAAATTATCACTTCAGTTCCATCATCATAGATATGAGCATTGGATTGTCTTGGAAGGAACTGCGAACGTAGAAATTGATGGCAATAAATTAACACTTAGTGAAAATGAAAGTACTTTTATACCTCTCGGATCTACCCACAGATTATCAAATCCTGGTAAAAATATACTTAAAATCATAGAGGTTCAGAGTGGATCTTACCTAGAAGAAGATGATATTGTGAGGTTAGATGACATCTATGGAAGATAATATTAAATTTAAGAAAATGAAAATTTTATATAATATCTTTAAGAAATAATATATTTATGATCCCCATTTGGATAAGATATCAAATCTATTTTTCATAAAGCTATTAACTTTAGAATGGTAATTTGCCGCTAAGGATATATTTTATTCTTTAAGAAATTCTTTTTTTGGAGAAACATTTGAAAATTCAGAACGATCGAATACTTTATTCTCTATATTAAGAAATTTTGAGAGTCTTGAAATAAACTCATCTCCAAACAAATCCTCATAAAGTGAATAAAAAATATTCTCTGCATTAAATACCGATTCTAAATTCAAGATTGTTTCATCATATCTATTTCTAAATTCGATATCAAATTCTTTATATTTTTCCATTACATATTGATCTTCGCTCATGCTCGTGACTTTACTAAAACTTAAATTTTCTTTGGTTAAGTCTCTTTTCGGCAACCTACTCCCAGTAGAAATAACTTTTATGAACCCATAATAAATTGGAAAATATTATTTAATGAAGAATAACATCTGGCTAAACTAAAAATTTTAAATAAAGCTTTTTATAAAAATCAAGTTTTTTTAAAATTTTCTTGGTTTTGATAAGGAAAATTGTAAGTCATAAATATTATCAAAAAATAAAACTAACAGATGATTCTCTTACTTAAATCTTTTTTTCATTTTTTTAACCCAATCTGTATTTTTAAGGTACCAAGTAACTGTTTTATTAATCCCCTCAGAAAAATTAGTTTGTGGTTCCCAACCCAGTTCCTCCCGAATTTTTGAAGCGTTAATTGCATATCTTCTATCGTGTCCAAGCCTATCTTTAACAAAACTAATTTGTTTTTTATATGGAAATTCTTTTGGCTTTAACTTGTCCAAAGTAAGGCAAATTTCTTTAGCACAGTCAATATTAGTTTTTTCGTTATTGCCTCCAATGCAATAACTCGAGCCTAATTTCCCTCTACACACAACTTGAAATAATGCATCAACATGATCATCAACATAAAGCCAATCTCTTATATTTAATCCATCTCCATATATTGGGATATTATTTCCTCTAACTGCATTATCAATAGTAACTGGAATTAATTTCTCAGGAAATTGCCAAGGACCGTAATTGTTTGAACAGTTAGTTATTACTATTGGTAAATTGTATGTATGAAACCAAGCATTTACTAAAAAGTCACTTGATGCTTTGCTTGCAGAATAGGGACTTCTTGGATCATATGGACTTCTCTCACTAAAGAATCCTTCAGGCCCTAAAGAACCATAAACTTCATCAGTACTAATATGATGAAAAATAAAATTTTCTTTTTTTTGATTAGGTAATGAACGATAAAGTCCCAGAGATGCATTTAGAAGGTTGAATGTACCTAAAATATTACTTTGAAGGAAAACTTTTGGACCCTCAATAGATCTATCAACGTGACTTTCTGCTGCTAGATGCATAATTATGTCCGGTGATATTTCATTGACAACATCTATTGTTGATTTTTCATCAAATAAATCAACCTTAAAAAAAGAATATCTCTCTCTTGCGCTATCACCTAAATCTTCAAGTAATTTATTTATTGAAGTAAGATCACTAGCGTAAGTTAGTTTATCTAGATTGAATATCTTTGCTGAAGTCTCTTTTAAGAGTTTTCTAATAACAGCGCTACCTATAAATCCAGCTCCTCCCGTAACTAGTATTTTTTTAGATCCGTTTAACTTTTCAAAAATTGATTGGTCCATTATTAATTATTCAAATTATTTTTAGTAAGAGATCTTTAAGTGATTCTCTCCAATGTGTATGATTATAACCCAAGGTTTTTTGGGTTTCTTTAGAATCTAATAAAGAGAATTTTGGCCTTTTTGCTGGAGTTGGGTAATCTAAAGTTGTTATTGGTCTTACAATAGCTTTTTTGTTGACTAAAGAAATTGATTCTGCAATTTCTCCAATAGCAAAAGCCAAATCATACCAACTCGCAATGCCAGTATCTGAATAATGAAATTTCCCAGCTAAATCTTTATTATCCATTTTTGTAAAAATAAGATCCCAGCATACTTTCCCTAATGTAAAGGTGCTTGTTGGGCAACCAATTTGATCAGAAACTACATTTATATATTCTTTAGTTTTATGAAGATTCAACATTGTTAATAAGAAATTTTTACCAAAGGGCGAGATTACCCAACTTGTTCTTAATATTATAGATTTACCTATTGGCTCGAGAATTTTCTCTATAAAATCTTCTCCAATAGATTTTGAAAAACCATAATTATTTATTGGATTTTTTTTGTCGCTTACTTTATATGGATTATTAGATCTTCCGTCAAAAACAAAATCTGTGCTTATATGCAATATATTTCCTCCATTATCTTTTAGAGCTTCTGCAAAAGCACGTGGAGCATAAGCATTAATTTTCATAGCTTTTTCTGCTTCTTTTTCTGCATTATCTACCTGAGTATATGCTCCGCAATTAATCAACCAATCAGGTTTGATGTCTTTAATTATATTTTTGCATTTTTTTGAATCACTTAAATCAAGTTCATCCCTTGTTAAACTTATTAACTTTACGTTATTTGGTTTGAGCAAAGCAATAGTTCTACCTAGTTGACCATTAGCACCAGTCAATAATATTTTCATTACAATATTTCCCCTTTTTCTAAAGCATCTTGGAGTGTAGGAGCATTATTATCTTTTTGAGATAGTACTGGAGAATTAATTTCTGATTTAAATAATGGCCATTCAATATTAATAGTTTTGTCATTCCATATTATTGATCTTTCGCAATCTTTATTCCAATATCCAGATGTTTTATAAATGACTTCTGCAGAATCAGATAAAGACAAAAACCCGTGTGCAAACCCAACTGGAACCCAAAGTTCATTTTTATTTTGATCATTAAGATAACATCCGATCCACTTACCAAATGTTTTGGATTTTTTACGAACATCTACTGCGACATCAAATATTTCTCCTTTTATGCATCTCACTAATTTTCCTTGAGGTTGAGGATAAAGTTGATAATGCAAACCTCTAAGAACTCCCTTTTTAGATTTAGAGTGGTTGTCTTGATCAAAATTAATCTCTTCATTTACTAAATTATTAAATTTACTCTTATTCCAACTCTCATAAAAGAGACCTCTGTTATCTTCATAAATTTTATTTTTAATAATTAAAGGTCCATGTATTAATTCCCCAGAATTTGTTTTTACTAATTTACTCTCCATGTTCTACTTTTTTAATGTTTAAATTATCTAAATATTTAAAATATTTTTTTATTATAAACTTTTTAGATGGATGATATAAATTACATTTCCTATTGTTTAAATATTAATTTATATATTGAAAATCAATTTTTGCGTAAATACTTTGCTTCTAATAACTTTTAAAAAGTTAAGTTTTTGCTAATCATTGTTATCATATTTTTTTCAAGATGCAGGGTTTATTCTAAAATAAACTTTAATAAATTACCGAAAGATTCTGATTTATTTATATGATGAAAAAAAAATGTTTTATTCACTTTGGCCTTCATAAAACAGCAACATCATCATTCCAAGAATGTTGTTACAAAAATAGAGAATATTTACGAAGTTTAGGTTTGAATTTTAATAGTTTTTTTTGTGAGCAAAAAAATCAGTATAATCTTATAAATCATTCAATTCCTCTTTATACTTTATTTTCGGAAAATCCTCAATTTTATCATATAAATTTATCATGGAAAGTTACTGATGCATTAGAGGATATCAAATCTTCTTATCAAAAACAATTTGATAAACTTTTGAAATCTGAAAATATACTAATTAGTGGTGAAGACTTGTCTTTACTAAAAGATAGTGAATTAAAAAATTTTATTAATAACATTGTTAATAATGATTTTGAAATATATCCTTTCGCTTTATACAGAAAGCCATATTCATATTTTTGTTCTCAACTACAAGAAACTATCAAAAAAGGAGAATATGCACCATTTATAAGATTTAAATTTCAACAGCCTTCTCCAAAATATGATTTACAAACATATTTAAATTATTTAACTCAATCTAAAAGGATTAAAAATTTAATATCTTTTTTTGGAGATAAGATTATATTTCAAAACTTTGAAGATACACTTAATGAACCTAATGGTCCAATTGGATTTATTTTGAGTAATTTCTTAAAATTAGATGCTTCTAAATTTATTTATCCTTCGGATAATAGTAATACTAGTAAGAGTAATTTGCATATAAGATTACAAAATTTCCTCAACAAACGAGAACCTAGATTTAGAGGTAGAAATTTAAATTCAAATTGTTTTATTATTAATAAAGAATTTAAATGTGAAAAAAAGTTTGTTTTAACGGAGGAAGAGTATGAATTATTTAAAAAACCTTTAGAGGATGAAATTTCTTTTTTTAAAAAGCATTTAGGTTATTCCTTTAAGAATGATGAAATAATATTTTCAGAAGAATTTACTCTTGACGACCTGATTAAAACAATTTGCTCAAGTTTATAATCTAATTTTTTTTCATTTAAAAATATAGTTTTAAACGTACTTAAAGAGTTGATTATTAGTACTATCAAGAGAATTACCAAGAGAATCAACTAATTTAAAATCACATGAATGGCATGCTATTGAAAATAATCTTTCAATAGCATGAGCAAAAGTTCCATCAACTTGTCCCTTCTCAAATTCAAAAGATTCCATGTCTACAATCCCTAAAAGTGGCAAAAGTGCGTATGTTTTAGCCCAGAACATTGATCCTGCCGCAAAGGGTATTTTATCAATATCCTTAAGAGGTATGCCTAATCTTGTTGCCATTAATTCTACAGTTTTTTTGTTTGAACCCCAATAGGTAGACATTGGTAAAAGATGATCTTTTGGAGAAATAAGACCTATATTTGAATTTTTATCTTTTGAGAATTTTTGGAAAACAAAATCAACTGTCTCATTGGAAAATAAATCATCTATTACTTCATTTCTCCATTTTTTACCATCAGCTCTATGTAAAGATTTTTTTGTATGTATTTTGCAAATATTACCAAAACCTTCTGAATACAATTGGTTTAATACTTTTAGAAACGGTTTAATATCACGCCCTCTGTTTTCACATGCAATAATTTGAAAAAGTTTTATTTTGGAGTACTTTTCTATAACCTCTTGGCACAAATCAATTTTTTCTGATGTTGTGGTAATAAATAACTTAGATTTATTTAAAAATTTATTATTTAAACTTTCTATTTTAGTAAGTATTTCTGGAAGAATATCTGGATAAAAAGCATGAATGCAAAATGCATACTTATTATTATCTAGATGAATCAAATCTTTTCTATTAATTGCTGTTTTAATTAATGCTTGTCTTAATGCCTCTAAATATCCGTAGCCATATTTTTGGTCTGGCTCTAAATGTGCACCTTCTCCCCATTCGTTCCAGGCATTAATAAACATTAGACCCTTGGTCTTTTTTATATTTTCTAAAGTGTCTCTTAGAGAATTCTCAGCGAAGTATTGAAAAAGTCTTGGTTGACTTCCAATCCAAATAATAGATTTATTTTTCTTTCTTGGTGTGTTATCCCAGCTTGGATTAATACATCTTGAATAGTTATCCTTAATCTTCTCATAGTTTTTGCTTCTATCTAGCAGATCTTTCCAACGAAGCAAATTACCTTTGAAATGTTTATTAATTTTAAGGTCATTTTTATCGTATTGACTAATATTTTTAAAATGTGGAGCAAATTCTGTTACATGATCAAAATCTATGGAGGTAGGTTTGACATCATCAAAGGCACTTGTCTTTATTAAATAGATTTCTCCAATATTATTATCTAGACACCATTTTCTCCATCTCTTAGCGGTTGCCTTTGGATCGGGCAACAAATCAGTTTTGTATACTATTAAAACTGGTTTATTATCTACTCTTAAGTATCTTTTTGAATTGAAGTACTTTGAAACATACTTAATAAATTCAATATCATCTTTTTCTGAATGTTTTTGGGATATCAAAATATCATTTTCTAATCCATCCCATCTTCTAGTCCAATTTTCATTTGCCCAACATAAGCAAAAATCAATATTGATATTTTCAAATTGATTAATATTTTTTATTGGATCTTCTAATAAAGTTTTTCCATTAAACCAATAAAAATAAAAACAAAATGCATTAACACCATAAAGGGAGGCTAATCTTGCTTGTCTTAATAGTATTTTTTCATCTTTTAGATCATAATATCCAAGTTGTTCAGGAACATGTGGTTGGTAGTGAGTATCGAAATTCTTTTTGGCTGGTTTTACATTAGTCCATTCTGTAAAACCTTTTCCCCACCATTCATCATTTTCTGGAATGGCATGGAATTGTGGAAGATAAAAGGCTATTACTTTTATGCCAGGGGAAACTATTTTATTATCTAGATCAACTTTTTCTACATGCTGTTCATCAACTTTTTTTTGATCATTTTTATTCAACTGTATAAGACCGTTTGGAGATCTGCCTTCATTTTTACCATTGGTTATGTAATGAACTAAAGGATTAACCTTTGTCCTCTTTACATCAGGATTGGATATTAAATAAAAATTTGTATTAAATTCTGATGAAGGATCATAACCTTTATACCAACCTTCATGTAAATAATGCCTTATTAGATCCTCGTTATTCTTCTCTAAATTTGCTTGTTTAGAATAGAACTCGGGATCAAAAAGATTACTTTCAATTATTAGTTTTATTTCATCATTATTTTTTCCAGAAGATTTAAGTGTTTTGAAAGTCCTGAAAATTTCTAATGGAATTTTATTATCTTTTATGGATTTTAAGTTAAAAATATATTCTTTTTTGAAATATTTTTCCTTTTTAGATTTTATAAAATTTATAAGGGAGAAAAACCAAGGTAGTCTATTTTTATAGGACTCTTTAATGGAATCTAGTTGATCCATTTTTGTTTCTAAACTATCAAGAAATTCTTTATAAAATTCCGTATTTTTGGTATATAGTTTTAATTCTAATGGTAAATCTTTTACAAGTTCATTTGAAGATTCATACTTAGATAAGTTCTTTAAATTATTTCGCTTTATTTCTTTTAGATTCAATATTCTGTTTTCTGGATTGCTTTCTAAAGGTAAAAATCCTAATTCATCAAAACATATTCTTATACTCTTATTTACCCAGGACTTAGGTAGCCATCGAACATCTTGTTTAAAAGCACAGGATAGTTGTTTACCTTTAATGTGTAAATCATCCCTTTTTTTATTACATTTGATTGGCAATGGTCTAAAACCTTCGCAATGAATCCAAACTTCAATATCATTTGAGTCGGATCCATTATTTTGTTGATATGCCCAGCCTTCTAGAATGTCTTTATTTTTGTCTATCCCGTCAAAATAACCTCTTAACCCAATGTATTTCTTATTAAGAACTTGATTTAGTCTTTTTTTTGTTTCTTTCTTTGATGGAAGATATTGAAGATATTTAACAAAAAGCTTGTTATCGCTAATAGTTCTTATAGTAAAATTTGAATCCTTATTTTTAATATCTTTAATAATATTAAGATCAATTTCTATTCGAAAACCGTTAAACCCAATGCAGTTAAACTTCCTTGCTATATCATCTCTATAATCATTTATTTCATAATCTTGTATTAAATTATCTTCATAATAAAGACCAACTTTATCTATTTTTTTATTACTGCAGAAAACCCAACCATTTATACCTGAAGGGCTTATATGATCTATCCCCCCCCAAACTGTTTTTTTAGTAATAAAGTTGATCATTTTTTTGAAAAACTTTTTAATAAGAATTTTTCTATTATAAACCCAGAAGTAAATAATAATAATTAAGTAAATTAAATAATAGGTAATTTTTTAAAATTAAAAACTATTTTATTAATTTAGTTTTGAGTAAATATTTTTTAACTTATCAATTTCATTAATCGAAACGTTCAAATTTTCTGTAAAATTTCCCGATTTAATTAATTTGTAAAGTTTACAAGCAAGTCCATATATTTTTGTATCAAATAAATCTTCTTCTGAATTATCAATATACTTATAATTTTGATGCCTTAACTTTTGGGTAACAAATGAATCTTTGCATTTATTAATTTTTTTTTGATAAAGGAATAAACTACATTTTTTAATAACAGAATTTGGATCATTAATTATTTCTTCAAAATCAATTATTAATCTGTCAATGTATCTTGTTGCTTGTTCTAATTCGAATAGACTACTTACATATAATTTAAGAAATTCACTTGATGAAGCAAAAGTTGTATCCATATTTTTTTGCCTTTTCTTTAAAGAAAGGACAACTTCTAGAGGATGTCTGATAGGAATAATAAAAGAAAATTTATTGATATCAATTTCATACCAAAATTTTAGCCCTTTTATAAGAAAGCAAAATCGAGGATCCTTTATTACTGGGAAATCAAGCCCTTCTAACTCTTGATTAATAATATTTAGAAAATTATTTTGCCAATCAAAACAATTTTCTTCATAAATCCAATTTGAATCAATGTTATAAATTGATTTCCAGTTTAATCCTATCTTATTTAATAAATCATCATTATTTTGCCAGATACTTCTCAATTCCCAATATCCCTTTTGGTTATGCTCATCAATTTCTAATTTTTTTAAAGGAAAACCAAGGAGGTCATTTTTGCATAGTAAACCTGTTAATGCTGAAGTCCCATTTCTATGATTACCCAATACAAAAGTTAATCTTTTGGGAAATTTTTTATATTTTTTAAACGAACAAAAATTATAAATTGATTGAAAATTTTTGAAAAATTTGTCTTTATAATTTCGAAAGTATTCCTTTTCAAATTTGTTTATAGTAATCTTACCTAGCTCAATTACTTCAATCAAAATATTAATATGCTTATTTATTTGTAGCTTTGCACTTTTTAAATCATTCAAATTAATAAATTCTTTACTTAAATTTAAATATCCCTTAAGCAAACATAATTTAGAAAAGAATTCATGACTTGCTTTTATATCATTATATTGTTCGGAAGATTCTTTTTGAAAATCTAGTACAAGAATTATAAATAGATTAATTATTAATTTTTCTTGGTTTGAAAAACTTGATGTTGATGAACTTTGAAAATCTTTGAACTCATATTTGATTTTGTTAAAGTTGAAATTTAAATAATCGTCAAAAAGACTTTTTATTTTTATATGAGATTTCATAAATTGTCTTTATTTTTTATAAATCTATTCAAAATTTCTTTTAGTAAATCTAGTTCTTTCTCTGTTGCTTTGGAAAGTATTTTATATTCACTCAAAGAGTTGTTTTGTTCCTCAATTTTTTTGAGATAATATTGTTCTTCTCTTTTTGTTATAAAATTTTCTTTTTCTGATAAATTAACTCCTTCATTTATTCCATTATTTTTGAAATGTATAATTAAATTTTCGTTTTTAAATGAGTCTAGATCTTTTCTTATTTCTTTATATTTTTTATATGGAAAAATATGCTCAATTACTTTTTGAAGAATATTTTGTTCTTTTTCAAGAATTTTCTTGTCTTGCTCTTTAGAATTAATAGTATCTTTTAATTGAGAATTTAATGCTTGAATCTCTTGATCTTTAGAATTAATAGTATCTTTTAATTGAGAATTTAATACTTGAATCTTATGATCTTTAGAATTAATAGTATTTTTTAATTGAGAATTTAGTGCTTGAATCTCTTGCTCTTTAGAATCAACAGTATCTTTTAATTGAGAATTTAATACTTGAATCTTATGATCTTTAGAATTAATAGTATCTTTTAATTGAGAATTTTCATTATTAAAAGAATCAAATTGAGAATTTAATGTTTGAATC
>MDTE01065721.1_pt1 | contig 12812 bp, 30 predicted proteins | sample 811231 | NCBI WGS metagenome assembly MDTE01 (sample SAMN05326651, study PRJNA326480) | marine metagenome | isolation source: seawater | place: Indian Ocean: Red Sea | collected 2010
GTATAAGGTATTGTAATTTTCATACTTCGTTTCCAAATACAGTCCAGTTATCTCTTTTTTCTCTAGCAAACATTTCAAGTTTTGGACCTGGAGACATTTCATCAACAAGATCAAAAAATTCTTTTGGTTTAGTTGAGTGTTTTCTTGGAGCATTTGTGTTTATCCAATTTAGCTTTCCACATCTTAAAAATTTCTGCATAGGTTTTTTATAAAATCCAAGTAAGCAAAATTCAGTTGCAAACTTGTAAGCAAAATTCGGTGTCATTCCATTATGCTTAGTCCACACTAAAGTTAGATGATAATTAACATTCCAACTTTCTAAAACATTAAAAGTTTCTCTTAAAAATTTATTGGTAGTCCAGCAATAAACATGGCATCCTATATTGGCAATCTGTTCCATAGGTATAGATTTAATCTCATCCATACTCATAGTTGGATAATCTAATTTAGTTTTAGTATTAGGTCGTCTTTTTGTTGGAACAGCACCCATAGTTATATTCCAAGGTGGATCTAATACTATTGTATTAAATTTCTTATTTGGCAAATCCATTAATGAAATGTAGGAACTTTATCGGAATGCCAATACTTCATTTTAATCTTGGCAAAAACAAAATCGGCAAACTCTATAATATCCTTTTGGTTTTCAAAGCCATCAAAGCTAATTACTAATTCATTGTTATATGTGGTAAAGCTATATGCAGATACTTTGTTATATTTATCTGGTAGAAACTTCTTTTGTTTATCTTTGTTCATCTGTTTGTGCCTGTGCTTGACCTATAATTAATCGTATAAGAGAGCGACACCATTTTTTGTGGTGTGGTACCTTGATTTAAAATTCTTTTTTTATCTCCAGAATTTTGACTTTATTTTTAATAACAAGATAGTTAGTCCTGTACTTTAATTAATAAAATCAATTCTTATTGGTTACTTGGTACTAAGACTGGTACTTATTATCTTATATCTTTTAATCCAAACCTCATGTTGCAAGACTTAACTTTGTTTGTGTTGCGTAGTACCGAACTCTTCTTGATTAGGAGTTACATCAACAACCTTATCATTTGGATTGTTCCATTGAATAGTAATGTTTGTATCTTGCTTAATCTCTTGCTTATCTCCATAGATTGGAATGAGCTTAGATGCTAACCACTTGGCTAACTGAACTTTCTCTCTAACTACCATAATGTTTCTATTATCAGCAGTCTCAAGTTGTTCCATTGCATTCTCAATATAAGTCTGAGCTCCAACTTTTCTAGCCTCAGTTATTCTGTTTGAAAAAGATTTATCTTTCATTATCTGTTTATAAATTCTAGTTAATGATGGATAATCCTTAGACCTTGCAAGTCTAGCAAGAGGAACACCTTGCATCAATTCTTGGCAAATCTTATTGGTTATTTGTTCTGTTATGATTAGCTCTTTGCTCATTGTATTTAATAATATTATTGGCTGACTTTTGCTTGCCTATTGCGGTTTTAGGACCAGTAGAAACTCCGCCATGTATTCTACATCTTATTCTACCATTCTTACAAATCCTACCAGGAGCTCTGCAAGGTCTTTTGCCTTGCTTAGTCAATGTCTCACATTGCAATCTTAATTCTCTCCACTTAACCATACTGTTTGAAAATCATTTTAATTATTTGTTGTTGGAAAAAAGAAAAAAGAGAAAAAGAAAATATAACTTCAGTATTTATATATTCTGTTTTTAAATCAGTTACTGTTTATTTTACAGCTGCTGGATAACTTTGCAAGTGTGATGTTTTCCTATACTTAACTTTTTATAAAAATATTTGAAGATATTCAAATTAGATAAACTTTTTGTTGATTATGTCAACACTTTCTCTAATTATTTTATTGGATAACTTATCCAAGACATTATCATACATTCGTTTGATGGTTGTCCGATGATAGATTAAATACTTTCCTATTGCTGTAAAACTATTTCTAGTTGCTCTTAACCAAATTATCTTTCTCATTAATAAAGGATCATCACATATACTTTCATCAATCATTAATAATAAATCAATAGCTGTTTCATAATTAGTCATTTGTTTAGGAGTAGCTCTTAATTTTAATTTTGTCTTATCCCAATAACCATGCTCTGATTTTAAATAACTTGTTTCAATAAGCTGATACATACTTGGAACATTTTTATTACCTGGAGCTTTGAGGAATCTTTCGCATCTACCAGCATCACTAAAAATAAGAACTATATTATTTCTTACTTTTAAATATTGATTAAGATCATGCTCTATTCTTGATAACTTCATTTAATTTCCATGGATATTTTAATCTTTTAGGATTTATTTTTTTAAGTTCTGCTGTTGGCAAATCGTCTAGTTGATCGTAGAGCTCATGCTGGTCCAATGTTGGATAAAGATAATCTATTTTTAATTCTTTATTATTAATTTGATTAAGATGATTATTTAATACTCTCCATCCAGCACTTTGATATTTTTTAAATCCAATACTTTCTAAAAACTTTTTATGAGCTGGCATATCAAAAGAAATATATTTATCTTTGGTAATAACAAATAAAGGTAAGTCTAAATGTTTTATTTCTGACATAGCTTTTATCTCTGCCAAAACTTCATCTTGAGTTAATTGAAACTGTCCACCTATATTTACTATTCTAACAAATGCCTGTTGTTTCTTAACATTGTATTGAGCACATAAATATTGATAGATCCTGAATTGAAGGTCAGTCAAAGGTAAAGTATTTATATTAGGATCTGTTAAGTAAAATTTTGACATAATTATCTTGTCTTAAAAAGTTTTGATTGTGTTCGTCTGTGTCTGTAACTCTCTTCAATAAATAATCTTTTGATCGGCAATCTGGAATATGTTCTTGCACTTTATATTCTAGGTACTGCAGCCAGCGATCAGGCGATAATCTTAATCTCTGTGCTTGTGAGAGCTGATTTTTAATGTGAAATTCTGTGATTTCTCTGTTTTCAGTATTTTCATCAACTGTGTACCAAATTGTAAAGAATGGAATTTTTGCTGCTTTGGCCATAAATTTATATGGTCTATTGAGCCATCCAGATTTACCTCTAAATAGATTGTCTCTATTATATATTAAGTCAGCCAATAGAAGAGGTTGAGCACAAGCTGGACAAATAGCCAGTTTATCAAGGTCTAAATAAGCTATCCCATTGTGGCATTTCCTATGCCAATAACTATAAGGTGTTACTTGTTGGTTAAAATACTGATTTCTAGCCATATTTAGGCGTATATCTACATAAAATAGATATGCAACAATAATTATTGTATTTTCCTACAATAGGACTATATATATAACTAATATGAGTAGAAATGTTAAAGTAGTCTGGAATGGACCAGAAGTTGGCAAAAGATGGCATGAAAAATATGATCCTAATTTTGGCAAATCTATTCTTGGATCTGTTGCATTAAAATTAGAATACTTTGATATTTCAATACATCCTCCAGGATTATTATCAAGAGATAAGGAAGAGACAGCTACAGTTTATATTAGTTTTTCATACAAACATCCAGACACAGACGTTGAGGCAAAAGCAGTAAAACAAGTGTCAGGTAAATCAGGTGAAGTTTATGCTTACTGTTTAGAAACTATAAATGCATCCAGAGATTTATTTATATCTACTTGGAATATTCAAAAAGATAGATGTTATAAATCTATGACTGGCATACCATTTAGGTCGGCATCATCTGGCGAAAAGTTAATGACTAAAGTAACTGAAGCTGGAATGACACCAAGAAAATTTGCAGAAAAAGTTAAAAAAGATTATTCAAATTTTTTTAGAGAACTAAAAGGTCAAACTAAATTAACTTTAAAACAAGCATTGGAATATTCAAAAGAATTAGATTGTGATCCAGTTGAATTATTGTTTGAAGATTTAAGATGTATGGTCTGGGGAACTGTTGATTTATATAATTCAAATCCTTTAGGAAATGAAACTTTCGATCCATGTCAAATCTTTCCTGGAGATGTAGATAGTGTTGTTGTTCCAAGAAATATCTACACACCAAATTTAAAAGCAATAAAAATAAATTCTGAAGGTTCTCATTTACATAACCATTATGCCTTCTATAGAAAATCAGATACAGATAATCATGCGTTCCATGGCAGACTTGTTGTTGCTGGTACGACAGATGATAGACTTGCTGATATAGGATATGAGCCTACCAGTTTCTGGTTTGGAATTTATGATGTTCAAAGAGGTGGAAAACAACTGTTGCTTAATCCTGATCCTTATGCAGAAAAAAAAGAAGTTGTTAAAGGTCCATTTAGTTTTGTTGCTCCAGTAATTGCAACTATGCACCCAAGTTCTTTAAGACGAGATTATAATTATTATGAAATGAATAGAAAAGCACTTGAATATTTTAAACTTCAAGAGGCACAAAAAAGATTACAAGAAGATAAATTACATAAATACGAACTTGAATTAAAGAAAGTTAAAGATGAAATGGAAAAGTATATGCAAAAAGATTTAGAAGAAAGAATTAAAAAACAACAAGATCTTTACCTTAAACAAGTTGAAGAATTACACCAAGATGTCAAAAAAAGAGCATAAGAAAAAATTAATAAATATAACTAAGGTAACTTATGTTTATTCAAAAGAAGGATTACTGGAAAACATAAAAGCAAATCCAAGAATGAAAATAAATAAAGGACAGTTACAAATTTTATTTCCTTGGATGACTTCAAATTTTATTAAGCATAGAACATCTCCTAGATGTAAAGATAAAATGCCTTGTGAAAGAATAGGTAACAAACCTTTTTTTATTTATAATCAAGTAGATGCTTATGTTAATAAAGCTGATCCTATTGTTGAAAAGAACACAGAGGTAAAAGAAGTAAAAAAGGTAAAAGTTGTTAAATAGGTAACTGTTGTAAGTTTCTACAATAAAGATTGTTATTTAGTAAAATATCTCTATCTCAGAGATAATGTTATTAAATAATAAAATTTTATCCGATCCTTTAAGCGAGAAAACTCTACCTCTTTTTGCACAAAAATTATCAATCTCACATTTCAGTCCAACTCAATTTGCATTGCCTGATAGTGCTTGGCTATTCAAATATATTTATCTTACTCAAGAACAAAGACGATTATTATTAAAATCAAATTCAGCAATGGAAGCTGGCAAGAGAGTTGGCGATGCACTTCAAAGACATCTTGCAGAAAAAATTTATAAATTAAATCCTTTAACAAAAAAAGTTGCACCAACAACTAATGAAAAAATTAGTTTAGACAATGCTATTCAAGAACAATTAGAAATTTTTAAAGATTATAATCCAGTAGACGATAAAGACAGCGATAAAAAACAAAAATATCTTGAGGAAGTTCCTGAGATAATTCGTCATGCCTTTAATGGATTAAAAGAACTAGCGATAGAAAGTCCTATCACTTGTGAAAGACAAGTCTCAATAACAGCCGAAAGTTTGAAGAGTAGTTATATTTCTTCTCCGACTCTTCCAACTGTAGGCAGAATAGACTTTGATTTTGGTAGCAATCAAATGAGTATCGGTGAAAATCCGACATCCGCTGGGGATATAGACACTTCAGTTTCTATGGATGCCTTTCTGCCTCATAAGATTGTTGAATTAAAAACAAAGTATTCAAGACTTGGCAAAATCAAGAAGGATGGATCTAGGTCTTTTTTAGTTTCACCTACACCATCTATCGCTAGTTTCAACCATGCGGTCCAATGCGCAGTTTACGCTGCGCACTGGCAATTCAAAGTTCCTGTCTATTTACTTTATGCAACACAAGGCGGTTATCAAATTTTTGATAGTACCAATTGCAAGCATTTGACAGTTGAAGGTATGAAAAAAAATATTCAGATCATGAACAGAACTTTTATGAGAAGAGAAAAAATTTTATCTCAATTCCAAGACCTATCAAGAAATGAAATTATAGAGCATGCAGTAGAATTAATTGATCCTAATTTTGATCATCCTTTTGCTTTTAATGGATTACCAGAGGACCTACTGAAGGAGGCAAAAGATTTATGGAAAGTAAATTAATAAAAGATTTTAAGGTTCAACATAGATTGAACAAAATTAAAAAGCTGCAACTAAAGCAGCGATTAAAAATAGCACTAATGATTATAGGAGGTTTAATATGTCTAATGCTAATGATAAGCTAGTCCAGGCGAACAATGAATTTAAAAAATCATTGAATGGACAAACCATTTCAATACATGGAAAGTCTTATGCAACAGTAGCTCTAAGAGTTGCGATTGCTAGAAGAGTTTTAGGAACTGCACTTGATGTTGTAACTAAAATTGTAAGTATTGATAAAGAAACTGTTGTTATGCAAGCTGACATTTTTATTGATGGAAAGCATGTATCAACAGGTCATGCTGAGGAAAATAGGAAAGCAAGTAGGATCAACACCACGAGCGCCTTAGAAAACGCAGAAACGTCTGCGGTTGGAAGAGCCTTAGCATTTTGCGCTTTTATTTCAGATGGCATAGCGTCAGCTGAAGAAGTTTCTACTGCTATAGAGCAGCAAGATAAAAAAATCCAATCAGCACTGAAAGAATTAAATTCAGTCAGCCATGCTGGTAACTATCAGGAATGGATTTCTAAAAATAAAGTTTTTTTATCCGAACTGAAGGCAAATAATCCAATGATCTATCAAGATTTTATGGAGAAGTTCACTACAGTTAAATCACATCTGACACAAAGAGGAGTAATCTAATATGACAGATATAAACACCGAGGCTAAAAAAGAAAGACCTGATTTAGGCGCTGCTTTTATAGCTGTAAATAAAAAATCCGAAAAATCTTATGATATGTCTGGAACAATAGTTGTTGAAGGCATCAAGTATAGGTTTGGAGCTTATAAACAAAAATCAAAAGCTGGTGGAAAACTTCCAGAAGGAACAGTCTTTTATACTTTTTACAGAGTAGAGAAAGCTGATGATCCAACTGCGTTCAATCCATCAGAACTGGAGGCATAAAGTGAATCCTGAGAAATTCAAATCGGTGGCGATCAACATTGCCACTTATAAGCTCCTAGAGGAACTTTCTCAAAAAAAATTTGAGTTACCTATCTCTATGAGCAAGACAGTTGAGTTCTATATTCAAAAAGGACATGAGGATTTTAAGAATGGTAAAAGTAAATCTAAATAAAAGATTAACTGAACTAGAAAAATCCAGACAAGAGGATTATGGATCTTTCAGTCGCAATATGAAAAAAATTGCGGCTGCTTGGTCCATCCTCTTAGATCCTTACCTAAAGCAAGACATTCCAGGTTGGATTGTTCCGCTGCTTTATGCTCAAGCAAAATTAATTAGAGCAACACATAAATTTAAAATTGATACTTATGATGATGCTCTTGCCTACATAGTACAAGCACATGACATGCACAAAGAAAAAGATGAAGAGATCGATACCGATGAGTTACTTGGAATGGAAACTAAATCAAGAACTGGCAAACAGATCGACATGGAATAAAGATGAAAAATTACAAAAAGAATATTCGGAATATATAAAAAATGAGTACAGAAGATCAGACAAAATCGGCAAAATTCAAGAATAATATTTTAAAATTTCCAGGAGTAAAAAATCCGCAAGTGGAGGAACAGCAAAAAGAATTTGCAAGACTGTTAATGAGTATTCAAATGAAGATGAATAAAGATGATTTCAATGTTCATCCAATCACACACAAAGAATTATTATTATTATCTAATCATGGTGAAGCAATAGAGCTCACACCCATAGCAGCAAGCAGATTAATTTCTGTTCTTGCTACATCATTAATACGCAACTCATTTATGGAGGATTTTTTATGAAGAGTGAACGAATAAGGAAAAGAGATGCATATAATTCTTTTTCTCCTAATCAATTTCTTAATCCAATGACTGGACAGTTCAGACAATTAGATAACAGTCCTTGGTTTATCAAGAAAAAACCTGATGGAAAAGTAGGCTACTATTTAAACATGGAGTCTAAATTCCAGCAGATGCCTGACGCTTGTTTTAAAGCAACGACTGAAGGCTCTAAGATCCTTGATGTCGATGTAATTAAGGCTGAAGTAAAAGAATTTATGGAGGCAACAGATGTCAAGAAATAAAACAGCAGACAAGGATAGATTTGCTACAATGATTGGAACTAATATGAAGTATTTGAGGCTAAAAGAAAAATTTAGTCCAATGAAAGTATTAGCTGGTCATTTAGGCATGACACATCAACAAGTGGCTAAATATGAAAGTGGTAAGAATATTCCTTGTGCATATAGGCTAACTCAAATTGCTGATTATTATAAAGTCAAAACAGATGATTTAATCAATCCTGATTTTATCAATTGCCAATCCAAAACACCTCAAGATGCTGGTTATCTAAAACCTCAAGAAGGAATAGGCAGTCTTGAAGAAATTGGACCAGAAGTGGAGGCTATGTTGAATGAGCATAATTAAAGCTGCTAAGTGTGAGGTGGAGATCCAGGAGCAAACAATTCCTGATGCTGGAGCTAAGTATATGGTGGTCCTAAGCTATGAGCCAGAAGGAACACAATCAAAAGAGATTATTTCTGTAGTTCTAACTAATGAACTTCCTTATCTAAAACAGACAATCGATAAAGGAGATCAGATAGTAGAAAAGAAGATCTTTAATACTGATGGAATAGTAAATGATGGCAGCCAAAATAATTAAAACAACAACTGGAGAAGCAGTGTTTGTCCTGGAGGAAAAGTTTGAGGATGAAAATAAAGCTGACAAAGGAACAGATCCTGTTTCTTCAGAAGTTAAAGACATTGATGTTAAGATTGACAATATAAAGTGGAGGAAAAGCGATGAGTAATGTGCCTCATGATTTACCATACGATAATAAAATTCAAAGGCTTAAACGAAGATACCAAGGTTTGAGTAGAGTAGCAGCAGCTATAAATGATTTATATATTTATGGAGTTTATCCAAGTAACTATCCAAACTTAACAACAGTCCTGGAACAAGCAAAGGATCACTGCAAAGAAATAATAAAAGAAACAAAAAAAGAAATAGCTTTTATAGAGAATCCAAATGGTCTTTATGATTTAGTTATGAATGAGGAGCTGCCAGATGCTGATCAAGAAAGAGCAATCAGAGTTACAGAAACAGATTCAGACATTAAGTAACGAACTATCTGCATGTAAGAATATTGAAAAGCAACATAAGCGAATGAATGGCAAGTTGTATGAAGAAGTGGATAAATTGAAAAAAGAAAATGAATACCTAAAGAAAGAGAATACTTTAATTAGAGAAGGTAATGAGAGATTAGGTATATATAGAAAAGATAATAAGCTATCTCAACACCAAAAAACGAAACCAAAAGATGATTAATTTTCCGATGGCATATTTGATGATGTTGGTGTTAATCAGCATTCTGATAGCAATTCATTAATGCCACATCAAGGCAAGAAACATTACAATAAACAAATATCAAGACCAGGAAGATTGGAGAGAGACAACTATATTACTAAAGATAATTTAATGAAAAAAGGAACACCGATGAGAAAGCAAATTAACCTATATTGGCAAAAAAGAGCTGAAGAGAAGAAAAGACGCTTTGGAAAAGCCACATAGAGCCACAGAGACTGCGATCTTGCAGCCTCTATGACCATTGATACCTAGTTATTTTTTAAAATTTTCAAGCCAATAGCTTTTTGTTTAGCTTGTCTTATTTGTTGTCTTTTATCTTTAGATACAACCATCATGTGATTGCCATAAATTTCTTCTGTAGTTGAATACAGATCATGACCTAAAGAATTTTTAATAATATTCTGGTTAAGCAATGGATCAGATGACATTGCATTAATTAAAGATGTTGCCACAAAATGTCTAAAAGTTTTAGTTGGACAACCTTTAAATGGACTTTCAATAACTCTAAAATATTTTCCACCAGATGATCTTGTTACTTCTTTAAGAACAGCCAAATTATTTTCAGCATAAGTTTTCCAGATTGTATCTCTAGTCAATTTTTCAGAGATTGGTCCAGTTCCTCTTGTTGCTGGAAATAAATATTTGCTAGGATGACTTTTATTTATGAACATCCACCATTTAAGCAAAGGCAAAAATTCATTAACAATATCTATATGTCTGTTTGAACCTTGGTTTTTAGTTCTGTTTTTTCTGTAGCCTTCTCTAAAATCATAACGACCATCAATTAAAATTTGCTGATTAGTAATATCTATTTTGTCATAAGTAATACCAATCAGTTCTGAAAATCTTAAACCAGTAAAAGCTAAAGATGCAATAATCATTAATTTAAAACTAGATAGCCAATCTTTATTTTTATTAGCAATCAAGTTATCAATTAAATTTTGGCATTGATCTTGAGATATTAAAGTAGTTACTTTCTTTTTTTCTAAACTAATATCTTCTGGAATAAGATGTTTATGGTTTTGCCATCGCCAAAGTAAGACTGGCGAATGTGAAATTATATCTTGATCGATACACCATCTTATAAAAGTAAGTATAGCTGAAACAATATTTTGAGCAGTTCTATAAGTTGCTTTATGTTTTAAATAAAGTTGCTTAACTAACTGTTCAATATGTTTATTTCTTAACTCATCAAGATATAGATCTGGCATTGTATCATAAAGATAGTTTTTCCAGAAAGAGCCATATCTTCTAACACCTTCTCTTGTTAATCTTCCTCCAGTATCTGCATCTTCTAATCTTATTACAGCATACTTTTGAAAAGTATCTCTAACTTTGCGTCTGTCATCAATAACAACTTTTTTAGTTGCTATATCTCCAGTTAGTTTTCTTAAAGCAGCTCTAGCAGAAGTCTTTGTAGAATACTTTGCTATCTGCTTTCGGTTATTGGATAAATCTTGAATTACAAAATTTGATCCTCTTTTACATATTCTTAGATCGTTCATAGTTTATCAGTAGTTAATCCAGATAACTATGCAAGATAATCTTATAATTATATAGCAACTCTTGTGCGTTAGAGCACAGCAACCTATGTCCCGCGCTCTAGCAAGTTCAACTTTTAAGAATATTGGTACTGAATTTGGTACGAAAATAAAAAAAGTTAAAACACAAAAATTAGGAAGTTCATATTTTATAGGACTTTTTCTTACAATCACTGGTACTACTCCTCCTGTTGTTAGGTTAGTATTAACAACTTGGATTAGTTAATCTGTACCATCAAAAACCAGTTATGAGTCCCGCGCTCTAACCAACTGAGCTACCCCGCCTTGACCATTTGGTACTGAGTTGGTACTAAACTAAAAAAACCCAAGTTACCAAAATAATACCACAGTATATAAAACAATCCTATATAAAATAAAGTCTTATTTTTGAGTCCTTTTTGAAAGAAACTGTTTTAATTCATCCAGCTTTTTAATAGCTGAGTTTTTATCAATTAATATTTCTTCTTTTTGAAGTTGCTCTTTTTTTTGTGAGAGTAACCTTTTTTCTTTTTCTTTTTTTTCATTTAGATAATCCTCCATACAATCTTTTTCTGCTGGTTGACCAGGTACTTGATGTCTGCAAAAGAGTAATTTTTCAGCAGTAGCGACAAATGTATCTGTAGTGCTGCCGCAATAATCGCACTTCACAGCCATTTCTGGCTGAGCCTTTTTTCTTCGCATTAATTATTCTAAAATTAATTTTTTAATAGACTTTGAACCATCAATATTTAACTCAGTTTCAGCCATAGATTTTATACATTGATGTTGTATATGATTATTTTTTTCATTACGCTGAGCATATCTTTTACCTTTCAAACACATAGCCATCGAAGGCTTGCCTGTTTTAGGATCAATTTGTATTCTATGCTCCTTAATTTCTCCGTTAATTATTAAGAGTAGAGCTACCACTAATTCTGTCATTGATAATTACCATTTTTGTTTTCTCTTACTTTGTCTTTTAATTTTTCTATATCTCTCAAAGCCTTTTCTAATTGATCTTCAAGATGTTCTAGTTTGATTTGTGTATGAATATTATTATCCAATAGTATTTGTTGCTTATCAGTTTGCTTAAAAAGCTCTTCCAGGAGCATAAAAATTTCTAAATTTTTTGGAGTTTGTTCAGCCTTTTTTAATAGATCACTTTCCATTAATGTATCGGCAGTCTCTAATCTAGTTACTCTTTCTACAATTCCAAAGTAACCCCAAACACCAATAGCAACTGCTATTACTATTGAGATTAAATTTCTCATTGGCATAGCAACAGAAGTGTTATCTGATATTTTCATCTCTTTTTTTGTTGTCGTTTTTCGTGTTTATTTAATCTCTTCTTATGTCTAAAAAGTTTCTTAGGTTTTTCTCTAGGAACAAACTCTTTCCACTTACGAGCCACTATTTCTTTTTAAGTTTATTCATTGTTGTTACACCAAATGATGCACCAACTATTGTTAATATGATGTACCAAAACATCGGATCAGCATATTCAAGGATTTGCCATCCTCTCTCCATTGCGTCTTGAGTATATGGAATGAAATGGCAAGCCATTAAGATAGTAAAAAAAACAACAAGCCATTCATCTTTCCAAGAATTTTGTTGCTGTCTTACTTGCTCTAATTGAACACCAACTTTAGCAACATCTAATTTAGTTGCAGCTTCGATTTCTTTAGCTTTAATTATCTTATCCTTTTCTAATTTGTGAGTAATTGCTCCAATAGTTTTATTAGCAATTATCTTTACAAAAGGATTTTTCAGTAGTCCTAGTAGTTGTATCATAAAATATATCTTGATTGGTTGCTTTGTAGATGGTGCAAGTACCTACAAAATAAAAAAATAAAAAAAATAAAAAGAGTTTTAGGTATTTCAATAAATCCAAGAATTAGGTCTTGCATCAAAACCATCTTCAGATGTAAGTAAATCTATATGAATAAAA